>Ga0123355_10016143_pt1 | contig 11760 bp, 7 predicted proteins | sample TergutEmb28metaG_3_FD_89872 | JGI IMG/M metagenome (GOLD analysis project Ga0123355, IMG submission 89872) | Embiratermes neotenicus P1 segment gut microbial communities from Petit-Saut dam, French Guiana - Emb289 P1 | ecosystem: Host-associated > Arthropoda: Insects > Digestive system > Gut ...
ACTTTTTTACTTTAAATGCCGGACTGCTGGCTACAGGTCAGTACTCGGAAGGTCCCGCGATCGGCCATCTCGACACAGGTTTTTCTTGGTTTCCCTGTGCCCAGAAGCAAATGCTGAGATGGTTCCCAAGATTCCAAATTGCCACTACATGCTTCTCATGTAGTCCTCCCGACTTAAATTTAGTAGTAACCAATTTCATGCTTGGTTTAAATGTAAAATAACTACTGCCACCGGGTGACAACCCAATTGCACTTAATAAATATTATTATTATTATTATTTTTATGTTTGTTTAACAGTCGTTTCTATATCACATACAGCATACAAGACTAAATACACCAGAAACAGGGAATGAGGTCAAGGAAATTAAACTGTTTGTTAAATGACTGCATGTTATTTGCAATTTATAATTACCACACCGTAATATAAAAAACAGTCAGCTTTATTTTATCAGTAAGTGCCAGATCACAACACAACACAACTAAGTTAGTCACGAATTTCCTTTCCAAAAACTACTTTTTTATTCTTTTACTGAACAGCAAAATGTCGGGTATTTGCAGACAACTATTATACAAAATATAGATGTAGTTATTGCTTTCAAATAAACTGCCAAATGTCGTTTTAAACTCATATGCATTTCCTCCCTATGCTACTCAACACTCTTGCCATTCAAATTATCATTCCTGTTCCCCGGACACGTGTGTAAATGCATTTGTGTTTAAAAAACGATATGTGTCAGAGCACTGATTGTGTAGGCCAGCAACATGTGTACAAGTGACGACTCCTCGTGCTTGCTGTTCATCCTGATAGTAGTGTTCCAGTATTCCAGACCTGCTTAGAAACACCTCCAGATATTTCCCAGCAGTTGCATCCTATATTTGTCGCGATATAACTTCAACCGCGTCAACGCATGCATTCATTGCAGTCCAGTACCCATAAGATCCTGCGATGATTCACCACATAAAAACTCATACTCACCAAAAACCACAAATCGCGTGATGCATTTGTTGCGGTCACAGTCTGAAACAGGGGCGAAGGAGCCATTCCTTGGGTATAAGTCTTGGGTCCGTCTTTGTATCCGAGGTATCCGTGTGCAGGTCCATTCCTAAATCTGCTATCTCCCCCTTGTTCTGTGAGCCCATATAATATGGTGTCTTGCCTTCCACACTGCGTACAGTTGTCCGTTTCAATCAGTCGATTTAAATGCAACCTCACATGTTTGGGTATAATGTCATGAATCACCATGTACCATGCTGACCTGGTTCCATCTGGAAATATTACGTTATTGAGATTGCCCCACATTTGTGACCAATCAGTGACTGGCTATAACTACACGATGCGCACATCACGTGGTTTCGCCTCCGCGGTACACATTGTTCGCAAATTGTCATACACCCTTAATTTAAAGGCCCGCTCTGTTTCGGCTTGCCTCTGGGGTTCCATATTCACCCATTTGAGAAAAATAAATGAGTAGGTATTCCAAAATCCGAAGAAAAAATGGCATGTGGCGGCCACTCAGCAGCCAGCGACCCACTCCTATTCTGTTGGTAGGAAAGCAGGCATGGAATTTTGCTAAGATATCGATCAAGTCCATACCTCCTTCCGGCGTTGTAAAGTTGATAGTGGAATGCCGAAGATAGCACCAAGCCAAATACACCAAGATATCGACGTTAAATTTGTCGCTCGTGCTCCTATGGGGGTAGGGAAAATCTGTGTTGTGCGACATACCTTCGAGAGAAAACGATATGCGCTTATTGGAATTCGTTGTTTTAAACCTAGGTCCCGACCGTACGCGTCTCTGTCCAGGGATTTGACTTTCGGTTTCTTCCACGACCACGTGATATATTCTGAACGGGCTACTGTACTCGTGAATCTGAAACACAGTACGATTATTTCTTCATAATATGTGATGTCCAGCAGGTTCATCGATTTGTCCCACTAGCCTGCAGACATAACTTTGGTTTTACGGATTTTCTTACGAACAGATGTTGTCCTTCCGTAGGTCAGTAAGAAGCACCGATTATTTAAATGTCTGCAGGTAACATCGCAAAAGTCATCACATCGTCAGCGTATATCATCACCGCGGTTTTCTTTGCCCGATGTCCAATTCTGACGCCCATACGATGTGGCTACAACAGACATATCAGCGGATTCAAAACCAAAGCGAATAGATTCATGCTCATTGGACAGCCTTTTGTAATGGAACGTTATTTGGGAAAGGGTCCTGCAAGGTAGCCATTAATTTGTAAGGAACATAAGGCCTTGTCATATATCGCTTGTAAGAGTGTGATGAATTTAATTCTAAAGCTATAATTTTTCGCATAAGAAGTAGAGAAGTAGGCAAAATCATGTCAAAAAAATTCTTTGAATTCCAAATGTTGCATAGTGGGGCGTGTGTCAACTCAGCATACGCTATACCGTTCCGTACCGTCGTCACCGCGTCACAAACCGTGTTGCCCGGCACTCCACAGTACTGACTAGGATGTAGCAAGTCATAAAATGCCGGTCTTATTAGGTTCGCTTTAATTCGAGCTCTGCAACTTTATAATCTGTGTTCACCAAATAAATAGGTCTATAGTTCGCTGACGTGGGGAATATCGGTCTTAGGTGTACAAAATACGAAGCCATGCTTCTGTTTTTCTATGATCCAATCATCCAAGTACGTCTGGTTGAATATGACCGGCATGTCATATTTGATGTTGTCCCATTTAACTTTAAAAATTTCCAGACACATGACATCTCTTCCCAACGGTTTATTACAAGTTATTTTCTTCACTGCTGCCTTCATATGCACTACAGAGATGGGAGTTTCTTGAAAGTCCCTCCATCCAAGCGGTAAGTTCCTATGCACAGCTTTCTCCATTCCAGTAAAACACACATCATCCACTTGAAGATATTAACATTTGCTTCGCAGGAACTTAACATAGTTTTGCAGAATGCCCTAGTTGTCGTCTGTGTTACACTTTCCTTCTCAGTAATGCTCGTAATAATCCGCGTCACACACCGTTTCTGCATTTTTAGGAGATGTAAAGAGACGGACTTTCTCCCAGAAAAGTGTAGCTTTGTGTGTACATGTGGCAATGGATTGAAGCCGCTTGATAAATAGTCGGAAAATTTTAGCTTTGAGGTGGTTTAAAGTGGATTTTTTTTAATCCTACGGTCCTTCAATATGTCATATATAGAAGCGAAAAAACTATTTATCTTATCTTCTCGAGTCCAGGAAACACTTATTGGATAAACTGAATTTCCGTTCGACATATTTCTACAACTACGTAACCTTGTCCGGATATTTTCCTTCCTGTTGTCTCTACTTTGTCCAATCGTGATGAATATGATTTCTCTTAGTTACATCTTCCAAAATTTCGTGTTCATTTTACATAGGCCCCGACCTCGTTGTGGCTGAACGACTTCCAGCGATATTTGCCGGCATAAGGTTAGATGACCTGTAAATATTGCAATCAAGGATTCCACCCCAACCTTCTGACCACTGACATTTGATGTGACCTATATTCGATCAAGCCTTGCTGCTCCGTGAGAAGTGTAATGTGTATATAAGGCTCTAGGAGGGACAGTGCCCCACAAATCGTTTAAACAAAAGCCGGTGTCCAATTTCTATATTTGCTGAAGTTCATATTCCCAGTGCAGTTGATATTTATCAGGATGCAGTTAAAATCGCCTCTATGATCATTGTTGGAGGTAATGCAACTAGTAAGGAAGTGCGCGCTACATTTTAAAAATATTGTCTGTCCTGTCTATTGGACGAGATTGACGTCTCGGCAAAAATCTGCCATACGCCGCCCGGAGGTCAACTTCGTGATGATGATTAATTTTATTGTATCTCTAGTGAGCAAGGACGCGCCACGTGTGTTTTTTCCCACATTTTGTACACCATGTATCGACTTAACAGATCAAAATTAGTAGGGGTGACTTCTTGTAATAGGAGTAATGTAATATTGGAATTCTCATCATCTTTGCCATGACAAAGACGTTGAGCTTCACCATTTGAAAGAGAAGACAAGTTAAGGAAGTTTCACTTATACTTGTGTCAATGTAGTTCTCACCGCTCTCATAATTCAATTTCTGTTCTCAGAGCATGTCCTCTCCTATCTTGGTGTTTCGGTCGATTTGGATTGGTCGGTTATGATGCCTTCAAGCAATCTGTATGAGCAAGCAATGGCGCGTTATCTACCTTCGACAAACGTAACTCTACCTCGCTTGCCCCACATCCATGTAACTCCACTTCTGTCTGGGTGATCTCTTGTGCCTTCTGATTTGCTTATTGTGATGGGAGAAAAGGGGCTTCCTTCTTATTTTTTACTGCCGTCTCATTGTTCTCCACTCGAACCATCACGTTTAACGCCAGAGCAGATTGTGCCGTCATCGACCGAAACTCAATATTGTTAGTCACAACCATTATCGTTACGTCTTCCTGCATATTTTCGTCCAATTGGTCAGATCTCCTGTCGACGGGATTGATGCACAATGATCCTCATTATTCCTATCAAGATGCTCTGTCTGTCAGCTCTGACTTACTATCCCTTCTTCGAACTCTAAGGCCATTCATTGTCCAACTCTACTCTCTATCCGCCTAAGATGTGGTGGCGGATAGGGGCTCCGTCTCCTGACAACACTGTCGCATCGGGAATGTTTGATAAATGTGTCTCGTGTCATTACAAATATAACACGTCATGGGTTTCCATCGTATGACACCAGCACCATGCTGGCAGCCACGGTAATGTGTGACGGAATGTGTTTGGATGGATTAATCACTGCGAGTCGAATGCCTTTGGCAAAATGGTGACATTATAGACGATACCATGTTTCCACTTGACAATCCATTCTTTTCCGTACCCATACAGAAGCGTCCGTAGTACTCCCTACTCCATCCAACACATCCGGGGAGATTTTGGCAATAAGTACTCTTCTCGTTCCCATTTCAGCTGCACTTATCCTGAATGTCGATATTGCGACAATGCTGTGTCGGTAATCTACTTGAATTTCGGTCGAATGGAACACGTCATACATTCGTCCACTGTTCCGAAAATTAATATGCACGTGTCGTTTAGACACGTCGATATGCAATATTGTTGATTCTTGATCATTAAGGCACATTTGATAATAAATCCATTCATGAAACTAATAAGCAGAAATGTGTGGGCAAGTGAGGCCAAAATTGCACACGATAATATTTTTCTTTCACACATTTCGAGTGTTCACATCTCAAGCTCACAAACAAAAGCAACACAAAAACCTACCGTAAACAGTTGCAACACAATAATCCCTTCACAATCACACAACCTTCCATTCCGTGTCCCGCACGCTATTCCTACTCAGTGGGTTTCGATAAACTCTTGACATATTCGGATGTGAAGGTTTCTTTTTACTGAAGTGCTTATGGCTCTGCGCAACATAACCAATGTTGTACAAGAATTGCAATTAAACAGAGCAAATTAAATAAGATAAGCATGAAACATACATAAAAATGACCGGATGAAATGCAGACCGCATTGACATCAACAAAACATACAGACTTTTAAGTAGGTCTTATATACGGCAAGAGTTTATTGTAATACAAAAAGGTAGAAATTTTAGGGTAAGGAATTAAACATTACGAACCACATTTTTATACAGTGTGATCGAAAACAAACATCCAGTTTCACGATATTCAATTTACAATTACGAGTGGACACCACACACAAACATGGCATCAGTATGACAGCACATTAAAGACACATTTCCCTACAAGGTTAGATAAATGTGGAAATTGTTTTTCGATATTACAAACAAAAAATTAATTGTTCCAAAATAATTAGAAGAAAAATCGACATAAGTTTAATTCAACAATAAGGAGATATTGTTTTTTAAACATCCTTAATATTTGGCAATTTATGATTACGAAAAGGACACAGAACTCTAACAATACAAAACATTAACATGGTATAAATGATACCCATAATTGCATACAGTCTCAAGACCAGTCAAAATGTTATAGATTTTTGCGTTATTTTCATTGAAGAATAGGAATGTAGACATTAAATCCATTTCCACAAGTCTCTAGATTTATTACATACATAAATGTCCCAGTCGCTAACGCAGTATTTGTCTGTTGCAGATACTGCAAGAGACGCTGTCCTTCTTCATGTTTCTGCTTCAAGTGAAAGACAAGAATAAAGAAATAAAACGTATGCAATGACGAAGACGACAGAACGCCATAACTTAAAAAACAATCAGGCCTGTGGTACATCTGTCTTGTGTTTTATACAGTAGACCATCTGGTAGTGCAAGGTACGCATTAATTATGCACACACCCGTTTGTAGTACAATATTACAGTCATACAGTAGGTGTTAGCGAAATATCATTTCAAAACTAATATTGTCTTTGTCATTAATGTTACTCTGTTCATTCATCCCATAAAAATTAATTACAATGGAATATCCTGTAGAAAAAAATTGTTTTTAAACTAATTTTACTCCAAATGCCCACGATGTTTTGTAGACTAACCCAATAAACCAAATACAAGACGCTCGGTAAAACAGCATAAATGTTTGAGATGGATAAGTTTAAAGAAGTGACACTAGGTGAAGGCTGTAGATTCCATCAATTGTTAAACGGCACAAAATCCTGAACGAACTGTAACTGAAAATTCGCGGAGAAATAAGTATTGTGAACAAAATGAGAACAGTAAACGGTAAATGTTCCTGGTTTACAAAAGGATATGTGTTTAGAACCACCGTATTATGTTTAATAATTACGTACATTCCACATAAGGACCAACGCTGACCTTGGGTTGAATTCATAAGGTATTATTACCCACCCGATTTTAAAAATGTCGAAAAAAACTACGAAGGTCGTCACAAAAAATCACCAACTGAGCACTGACATTTACTTTCAGATGACAGTTTCATGTGAATACACGTGCAATTAGATTTTCATCATGACCTGTGTCTACACAGGACAGAATTTTTCTTACTGTAACTCTAACACAAACAACACAATTTCAACACGCTACACAAAGTGACAATACACACCAGCAGCATATCACAAAAATTTACTATGTCAGGTGCGAAAAGCACTGAAATATTGAATCACTTTATCTTGTAACACCAAAAACAAACTTATTACTTGTAGCGCAAAAGCTTCCAAAGAGCAATCAGTTAAAACCAATAAAAAATCTGGTGTACTGACATTTAAAATCTTCCAGGAAGCTGACACCAGCCACAACAGCAGACAGTAGTTTTATACAAATATTATCTGTACAAAATAATTAAGCTTAATGAATGAAAATTTTATGTGTATTAATTTCAAATTTACACTAACAATTTTCTACTCTTAATGATATGTTTTATTATATTGTTCAAATAATAGATACTTTAAAACAACTAATCCTGGAAAGGAAGTAATAAAATGAGTTGTGGTCTGTTGCTTTAGAAAATATGAAAATATTTGCAAGTAACCTAAGAGAAAATAAAATTCAATTAAATGATTTTTAAACATGGTTATCTCACATCGGCTCCCAATTTCTGTTCCAAGATTCAAGACACAATTCAATAGGCCAATTGCTTTAGCTTTTTTCAACAAAAGCTTTAATGCTCCATTCTATAATCCACAACATAAACAGCAAAGATTGCTTCACAATCACGGAGTTTATAAACTTGCAAATAATGTACAGAAAATTCGTTCGAAGTCCTAGAGGTATACTACTTCGAAACGACAAATTCCGATTACAAGACTTGAACACTAGCGGTATATCAACGGTGATAAAACGTGGAACAGAAATACAACTGCTGGCTTGACGGGAGGTGGGGGGGAAGGGAGTTGTGAGGTAGCATTATACTTTTTGAAATATCGATTGTAAAATTTGGGAAGTGGTCATTAGCACGCTTCAAGGAAAACACAACTGGCATCAACCGAACAGGAGAAATAACATTTACTGAGGATACTTGGGATAATCTGTGAAAAGGACAGCTACAAATACGCTTGTCAGAATTCAACTGTCTTTGTGTGTGCGTGCTCTAGTGTAACTCAGAATATTTCCTACGGATCTAATTAATGTTTCTAATGTACATGTGTCTCTATCAGATAAAACTCAGTAAACATAATATAGAGTAAGATGTAAGCCCAACATCGAGTCCCTGAAGACGGACGGAATATCCAATTCGAGGTTTCATGATTCCTATTGCTGCTTGTCCAAACAAGCAACGGGATCACATTCACATTCAGTCGTTGCATCTCAAAACATTCTTCGTATCTAAGTCAACATTACAATTCATCAGGTTACGTACTCGAAGCCATGAAACAGCGCACAGGCAGGCAGAAGAAGAAACAGTGCAATTTTGAAAATTTCCATGCCCCGTGCACTAACCTAAAACACGATATTTATCACAAAAACTTTATTAATAACTCTGAAACACGGTTCTTATTTATAATGGCAATCTCAAAAGAAAATAATTTTACTTGACCGAAAGAACTTACTGACACTTCACAATAATATGGAAATAAATATATATTTTGTATTATTTATGTATTACTCACAAACTCAACACTGAATACTGATCGCTGTAAGAATTAAACCGACTCCAAACAAAGGAAAGTTTTGTGGCCACATATGGTTATGTGCATTTAACAGCCATATTCATAAACATATACAAACACATTTATATTATAAGGGTTAATGAATGCAACAAATTATGAAGCTTTGTATTATGTCTTTTTCACCAGAACATTATTACTTTCTGCCTCTCTCATGTAGAAATAACTCTCTGCCTAAGGCCTGTTCAACAAAACCCTTATTATAACCAACCCCTTAGATTTGTGACTCTGAAACTCATGCCGCCTCACAGGGTGGAGGGCTGCGTTTCGAAACGAAACATCGTGCAGGTGAATATTAATATAATATATGCAAATTCGTGTTTAATCAGTGTGCATTTGTTGGCTTATTACGTAAATGTCAATCCAAAATGTGCTCCGATTAATTTCGACCATTCTTGCATTTCCGAATTGGAAACTTTCCGAAAAGTTATTTTTAATCTATTTGTCACAATTTGAAGGAAAGAAACACATCACATAATTTAAATCCCGGGGTTTTGCAAAAACCAGTCGGAATTGATATCGGTCCTAAACAGTTAAAGAGAATTAGAGATGCAAGTACCTAAAACCCACAAATACATGTACCTAATGCCCACCAATACATGTACCTATAGCCCACCAATACATGTACCTATAGCCCACAAATACATGTACCTATAACCCACTAATACATGCACCTATAGCCCACCAATACATGTATCTATGGCCCACCAATACGTGTACCTACAGCCCACCAATTCATGTACCTATAGCCCACCAATTCATGCACCTATAGCCCACCAATACATGTGCCTATAACTCACCAATACATGTACCTATAACCCACCAATACATGCGCCTATAGCCCACCAACACATGTACCTATAACCCACCAATACATACACCTATAGCCCACCAATATATGTATCTATAACCCAAAAATACATGCACCTATTGCCCACAAATATATGTACCTATAGCCCACCAATACATTTACCTATAACCCACCAATACATGCACCTCTAGCCCACCAATACATGTACCTATAGCCCTCCAATTCATGTATCTATAGCCCACCAATTCATGCAACTATAGCCCACTAATACATGTACCTATAGCCCACCAATACATGTACCTATAACCCACCAATACATGCACCTATAGCCCACCAATACATGTAACTATAGCCCACCAATACGTGTACCTATAGCCCACCAATTCATGTACCTATAGCCCTCCAATTCATGCACCTATAGCCCACCAATACATGTACCTATAACTCACCAATACATGTACCTATAACCCACCAATACATGCGCCTATAGCCCACCAATACATGTACCTATAACCCACCAATACATACACCTATAGCCCAGCAATATATGTATCTATAACCCAAAAATACTTGCACCTATTGCCCACCAATATATGTACCTATAGCCCACCAATACATGTACCTATAACCCACCAATACATGCACCTCTAGCCCACCAATACATTTATCTATAGCCCACTAATACATGTACTTATAGCCCACCAATTCATGTATCTATAGCCCACCATTACATGTACCTATAGCCCACCAATTCATGTACCTATTACCCACAAATTCTTGCACCTATATCCCACCAATACATGTACTAATAGCCCACCAATACATTTACCTATAGCCCATCAATACATGTACCTATAACTCACCAATACATGTACCTATAACTCACCAGGTAAAAGTCTGGTGTTTTTAATCTAATTTTGAAACTCTAAGATGAAATCAGTGAAGAAAAGATGTAATTTCAGTAGAGTTGGCGGAGACAGTTCCAAAAATTTAGTGAGTGAGTAACATACATATGGGGGAAATATTTTCGCACTTTACCTACACTTCAATGATTAGACTGCAATATATATACATATATATATATATATTAATATTTATATGACGTCCAATATCAACAACTTCCCTGTGACATATTGCATTATATTCCTTTTTCGAAGCGACTTATAAAATTCGAACCCTATATTTTAGGCATCCTATATCTCCACACGTTTGTGACCTGAAAACTGAAGTACGGTTGTAAATAATATCCACCTTTACTCTAGTAATTAGGCTAATCGTGACAAATCAGCTGATGTCTGAAGCTACGTGGTCTAAGGCGCGATTCTGTGGCATCTCATTTGCTAGTAGTACAGGCTCGAAACTCATTATGCCATGCCTGTCTGTCTCTTGAGAGTGTTCTATGTAGCCAGGTAGAACACTCTGCGACGGGCTGATCACAATTCCAGAGGATTCCCATCGGCTGTGGTGTGATTTTGAGTATCATCGGGGGGAACATTGATCCCCTACAGTGTAGGTTTTATATCGAAAATGCCAGGAATGCATGTAAAATGCATACTTTGAAGTGGACAGAATAACAAAGAAAACGAAGACGGCTATTCGTTTTTAGCCGAACATGCAGACTTATTCTTAATGAATATAAATTGTTGACTGATACAAATATTTTCATCGTAATTTAAGGTGTGTGTGTGTGTGTATGTGTGTGTGTTTGTGTGTGTTTGTTTATGTGTGTGTGTTTGTGTGTGTGTGTGTTTGTGTGTGTGTGTTTATGTGTGTTTGTGTTTGTGTGTGTGTTTGTGTGTGTGTGTTTGTGTGTGTGTGTGTGTTTTTATGTGTGTGAGTGTTTGTGTGTGTGTTTGTGTTTGTGTGTGTGTGTTTGTGTGTGTGTGTTTGTGTGTGTGTTTGTGTTTGTGTGTGTGTGTGTTTATGTGTGTGAGTGTTTGTGTGTGTGTGTTTATGTGTGTGAGTGTTTGTGTGTGTTTGTGTTTGTGTGTGTGTGTGTTTATGTGTGTGAGTGTTTGTGTGTGTTTGTGTTTGTGTGTGTTTGTGTTTGTGTGTGTGTTTGTGTGTGTGTGTTTGTGTGTGTGTGTGTTTGTGTTTGTATGTGTGTTTATGTGTGTGAGTGTTTGTGTGTGTGTTTATGTGTGTGAGTGTTTGTGTGTGTTTGTGTTTGTGTGTGTGTGTTTGTGTGTGTTTGTGTTTGTGTGTGTGTTTGTGTGTGTTTGTGTTTGTTTGTGTTTGTGTTTGTGTGTGTTTGTGTTTGTGTGTGTGTTTGTGTGTGTTTGTGTTTGTGTGATGTGTTTGTGTTTGTGTGTGTTTGTGTGTGAGTGTTTGTGTGTGTTTGTGTGTGTGTTTATGTGTGTG
>Ga0123355_10016144_pt1 | contig 11760 bp, 10 predicted proteins | sample TergutEmb28metaG_3_FD_89872 | JGI IMG/M metagenome (GOLD analysis project Ga0123355, IMG submission 89872) | Embiratermes neotenicus P1 segment gut microbial communities from Petit-Saut dam, French Guiana - Emb289 P1 | ecosystem: Host-associated > Arthropoda: Insects > Digestive system > Gut ...
TGCATTTAACAAATTCGGTGAGGCAAAAATGGCTTATAGAGACAAGCGTAATCTTGCTCACAATAGTCGTAATCTTCCCTTTGGACTTGTTGATTTTCTTTAACGGCGCAATTGGACACTCCTTAAAATTTAATTTTGTTGACAATTTGGTAATATAAATGTATTATTGTGCTGGACAATGTTGTTTGTGTCCTACGTAGTTGTTTGTGGTTATTGTTAGTTCCATATTAATGCTTTTACGGTTATTACCGCATAGATTTTTGCGAGGCAGACGTGCTTCGCTTTTTTTGTTGTTAAAGTTATGTTATGGGAACACACCCTAGGGTGTGTTCGATAATTCCATTGCACCACCTTTTCGAGTAAAAATTGCACTATGCGTCGTCGCATAAAGCCTTATGTACCTTTGGGTATATGCGGCTTTACGTTCCTAGCCTAGCACATTTTTACTCGAAAATTCGGCACAAGCTAATTATCGAACGCGCCCTAGATAATCAGTTATAGCAAAGCGGTGATGTAGGGTTTATAGGCATACGACTATAAATATAAAAAAAATTGTGTGGATTTTTTATAAATACGAGTGTTATAATCCGTATAATGGCATTACGTAATAAACCTGTTTTTAAATTGTGTTAAGCATTGGGTGAAAATATGAAAAAGATGTGTTTGTACTACTTTTCCGGTACAGGAATGACCAAATATGTGGTTGACAAATTGGTTAAAGGAATTGAAAAGCACCATATTTCTGTTGACTGTTTTGGAATTGAAAAAGTTGGCAAGCAGGATATTGCACTGTCTGAATATGACGCATTAATTATTGCATATCCCACTCATTCGCTAAATGCACCTAAAATTGTAGCTAATTTTGCTAAGAGGCTGCCAAAAACAGATAATATGAATACATTTATCATACATACCTGTAGCTTGGAAAGTGCTGCAAATCGCGGGTCTTCTAATCTGCTAATTAAACGACTAAGCAACAAGGGGTACCTGGTGCTTTATAATAAGCTGGTAGAAATGCCGTCAAATTTTGTTAATAAAGATACCGAAAAACAAGTTATCAGAACTTTGGCCAATGCGAACGATTCTGTCGCACTTATTGCAAAGGATATTGTCGAATCAAAGACTCATTTAACAGAGGGAAGCCTTAGGTCTAAAATATTGACCTTCTTTGCGCGTATCGAATGGCTTGGTGCCCCTATTATCGGAAAGTTTTTTTATTCCAAAGGTGGTTGCACACGCTGTGGGAAGTGTGCGGGTAACTGCCCAAAGAAAAATATTGTGGTTAATAAAAAATCTGTTGGTTTCAAGTTTTCTTGTGGGATATGCATGAGATGTGTGTACCAATGCCCAAAAAACGCAATTGGCGTTCGGTGGCCCTTTAGGTTTGTTCGTTTTGATGAATGGTATGATTCTAGTATGTTTAAATAAATGCATTTCAGCAATTTCAACTTTCAACTTGAAGTTGCACCCCCTGTGGTTCATGCGTTTGTCACGGCTTAAATTTTCCGCTAGGGCGTGTTCCCACTATAAGAATGCACAGATTTGCGAGCCTGATTTTTCGTAGGATCGAGATATTTTTGACGCAGTGTGCCCAAAAGGCACACAAGGAAAAAATTCGAAGAAGATGCGGAAACATCATGTACCGGCAAGAAGGCCAGACGCCGCAAAGATGTGTATTCGTTAGTGGGAACACGCCTGTATTCGTTAGTGGGAACACGCCCTAATTGACTCGCGACAAATTATATGATAACATCCTCTACTATGACATACCTTGTCCATCTGAAAATATAAATCATTATTTTAATGATGCGAAAGCTGTGTAAATGCTTATTCATTCAGGCGTTTTGCAAAGGAGTTTTACATAATGGATACAAAAAAAATAAAAGAATTAGCAGAAATATTGAATGCTTACGACTTAACACGATTAAAGGTACATGACGAAGAATCCAAGTTTGCTATTACATTGGAGAAGGTCAACTACGGCAGCACACACCCACACCCTGCAATAACATTAGCATCACAAACTTTAGACTCTACGCCAGTGGATAATGGCCAAACTGTAGAAATGTCCAGTAATGATATAAAAGATATCGTGTCTCCCATGGTAGGGGTTTTTTATACTGCTCCTTCCGAGGGGAGTTCTCCTTTTGTAAGTGTTGGAAGCAAAGTTAAAAAGGGAGATACTCTTGGCATTATCGAAAGTATGAAGTTAATGAATGACATACTGTCTGAATATGATGGTGAAATAACGGATATTTGCGTATCAAATAACGACGTGGTCGAGTTCGGGCAAGCACTATTTAGGCTAAGAAGCTATACGCATGGATTTGCAACATCGTCTTGACGGTCGTTTTCCCGCTATTTTCCGCTACTTCTTCCTTGCGTGCCTTTGGGCACGCGGCGTCATCAATAACGAAAAATATCGAAAAAACGCCTCGCCAATACAATATTGCAAACCATGCGTATAGCTTCTAAAACAATGAAAGCACTGATTCGGGTGTGTTAGGTAGTTCGGCACAAGCGAATTACCGAGCACGCCATCATAGGAGGCAAAAATGTTTTCTAAAATTTTAATAGCGAACAGAGGTGAAATTGCAGTCCGCATAATTCGGGCATGTAAGGAACTAGGCGTTGCAACAGTGGCAATTTTTTCAGAAGCAGACCAAGATGCACTTCATGTTCGCCTAGCAGATGAGCGATACTGTATCGGTGAGGCACCTGCAAAAAGCAGCTATTTGAATATGCATAACATCATTGCTGCAGCATTGGTATCAAAAGCAGAGGCAATTCATCCTGGATATGGGTTTTTATCAGAAAACCATACATTCGCATCATTGTGCGAAGAAAATAACATTGTTTTTATCGGACCTCCCGCTGACATAATTTATAAAATGGGGGACAAGGACGTTGCTAGACGTACCATGAAAAGCGTTGGCTTCCCCGTCATTCCCGGTTCTGAACTGTTAAAAAATTTAGAAGATGCAAAAGAACAGGCCAAATCTATCGGTTTCCCGTTACTAATTAAAGCCCGTGCCGGCGGCGGCGGAAGAGGCATATACAGGGTAGACAATTTAGACGCTTTAGAAACCGCTTACGTTAAAGCAGCCAGTGAAGCAGCATCTATTTTTTCAGATGACGGTGTGTATTTAGAAAAACTTCTTGTATCTGTCAAACACCTTGAATTGCAAATTTTAGCCGATCATTATGGTAATGTGCTTTGCTTGGGAGAGCGCGACTGCTCGGTACAACGAAAAAATCAAAAAGTTATAGAAGAAAGCCCATCCATACTACTATCTGATACCAACCGGCATAAAATGTATAATGCTGCTATTAAAGCCGCAAAGGCCGTAGAGTACAAAAATGCAGGAACTATTGAATGCCTTTACGACCCTAAGCATGAAGAGTTCTATTTTATGGAGATGAACACGCGAATACAAGTTGAACATACAGTAACCGAAGCAATAACATCCATTGATTTAGTAAAGTGGCAGATATGGATAGCTGCAGGCGCAAAGCTTGATTTTACCCAGACAGACATACATACCAATACACACGCCATAGAATGTCGCATAAACGCAGAAAACCCTTACGAAAATTTTCAGCCATCGAGCGGAAAAATTACGGAATTTCATTCGCCGGAAGGTCCGTTTATTCGGTTTGACACTGGCGTTTACCAAGGTGCAACAGTGTCGCCATTTTACGATTCTATGATTGGCAAGTTAATTGTAACGGCAAAAACCCGGAATGAATGTATTCAAAAAATGAAGTCTGCGCTTAACGAATTTACTATTGGCGGGATACACCACAACATCGATTTTTTAAAGTTTTTGCTTTCCCAGGAGGACTTTTTAAGTGGTACTTACACAACAAATTTTTTACCTGAAATATTAGAAAAAGAAACCAATGAAGCTAATAACCGCATGGTCACGCAATGCACACATTGCAGTAGGCAAATACCAAATGCAGAACTTGAAGAGTTATATAATGTTTGTCCTTTTTGCAACTATCATTTCAAAGTTGGTGCCCGCCAGAGAATAGCCTGGATTTGTGATGCAAACTCATTTGTTGAACATGATACAGACTTAACAAGTCAAAATATTTTAAATTTCCCGGACTATGATTTAAAGCTTGAAAAATCCCGCAAAGAAAGTTCTGAAAAAGAGGCCGTGATTTGCGGAATTGGTCATGTATCCGGTATGCCGGTAGCGATTTTTGCTATGGAGCCCAGTTTTATGATGGGTAGCATGGGCAGTGTGGTAGGGGAAAAGGTTACGCGCCTTTTTGAAACTGCAAAAGAAAGAAGCCTTCCGGTTGTCGGATTTATAGTATCTGGCGGCGCACGTATGCAAGAAGGCATAATTTCGCTAATGCAAATGGTTAAAACCAGTGGAGCCGTAAGGCAACATAACGACGCGGGTAATCTATACCTGTGTGTTTTAACGAATCCGACAACGGGCGGGGTAACTGCCAGCTTTGCAATGGAAGCAGATATTATAGTTGCCGAGCCATTAGCCTTAATTGGTTTTGCCGGCCCAAGAGTGGTTGAGCAAACTACCAAAGAACAGCTACCCGACGGCTTCCAACGTGCAGAGTTTTTGTTAGCAAAAGGTTTTATTGACGAGATTGTCCACCGTAAAAATCAAAGAGACTATATCTCGTTAGTGCTTGAATTACACAAATAAGTTAGGAGTGTTTTTATGACTGCATATGAACGCGTACAAAGTGCAAGGGCAAACGGCAGGCTAACGACGAGCGATTTCATTAAAGCAATATTTACCCAATTTGTTGAAATGCATGGCGATAGACGATATGGGGATGACCGTGCAATAATAGCGGGGATTGCTTTTTTGGGCGGTCAGCCGGTGACTGTTATTGGTATAGAAAAAGGGCATGGCGCGGCAGAACGTTATGCCTGTAATTCGGGTTCTGTTCATCCGGAAGGGTACCGCAAAGCTTTGCGCCAGATGAAATTGGCTCAAAAATTTGGACGCCCAATTGTATGTTTTGTTGATACTCCAGGGGCTTGTTGTGGCATAGGGGCCGAGGAAAGAGGGCAAGGCCAAGCTATCGCAGAAAATTTAATGGAAATGATTGCGCTGAATGTTCCTATTATCTCTATTGTAATTGGCGAAGGCGGCAGTGGTGGGGCCTTGGCTTTGGCCGTTGCCGATGAGGTATGGATGTTAGAAAATGCTGTATATTCAGTAATTGCCCCTGAAGGATGTGCAAGTATTTTGTGGAAAGATGCTTCGCGAGCAAGTGAGGCCAGCAATTTTCTAAAATTAACTGCTGACGACCTGCTATCGCTAGGTATAATAGAAAAAATTATCGTTGAAGAAGACAATTTTTGTAATACACTAAAAAGTCAACTTGAAAGTGCGTTAAAGTTTTACAGTAAGCAGCCTACACTAGAATTAGTAAATAGCCGATATAACAGATACAGAAAAATAGGCGCAAGTTAGAATATGTACACAGGGGTTAACGAGCTGTCTGTGGAGAGCATATGCCATTTTCTAACAAACCCAAACTACAAAGAGCGGATTCATTTGTTCCAATCGCTGGAATCTACAAATGATACCGCGCTTAAAATGGCGGCGGAAGGCGCGCCTCATGGCACTGTGGTCTTAGCCGAGGGGCAAACCGCCGGGCGGGGAAGAAGGGAACGCTCTTTCTTCTCCCCGCCAGAGCATGGCATTTACATGAGTATTATTTTATATTCTAGCTATTTGGCTTTAAATCCTCCCACATTAGTAACTGCACTTGCGGCCATAGCGGTATGCGAAGCCATAGAAGCAATTAAAGGGGTGCCAAGCGGCATAAAGCCGCAAATCAAATGGATAAATGACATTTACCTAGAAAATAAAAAAATATGCGGTATCTTGGCCGAAAATTCGCACAATGCTGTTGTTGTTGGTATTGGGATTAACTTTACAGAACCTTTAGAAGGCTACCCTCCAGAGCTCTTGTCAAAAGTGGGAGCTTTATTTGGGTGTAACCATGCGCCAATAACAAGAAACCAGCTAATTGCTAATATAATTGACCGCTTAAATTACCGTCGCACCCAGCAGCAAATACATAACGCTTACAAAAAAAGGCTCCCAATGCTGGGAAAGCCTGTAATAGTACATATGCCAAATGAAACGTTTCCGGCCATCGCTTTAGATATTGACGAGAAAGGTGGGGTGATTGTGCGTAAAACTACGGGTCAAACCCTAACATTAACGGCTGGTGAGATAAGTGTAACCATGGGGTAATTGGTGACTACATAGTCACAGGAACGCAAAACCGTCCATTCTTGCTTGCAATTTGTGCACACTACTGCGTCAACTGCTCCTTGCGTACCACCGGGTGCGCCGCGTCACAGTCTCCTTGTATTGCACAAAAATTGCCGCGCAATAATTGGACAGTTTTACATTCCTGTGACTATACAAGTATGCTTTTTTTGCATGCGCTAATATGATACCATTCACAGTCGCCACATATGTCATCCATAATAGAAAGAGTCATTTTTGAATTAATTTCGCGAATAATATCTTGGTATACATAGCTTTTTTCTTCAATGCTAAAATAAGACGATACTTTTTTGTCAAAATTCATTACTTTGTCATTACTTTCGCATAAACTGTCCCCAACTAGTCGAGGGCATTTATCGCAAATATCGTCTGTCGAGAATACAACCTCAACAACAGCACTTGCATTGTTACGCAAATATGTTGTGATAGCGGTCATATTTTCCACAAAATCGTCGTCGTAACCCTTGCCGCTGTACCCCTGAGTACATAGTAGGTGATGTGGCCGTAATCTTAGCATGTTCCCAAAATTTCTAAAAACTGATCAAACAAATAATTGGCATCTTGGGGCTCTGGGTGAGCTTCCGGATGATACTGTACTGTAAATGCAGGATATTTCTTATGCTTTAAACCCTCAATGCTACCATCATCAATTGCATATTGCGTTATTTCTAAATCAGTTCCTTCCAATGAATCTGTATCGACATGATAGCCGTGGTTTTGAACTGTACTTAAGGTTTTTCCTGTGGCAATATCTTTAACAAGTACGTCTCCACCACGGTGCCCAAATTTCATTTTTGAAGTTTGGGCACCGTTGGCTATGGCAAACAATTGGTGCCCTAAGCAAACACCAAACAATGGGTACTTTTCTTGGAGTTCCCTTATTACCGGGGCAAGCTCCGGAAGATCCATGGGATCGCCGGGGCCGCTACTAAATACAACACCGTCCGGTTGATACGCCTCAATTTCCTTAACCGATGCATTGTATGGGAAAACAATAACCTCACAGTTTCTTGCTGTCAGCTCGTTAATTATTCCTTTTTTTGCGGTAAAAGCAATAAAGGCAACCCTAAATTTTTTATTTTCGACTAACACCTTATATGGTTTTTTGGGTGAAACTTGCTTAACATGATTGGTGACATATGGTGCAGAGGTAAGCTTGACCAGCGCGTGATCATCTGACACGTCGCTGTCAACAATAATTCCATACATTACACCATCTTCACGGATTTTTTTTGTTAGTGCGTTTGTATCAACGTCATATAGTGCAGGTATGTTTCTCTCTTTCAAAAATGTGTCTAAATGTTCACAATACTTGTCTACAATTAGTGCAGACGCGCCTTGAAATGTATCATGGCTATCTTGGTTAGTTTTATCGCTTTCAATATTTGAATGTGTCATTACAACTATTTGATTGTAATTATCAGAATCCATTAAAACATCTAGATATCCTGTTTTTGTGGTTTGAAAAACAACTTCACGAATTACCTCTTCCCGTGAGCCAAAACCATTGCCCGGTATTACTGTTCCATCTGCTAAAACTAATTTACGGCTAAAATTCATCTTCATTGGTCCTCTCTGTAGTAAACTTCATTTCATCCAAGCTAATTTCTTCTATTTTATCCGGGAAATCGGTAACCATAGAACAAAGCGATAGCTTGTAGCCATCCATGGGATATTGCCTAAAAAATGGTTTCGCAATTCGGCAAGTATCTATCATAGAAATGTTGTTATCTTCTATTTTAAAGGAAAAAGAGTCCAGTGGAATTGACATTCCAGACCCAAGCCATTTTAGGTAGCTCTCTTTAAGTGTCCATAGTAAAAAAAAATAATCAAGTCGATTACTTTCATCTTGTGCAAACAGATCACGGCATTCATATTGGCAAAAATAACGCTTCGCAAGCTTTAAATCGACTGTTTTAATTTTTTCTATATCAATTCCAACCGGCTGTTCGCTAATGGCGCAAACAACAAAGTCACCAGAATGGGAAATGTTAAAATGAACCGGAAAACCCTTGAGATAAGGCTTTCCCGATTCGTCTCTTAATATTTGAATATCTTCATTTTTAAACGAAAAATGCTGGACTAACGCATGGCGAAGAACCAATTCCCCATACAATGTGCGCAATGAATCTTCAATAAACATAAACCGACCGCATCGTTCCCGGTTTTCTATTGAAATAATTTGCAGCAACCTATTATAAAAATCCTGAGGTAGCGAGAAATCGACTTTAGATACATAAATAAAGTTTTTACACATACCGTCTTGACATTCTCCAAACAGATAAAAGGAAAAACAGAAGAGCTGCCCCGGCCAAAATAAGCACACTATCCATCATTGTAAGCTGGTATCCGTTGATAATGTAAACAACCCCCATAGATTCCTTAAACCCTTGCAAATGTTCCTCCGGGATATGCATAAACGCATTTTCCGCAATGCCTCCAATAAACAGCTGCCTAAACAGCATAGTTGTATGAGATTGTGGAAAAAATCGGATAAGGCTTTGAACCGGACTTGGCAAATAACCCATGGGCACATAAATCCCCATCATAAAACCAATCAAAGTTCCCAAAATGGTAGAAACTGCACCAAAAGCCTGGTTCGTTTTAATATACATTGTGAAGAAAAAAATCATAAATGCGTTAAGCAATACACTAAGCAATAAAACGCCCGTAGTTATCAACATATTTAATACAGACATTATATGGTTGCCCATTACTGCATTGTAAGCAATTAAAACAACAAAAATTATCATACTCATTATAGTTCCTACAATAAAAGAGCCCAGAGCGTATCCTGCCACAATCCGGTACCTTTTAACAGGGGTCGAGTAAAAATCCTTATACAAATGATGTACTTTATCGTTAACCATAACAACAAAAGCACCTTGGGTTGTTGTTACTGTGGTTACCCCCAAAATACCCGCAAAAATCCAGTTGTTTACTACTTCTGTAACCTCGTCAATATTCCCGCCGTAATCGTAAACAAAAGTATTACCAAGGAATAAAACAAACAAGGCGATAATCAATAACACAGATAATAAGGAGAAAAACACACCCAGTTTATCTCTAAAATAAAGCAGTACATTTCTCATTGCCAGTGTTGTCATGCCTATGCATCCTCCCTACCAGTTATGTCCAGAAAAACATCGTCCATGGTTCCATTAACAATTTCAACATTAGTTATCTCATACCTAAACTGTCCTATTAAGTGGATTGCATCTACGGTTGAGGCCAATTTAACCTCGATTACTTCTCCTTTTTGCACAAAATCAATTTTTCTTTCAGCCAGTTCTGCTTTGAAAGAGTCTGGATTTTTGGGAACAACTTTTAATAAGTCATGGCAATATTTTAGTTTTAGCTCCAAAGGTGTCCCTTTTGCTAATATTTCTCCATGCCCCATGATAGTTATATAGTCAGACTGTTCTGCCTCTTCCATATAGTGGGTTGTTAAAAAAACTGTTACGCCCTTTTCTTTCTGCAAAGCCCTAATGGTTGCCCAAATTTCTTTTCTTGTCCCAGAATCAAGACCTGTGGTTGGCTCATCCAAAAATAAAATTTGAGGCGTGTTAATTAGTGCCCGCGCAATATCAGCTCTTCTTCTTTGCCCGCCGGATAGTTTTTCGTACGGCTGGTGAAGAAATTCTTTTAGCTGGGCAATTTCGGTAACAGCTTCAATGCGTTCCTTTAGTTTTTTTCTTGAGAATTTATAAAATTTCCCTCTAATTTTTAAATTTTCGTAAACGGTTAGCATAGAGTCTAGCAGGCTACGCTGAAAAACAATGCCAATAGATTTTCTTATTTCAAAATCGTTTTTCCCCAATTCAAAGCCGTTAATCATGACTTTGCCTGCGTCAGGCTCAAGCAGCGTACATAGGATATCAATTGTTGTAGACTTGCCTGCGCCGTTTTTCCCCAAAAAAGAAAACAGGGTGCCTTTCTCTACGTAAAAATCAATCCCTTTTACTGCCTTTATTTTTTTCCCCTTAACCATATAACTTTTAACCAAAGATTTTACTTCAATAATTTTTTCCACTCACATCGCCACATTTCCCTTTAGATTCGATTAGTAAGCATCTCTATTGTTTTGTCTAAATTTTCATCTACCCTATTTAGAATTTGAATAAATTGATCCATCATACTTTCGATAGTTTCCCTTTTAAACAAATCGCTGCAATACTTAAAGGTTGCCGTATACTCACCGCCACTTTCCGTAATTTTACAAACCAGATCAAATTTTGCTTCTTTGTCTGTAAACATAATTTCTACCGGTTCAAAGCTCAAGCCATCTATTTCAATTTCGTCTAACAAATTGCTATCATCATCCTTGTAGAATAGATACTGAACGTCGTACAGCGGTGTTCTGGATTTATCCGTATACGCTTGTGGCTCGAAATGTTGCGCCAAAGACTCAAACGGATAATCTTGGTTTTCATAGGCCATTAAGCAGTTTTCTTTTACCTCGTCTAAAAACTGAGTAAGTGGCTTTTCTTTTTCCGGCTTACCGCTCATCAATAGCCTATTTATGAATACCCCTTGTATATCCTCGGTATCCTTATGTGTTCTGCCGGATATTGGCGTGCCCACAATTACATTTTTATTATTGTACGTACCAAGCATAATCATAGTCATTGACAACCAGGTCATGAACTCTGTCATTTCTTTTTTGCGGCCAATTTTTATAATTTTATCACTTAATTTTGCATCAAGTTTTTTTACAACTACATCGCCATTAAACATTTTTTCAGGAGGCCTTGGATAATCTTCCGGTAATTGTAACCGTGGCACACCATTATTAAAATGATTCATCCAGTAGTTTTTCTGGCTATCAAGCGGCCTGTTTAGCATCCATTCGCTGTAATCCCTATACTGCAACCTAAGCGGGGGAAGTTGACCACCTGTATATAAGGTAATGAATTCTTTTAGCAATAAATCGCTAGAAATTCCGTCGGAAACAATATGGTGGCAATCCATGAAAAGAGTAAAATCGTCCGCGTCTGTTTTTATCACTTTTACCCGCATTAGCGGGGCTTTTTGCAAATCAAAAGGGCGGAAGAACTCTGTAGCAAATGCGTCAAAGTTTTCTCCGGTGTAACGCTCTTCAAATGTCATATCCATTTTTATGTGGTCATGGATTTTTGCCACAGTCTTGTTGTTGACCACATGAAAACTCGTTCGCAAAATTTCATGCCGCTGTAGCAATGTTTCAAAAGCAAATTCGGCTTTTTCTTCCTCAAAGGCTCCCTTTACTTTGTATGCCATGGGAATGTTGTTTGTCATGTCAACCAAATTGTAGTCCCACAAATGAGCTGTTAAGAAATATAACTTCTGTGACGGCGATATTTCATAATACTCTTTCAGCTGGGCCCGAGGAATGGGCAGATAAGTGCCCTCCGTGTCGTCCAAAGCCCGGCTTATCCCCTCTACGGTCACGCCCTGGAAGATGTCCTTGATGCCAAGCCTGACGCCA
>Ga0123355_10016145_pt1 | contig 11759 bp, 8 predicted proteins | sample TergutEmb28metaG_3_FD_89872 | JGI IMG/M metagenome (GOLD analysis project Ga0123355, IMG submission 89872) | Embiratermes neotenicus P1 segment gut microbial communities from Petit-Saut dam, French Guiana - Emb289 P1 | ecosystem: Host-associated > Arthropoda: Insects > Digestive system > Gut ...
TGTGTGTACTGCACAGTCTAGAGAGGCATTGTGTGTGTACTGCACAGTCTAGAGAGGCACTGTGTGTGTACTGCACAGTCTAGAGAGGCACTGTGTGTGTACTGCACAGTCTAGAGAGGCACTTGTGATCCGAAACATGTTGGAGAAGTTTTAATTATTTTAAAATATTTATAATAATTTTAATTGTATCTACGAATTATATATTTGTTCATCTGTTGAATAATAAAGTGTTTTAACACAACATATATTGGTAATAATATTAAAAATTCGGCGACATATTTCGGTTTATTGAACCATCATCAGACCAAATACAAAATACAGAACTGGGACATTCGGCAAGTGCGCACCCCATGGGATCCCATATAATTTGTAAAAAGTGTGGGATAAATTAAGAGCAGATTGAGGTCGGGAAATGGTTGCTATCATTCGGTGCAGAATCTTTTATCTTCCATGTTGCTATCCACAAATTTGAAGTTCAAGATATATAGAACTATAGTTTTGCCTGTTTTTTTGTATGGGTGTGAAACTTGGTCATTGACATTGCGGGAGGAAAGGAAGCTGAGGGTGTTTGAGAACATGGTGTTAAGGAGAGTATATGGACCCAGGAGTGACGAGGTAACGGGGGAATGGAGGAGACTGCATAACGAGGAGCTAAATGATTTGTACTCCTCACCCAATACTGTGCGGGTGATAAAATCGTGAAAAATGAGATGGGTTGGGCATGTGGCGCGTATGGGTGAGGAGAGAGGGGTGTATAGGGTCTTGGTGGGGAAACCGGAAGGAAGGAGACTACTGGGGAGACGTAAGCATAGATGGGTGGACAATATTAGGATGGATCTCCAGGAGGTGGGATGTGGGTATATGGACTGGATTGGCCTGTCCCAGGAGAGAGACAGGTGGCGGACGCTTGTGAGTGCGGTAATGAACCTTCGGGTTACGTGAAATGCGGGGTATTTCTTGACTAGCTGCAAACCAATTAGCTTTTCGAGAAGGACTCTGCACCATGGAGCAAGTAAGTAAGTAAGTAAGTAAGTAAGTAAGTAAGTATTGGTTCCCATAGTTTGTGCACTCGCTGAATGTACCAGTACTGTGTTTTGTATTTGGCCTGCTGATGGTTCAGTCAACCGAAACATGTTGCCATATTTTTAATATTGATTAACAATACGTAGTATATGTTGCGTTATTGACTGATAAATTACTGCACTATTGCAAAACACAATACACCGAGACATGTAGTCTGCATACAATCAAGTTGTGCCTGTCGTAATATTTCCGCATGCGCTCTTAGTCCGCACAGACAACCAAGATAGCGTAGTGGGTGTAGGGACTGGACGATCCATGGTTCGAATTTTGGTAGAGGCAGGAGATGTTTGTTATTCAGAACGTCGAGCCCCACTGTGGGACCCACTCTGCCTCCAAGTGGTACAGGAGCTCTTTCCTGGGGCTAAAGCGGACAGTGTCTGAAGTTCACAACTGACCTCCATCTAGTACTGGGTTAAGAATGAGTGCAGTTTTACCTCTGCCTTCTTTATATACCATTATTTCTTGGGCAGCGACAGTTTACTGTTAACAGATTGTCAGTTCTCACATCAGCATGCAGTGCCTCAAAATCATGTGCAACATTCATTCGACTTCGTACCAGGTAACGTAACCAGCGTCATAGTTACGTCAGCAGGTTAACTAGAGACAAATTAGCGACAGGAATATTGTTACTTGTTGCAGCTACTTCAGCAGTTAGAAATCTGCCCGACTAGTTTCGTATTTGGAATATGCTACCCAGTTAGTGCACCCAAGTAAAGCCGTAAGGGTGTGTCATTAGCAACCTGATCTCGTGGGGATCAACAGTGTTGTGCGTCTCTCTCTGTCTGCAGAGTCATTACGCTAGCAATGGTGTAATCTGGAACACGGGCCCTAATGAGTAGGCCTGCAGTCAGGCATGTTAATACCCCTTGCACGTTATAACTGCATTCTGCATGTGGTTTGTGTTGTTACATAGGCGCCGCTTGATCAGATACGGTCACATAATGTGTTCCCCTCGTTAGTTTTGCATCTGTTATTCGTATCGTTAAAGCAGCCGGAATACCGACTGGCAAACCCAAGTATTCGCCGATCCCGATGGCCGTGCGTTCTACGGCGTAGTTCTGTAGCTGCTGGGATCGCGTGTTCTTATCCTGCTCAGGGCATGAATGCTCGTCTCTTTTGTTTATGTAGTGTATGTAGCGGTCTCTGCGACGAGCTGATCCCCCACTAGGAGGAGTCCTACTGTTTGTATATGTTTGTTAGTGATCTAGAAACCTCAACAATGACGCAGTCTAGACCCGTGTTGGCTGTTGCGTCACAGGAAAAAACCAAGTATTGTAGTTCTATTCCCGACAGAGCTCATAAAATTTTATATTCGTCAAAAACTGTCAAATCTACTTAGGGGCTCACCAAGTCTTCTAATTAGTGGGTATCGGGGTCTGTTTGCCCATGGGCTGTGTTGTGAGACTGACTGCTGTACTCTACCTAACGCCGAGTTGAAGAATAAGTGGAGTTATACCTCCATGTCCTCATATGCTGTCATGGCGTGCACAGGTACAGCTTTGCTTACCGGGTCTCACCCTCCAGTATGTTAATTCCCCGAGGTGATACGTCAAATGACCTGATAGGACAACATCAGATGTTATCTTATTTACGAAATCATAATGACGATGTGTTATAGAAACCGTTCGAAGCCTGAATTTTATGTTACAAGTATTTAATGCTTTATGAAAACTGGGAATGGAAATGTCGGACGAATCGAGAACTAGAAGAGATGACCAAAGGAGGAAATATAGTAAAGTTGATAAAAGGGCAAGGGATAAGCTGGTTAGGTCACCTGGAGAGAATGGAGGAGGATAGGATGCCCAAAAAGATCTTCACTCAAGAACTGGAAGGGACGAGAAGAAGATGAAGACCCAGGAAAGGATGGAAAGAGTAAGTAGAAAGAGATCTTCGAGTGCTGGGAGTGAGAAGATGGAGAGAGTTGGTGGCAGATGAGAAAAAATGGAAGGACATTATTCGACGGGCCAAAGCCCACAGTGGGCTGTAGTGCCAATGGAAGAAGAAGAAGAAGTATTTAATACTTTCAAACACAGTGGTTACTGTATGTAACGCCAGGTTTAAAACTGAAAATCTGTGTTTTTGACACCCACTCTAAGTGTAATTTTATTGTCACTGTAAGGAATATCCATGTCTAGCATTCACTGGATCCTATTTCTAATGAAAGCACATTGTGTTCTCTGTGAAGCAGAGCTGAATCTTTGTATATTATGTAGATTAATATTAGTGTTTAAAAGGTTACTTGTTCATTTCTAATATCTTACCGCGTGCGATTACACACGTCAAGGTATAAAAGGAACATCGTGGTTGTGCGTTGTGAGAACTGGCAGTGTGTGGGCAGAATGTAGAGCCTTTGAATGTTAAAGCAAGTGGCATATATATTGTTCACTGCTCTTCAAAAGGTTCGTTCAGCACGTAGGCAGACCTTTAGTTGCACTAAACTTCAGTCGTACCTGTTTGTTTGTTTCTGTGGTAAAACATGTTAAAGAATAGAAGTTGCTGAATTTGTAACAGAATGAGGCAATTGTAGAAAGAGTGAAGTCGCTGTCCACGCCGTGAATGTATTAGGGAAAGTGGAGGTGTAGATCCATCTATTCTTAATCTCAGCACGAGATGGTGAATGGTCAACATAACGCCAGGTCCACTATACTTACTTACTTACTTACTTACTCCATGGTGCAGAGTCCTTCTTGAGAAGCTAACTTGTTTGCAGCTAGTCAAGAAATTCCCCGCATTTCACGGAACCCGAAGGCTCATTACCGCACTCACAAGCGTCCGCCACCTGTCGCTATCCTGGGCCAGCCCAATCCAGTCCATATACCCACATCCCACCTCCTGGAGATCCATCCTATTATCCACCCATCTACGCCTAGGTCTCACCAGTGGTTCCTTCCCTCCGGTTTCCCCACCAAGACCCTATACACTCCCTCTCCTCACCCATACGTGCCACGGTTTTATCACCCGCACAATATTGGGTGAGGAATACAAATCATTTAGCTCGTCGTTATGCAATCTCCTCCATTCCCCCGTTACCTCGTCCCTCCTAGGTCCAAATATTCTCCTCAACACCATGTTCTCAAACACCCTCAGCTTCCTTTCCCCCCCAATGTCAACGACCAAGTTTCACACCCATACAAAACAACAGGCAAAATTATAGTTCTACTATAGATCCACTATAGCCCTGCGAAAGAACTTCGGCACACGTAGAACATAAGAATGGGTGGAATATGACGAGGAAGAATAGAAAACTAAGATAATGCATTTAGTTTGGTTAGTTTCACATTATTTATCATTTCCTGACCGAATATAATATTAATCCTTGACCACGTAACAGAAAACTTCTGGTGTTCTGTACGGCCGACTTTTATATCCGCTGTCGTGTTGTGAAAATTAATTCGTAAGAGACGAGTGACGTAATTAGGCTTTGTATCGGTACGGGAAATATAGCGGGGAACGTCATGTAGAATAGACTGGAGTATCGATTCGAATGACAGACAGAAGAAGTTAAGTGACTGATGAACTCGCTAATACTTTTGGAAATGGTACTCGATAAGCAGTCTGCCTTTACTCTTCATGAAATTTACGTCATTAAATGAAAATTTAATGGCACGCAAATACCAAACTGTGGGCCGGGTAGCTCAGTCGGAATAGCGACTGACTAAGGGCTGGACGGTCCTTGTGTCGAATCCCGGTGGGGGGCGAGATTTTCGTCACCTGTGCAGACCCACCCTAGGGCGCACCCCACTCTTCTGTACAATAGGTACCGGGTCTTTCGCGAGGGTAAAATGCGGCCGGGACGTGCTGCTGACCACTCGCCTCCTTCTAGTGCCGCGGTCATGGAAGAGTAGAGCTATACCTCTACCCACCCTCTGGGCCACGCCGCGCCTGTAACGGGATCACTTTACCTTTTAATTACCAAACTAACAGATTTCGGCACTGTAGTTTCTTGAACGTAGTTGGTGTTCTTCTGTTTAAGAGAGTCCATCTCTGTACGTTTTCATTAGCTTGCTGTTGGCACCTATTTCCTTACGACAATTTTTCCTGATTACCAGATTGGCTGCTGTTTGCAAATAATTTTCCGCACAAAGTGAGTGACCCTTTATCTCCAAACTTACTAACTTCTCTGAAGTACTTGTTGCCTCCGTCTTCGTAGCAGAAGATACGAGGGCAGTCAATAAATAAACCGATTTTTTTTAATCTGTTGCTTTACTTACGACTTAATCAAACTTGTCACCTTCAAAGTACTCCCCTCCACTCTTGATACACCGCTCCCAACGCTTTTTCCATTTCTGGAAGGCGTCCTGAAACGTGTTTTGCGGGATGGCGCGAAGGTCCCGTATCGAATTTTCTTCCATCTCCTCTACCGTCTGAAATCGGCGACCTTTCAGTGAGGATTGCCACTTCGGGAACAAGAGAAAATCCGAAGGGGCCAAATCTGGAAAGTAGGGCGGCTGGGGTACAGCAGTAGTCTCATGCTTCGTCAAGAATTCAGGGATGAGGAGTGGCACGTCAGCAGACGCGGCACAAATTTTGCGGCAACACGACGCATCTTGCTTTTTTCGGTCAAATTCAGGTGGCACGAACTTTTACAGATTCCTACTTCTTCGGCAACTTCACAGACAGTTAGGCGACGATTTTGACGAATCACAGCAAGCACTCTCTCAACGTGATCGTCGTCCATTGACGTCGAAGACCGCCCAGATTTGGGGTCGTCTTTGATGGACGTTTTGACCGATATGAAACGCTGGTACCACTCGTGACATTGTGTACGGCTCAAACAATCCTCGCCATAAGCCTTTTGCAACATCTGAAAAATCTCTGTAAAAGTTTCTCCCTGTTTGAAACAGAATTTGACGCAAACGCGTGGCTCCTCAAGATCATTTATCAACTTACAAAAAATCGCCGAGAGTACTAAACACACTCATTGAAGCGCGTGTAACTCGATGACTAATTGACATGGCATGATGCTGCTAGTGTCAGAATGAAGCTTCAAGTCCCCGCTACACAACGCCACCATCGCGAGCGTGCTGTGCGCGCTCTCTGGTTCGCTATTTCACAAGTTCGGTTTCTTTATGGACTGCCTACGTACTTCTCCAACGAACATTTGGTGACGAGCCGATTTCAGTGGTGCGCAAATTGTCTGAAATTCTAGAAGTCCTTCAAAAATTTTAGGCGTCATTTGGGTGACAACGAAGCAGGTTCTGTAGTGTGGATTTCAAAATACTGGGCTCCACATTACAGAATTTACTCGCCACGGCGACTGGATGCCCTGGATTTCTGCAGTCCCGGTTTATTCGTTATGTATTTCCTTATGCTCTACACAACTTTCCTGTCGCAGGTTTCTTGATATGGTTACCGTAACCTTTTCACATCAAAACTGCAGTTAATGGCGCTTATTGCTGATAGAGTGTTGTAGTAATGTTGTATTAACTGAATAAGGGATCGGTAAAGGTATGGTAAGGTAAAGTGCACCCTTGTACAGGCACTGCGGCTCTGTACAGGCCGCACGGCCTATAGGGCGAGTAGAGGTATAGCTCTACTTTTCCTTGACCACGGCTCTAGAAGGGGGTGAAGGGTCAGTGTCACGCCCCGGCCGCTCTTTACCCTCGGAAAAGACCCGGTACCCATTGTACAGGAGGCTGGGTGCGCCCCAGGGCCGGTCTGGACAGGTGCGGAAAATTTCACCCCCACCGGGATTCCATCCCCGGATGGGGTAGCTATAAGTTCAGCTGTTTTCACGGGTTTTAGGGAAATGGTTGCATCGTGTTGGAGCTGGTCTGGAAAACCGGAGGGGGATGGGGGGTGTTGATTTTAGTCAGTGATCATAACTTAGTACAGGGCTTGCCAAAATGCGGCCCTCGGACACCTGAATTAGTTTCGTTTCACTTTAACGAACATTATGTAACAAGTTTGCAGAATTTTTTGCCAACTTTATTAGCAGAAAAAAATATTCAAAAGGTGCAACTCATCACTTTTTTTTTAAAGGGAGCACACAGTAGCCTATTTGAATCATTCTTAGCATTTCATCGTGTTCAGTGCGGCCCACCATCTTGTCATTCAACCATCCTTTTTGGCGTAACTTACTGTTCGTAAATAACTGCCTTCTATTGTGTTCAACTCCCCTCCCCTCATTTTGATGTACTTGTATGTGTACACAAGTGTGACCCTCAGGCGAGTTAATGTGGCCTTCCTGTGGGCTGAAGTTGGCCAGCCCTGTCCTGGTGTTTCAAAGTTAGAATTAAGTGATGTAGCATTGATGTTATGCTGTGGTGGAAATACCCAAGGAATGGCGTAAAATGTTTGGGTGGAATAACACCGCCATTCAAGTGCAGTTGGTAAATACCGGCCCAGGGGTTGGAACGAACTCTATGTGACTGCCGGTGGTGTCTGTGAACTGTAATGTCTTACGGGGTGTGACGCGGTGTGGCTTTTACACAGGCACCCCAAAATGTCCGATTATTGCACTTTATCCATCCAGCAAATTCGTTTGATTGTTGCCTTTACAGTATAAGGAATACAGACATTGCCGTACGTAAGGTTTGAATTACGTGTTACTGTACATCATTAAACATTCGCAGCACAAAAAAACTAACTAATGAAGCCCTACAGAATAGAGATTTTGTAATAGACGCTCAAGCAGTGAAGAAACTTCTCCCCTCGTTTGCAACATGGAGGTTCATTAGCAGTGTTGACAGTGAGCGGTATTGCTCACTGTCCTGTTACGGGTACAGCCTTACGTCCACATTATCTTCTTGGTGTACACGCAGGGCTCCCAAGTGGCACTGTCCGCGTTTCTTACAACTTCGTGTACATTTCTTGTCCCCATGCCCTACGTGATTAATCCATACATCTATTTTGTCTTTGGTTTTGCTATTATGCTACCATTCTGCGAGGAAACGACCGTGACGCAATTGTATTAGGAAGCTTCCTCCAGTAGTTTGCTGATATATGGTTGTCCTTGCATGTTGTATTTTAAGATGTGTGTATTGTTGTTAGTTGTCTTGTATGTATTGTTGTTAGTTGTATTGTGTGTATTGTTGTTAGCTGTCTTGTGTGTATTGTTGTTAGTTGTCTTGTATGTATTGTTGTTAGTTGTCTTGTGTGTATTGTTAGTTGTCTCGTATGTATTGTTGTTAGTTGTCTTGTGTGTATTGTTATTTGTCTTGTATGTAGTGTTGTTAGTTGTCTTGCGTGTATTGTTGTTAGTTGTCTTTTATGTATTGTTGTTAGTTGTCTTGTGTGTATTGTTGTTAGTTGTCTTGTATGTATTGTTAGATGTCTTGTGTGTATTGTTGGTTGTCTTGTGTGTATTGTTGGTTGTCTTGTGTGTATTGTTGTTAGTTTTCTTGTATGTATTGTTGTTAGTTGTCTTGTGTGTATTGTTGTTAGTTGTCTTTTGTGTATTGTTGTCATCTTACGTGTATTTGTTGTACTATGTGTGTATTGTTGTTTTCACTTTAGATGCCGAACTGCTGGCTAGAAGTTAGCATTCGGAAGGTCCTGCGACCGGCCACCTCGACACAGGTTTTTCTTGGTTTCCTTGTGTCTATAAGCAAATGCTGAGATGGCTCCCAAAATTCCAAGTTGCCACTACATGCTTCTGATGTAGCCCTCATGACTTAAATTTATTAGTAAACAATTTCATATTTTGTATACATATAAAATAACCACTGCCACCGGGTGACAACCCAATTGCAGTTAATAAATATAATAATAATAATTATTATTATTATTATTATTATTATCATTAAAATCCGATTATCTTTCCTAGCACTCTGTTTTCAAACTCTAATCTGTGGAGATTCGAATATTCTGGGATGTTCGGCCTCGTCGGTTAGTAGACAGGTACTGAAATTTGTGGGATACTACCTTTTTTCGAAACGTGGGTAGCTCTTTACCTGTTTACACGGTGTAAGATCCCAGAAGTCTTCAATATTTAGCATCACCACCATCAGAAATTCAAATCTCGCACACTTAATATGTATTGTACTAATTTATTCCATCATAGTACTGCCGTACTAATAACGTGTGTGTGTGTGTGTGTGTGTGTGTATTTGCAGGAAGGTTTCCTACATATTTTAGTTATTCGATCATGAGGGAAATATTTTACGAAGTGTATTCTGCTGAAAGTTTTTAATTATTGAAACATAAATCGAGTACCCGGTAGGACATTAGTAAACTGACGGCTCTCACTCTTGGTTTTTGCCCCTGAGCGTCGGACCGAGTCTCCGATCCGTACAACATAGCAGTTAAAGTCAGCGTGGAAACTGCCTAACCTGACACGCGTCTTCGTGGCTATCCCAATTTCCTCCAGCCAAATCCCTCAATATTGCCAGTAATTGAGTCTGGCCGTTCCCTTCCTCTGCGTTTTGGGTCTGTTATTTACTGGTGGCCCGAACCCTCGACACTAGAAAATCATGGATGTTGATGGCACGTATAAAAAAATCCGTAAGTGAATAAAACCCGCAAAAATTATATTTTTTTATTCATTATTTTTCGACAGGATACGTTCAGATGAAATACCCTGAAACGAGAGACAGCGAGATTTTCTCATATTTATTCGGGAAGAAGTTATGGATCATTTTAGATGCATAATCTATTTCGTAACCTACTCGTATACATACTTTTTGTTTATCTCAGTAATTAACCAACTTGATGCACAAAATGTTTGTATTACAATAAGTTTATTTCATGCCTCTACATGTTTCGGGCACATTTGCTCATCATCAGGAGGTCAAAATTGCTATACACAGGCTCTGGTATCATCACACCTATAGGTGGCCGTCTGGTGCACACCTGTGCACGAGACCTTTGCTGTGTGTACAGTGAAAACTCCTGATGATGAACAGAGGAACTGTCCGAAACATGTAGAATTTTATTCCAAAAATAAATTTGAGAAATTAATGCATCTAGTTGGTTTTATTATATTAACGTAACTTGTATTGTTTTTTTTTTGTGTGTGTATGTCTGGTAACAACCGCGTAGGAAGGAAGAATACTGAAGACAAAATTAAGAACTTTTTGATGTGTTTTCACGCAAAGTTGAGGGTTTTTAATTCTGTATTTGATAGTGTAACTAGATTATGTTATTTATCTCAGTAATTAACCAACTTGATGCACAAATTTTTTGTTTTACAATAAGTTTTATTTCATGCCACTACATGTTTCGAGCTCACGTGCTCATCATCAGGAGGTCAAAATTGCATTACAATGCCTCTGGTATCATCACACCTATAGGTGTGATGATACCAGGTGTTACTATGTAATGCAATTTTGATTTCCTGATGATGAGCACATGTGCTCGAAACATGTAGAGGCATGAAATAAACTTATTGTAAAGCAAAAAATTTGTGCATCAAGTTGGTTAATTACTGAGATAAATATACTGAGATGCACGGTCAGTAAAACGGAAAAAAAAAAAAACTTTTGTTGTATTGTATGATATTTAACATTTCGTGTAAAGTACTGGATTTAAGTGCACCCATACAATCTAATATAAAATACGCTCTTGAAGTTTTTAATGTAAACTTCTAGTACTAAATTTCATAGCAAAGCATTAATTTCTGTACGCGACGGAATGTGCAGATGAGGTAACACGTATAATGAGAGCGAATTTCCTTCAGATATCCTTTATTCATTGGACTTTTTTTTTTTTTAAATTAGTTTGGTGCCCAGAAGGTTTCTGTAATAAATTGCAGAGCTTAGGCACACCCTCTATACATACTTTATAGCGCCTGTTTGACGCTTGGTTCGGAACAAAATGCAATAAAGTTGATAGCGTTAGGGGAAGCTTGGGCCTATAATTTATTTCAAAGATCAGGAGAGGATCTTTGTAACCTTCAGTGCATAAAATCAGGTTTATCTCCTTTATTAGGGTGGTTCATTCTCCTTTATTCGCATTATGCTTCACTTTGTCCTTCCTGGAAACGATGGTGGTGGTGATGTTTCACTTATTTTTGTTAAAGTGCTGAGTCAGCAGCCTAGTGGCCCGTAAGAAGAAGATAAAGATGATGATGATGATGATGACGATGATGAAGATGATATGTAAACCGCACTAGTGAGGCGTGTAAGAGGCGTACAGTTAACGATCCACTTATTCGTTTTCTCCTCCATGGCAGGGTGCCAAGAGTCCAGCTTCACATTCCGTATATATTACTTGGTACATTCCCTTAGGGGGGACCGCGGTGGCACCGTGGTTAAGGTGCTGTGCTACAAATCGGAAAGTCGCTGGTTCGATCCCAGCTGGTGTCATTGTAATTGTTCGTTGACATAAAATCCTTCTGATCGCACTATGGCCCTGGGGTCGACTCAGCCTCTATCAGAAATGAGTGCTTACTATACTTACCGTCTATTCGAACAGTAAAGATTGTGCGTTTTGCTCGTGTAGTGTTTTTATGTATTCAGTATGAACGTCGAAATAAACAGATTATTCTCGCCTACAGCATTTGCACATCTTGCGAAGGAACTGGCTCCTAAAACACGTTATTGAAGGAAAGATAAAGTTAAAATGTAGAAGTTACTTGAAGACGAGGAAGAAGACGTAAGCAGCTACTGATAATCTTAACCCTTTGCCGGTCCTATTTAAAACCCTACTGCACGGGCAGAAAGTCCGCGTTTTTTCAGTGGGCATTTAAATTTAGGTACTGCACCAGAAACAGGTCTCCCCCTCCAAGAAAAAAA
>Ga0123355_10016146_pt1 | contig 11759 bp, 13 predicted proteins | sample TergutEmb28metaG_3_FD_89872 | JGI IMG/M metagenome (GOLD analysis project Ga0123355, IMG submission 89872) | Embiratermes neotenicus P1 segment gut microbial communities from Petit-Saut dam, French Guiana - Emb289 P1 | ecosystem: Host-associated > Arthropoda: Insects > Digestive system > Gut ...
CGGCTCAATCAAACTCCACAATTCATTCGATATATCATGCCGATGACAAGATTCGTTCATGGGAAAAACCTCTTCTCTGATTTTTCACATTATACCATTTAATTATTGTCGACACGCCCTAGGATGGCGGTCCGGCGGGGGGAGAAACTTTTTTTACAAAAAAGTTTCTCCCCCCGGACCCCCCTCTTCAAAAAATTTACCGGAAACCACGCTTTCGCGTGGTTTCTTGAAAACCGCGTTGGCTTTGCCGAGGCGATTTTTTTTGTATGTTTGGGGCGGAGTCCCAATGTCTTAAAGGAGGCATTATAATGAAACCACGCGGGGGATTTTCGTATCTTGAAGTAATCATCGCGATGGCGATTTTTTCGGTGCTTTTGATGGCGGTGTTGCCGCTTGTGATACAGTCGCGCCGAAATATGGCGTATGCACGAGAGGGCTATGATGCGCATCTCGCGGCGCAAAATATTATGCTTGCCGTGCGAAACGCCGGCGGAATTACGGCGATTTCCGGCTATGCCGAAAGTTACAGCGTGTGGATTTTCGGTGCGGGCGGAACAGCGGAGAGTTTTGTTGAGTCGTTGTGCGCCCCGGCTCTTGACGTGTCGCTCGGCGGCGACTTGGTGTTTTTCGGCAACATGCGAACGATTGTTGCTGTTGTTTGGCGCGAAATGCCCAACGGAGAAAAACACAAAGCCGGGCGAGCCGTCGGGTTTATGCCGTGAAATAACGAAATAAAAAACCTATCGGTAGCCAACCGGTTACTGGTAGGTTTTTTTATTGTACAGGAAACTGCTCCGGCCTCGAGGGAATGCGTGGCAAATTATATGTGTCCCCGGTGTTCAAAGCGTGCTTGGCGCGGTTTTTCATTTCTGCAAAAATATGCTAAAATATGTTGGGAGGGTTCAACATGATATACGAAGGCAAGCATCGCATAAATTACTACGATTTAAACTCGGCGGGACGAATAAAACTTTCCGCGCTTTTGCGCATGGTTCATATTGCGGCAGATGTTAATGCGAACGATTTGGGAATCGGGTTTAAGCGACTTTTCGAAAAGGGCATGAGTTTTGTGTTGAACCGCTTTGCAGTGGGAATAATTCGGATGCCGGCTTATGATGAAATCGTAACCCTGCGCACATGGGCTGATTCAACGGCGCGGGGAGCATTTTGGCGAAAAGGCGACATGCACGACGCAAACGGCGCAAAAATCATGGAATGGGCAAGTATGTGGATATTATTTGACATCTCCGAGCGGAAAATATTAAAACCCGGCGTATTGTCAACGGAAATAGCGTCACACGGCGATTTCGGAGTAAAAATCGTGCCGGAGAAAATCGTTTTGCCGCAAGCGGAAGCACAAACCGCACGTATCGTTCACACCGTGCGCTACGCCGATGTTGACACAAACATGCACATGAACAACAGCATTTACGGCGACGTAATTGAAAATGCTGTGTACAGCGTCGTCGCGACGCCGGAGTGTGAGAAAAGTTCCGTTCCGCATCTGCCGCCACTCGACCGGATGCCCGACCGGCGCGAGGTTCAAATAAATTATCTGGCTGAAACCCGCTTGGGCGAAACTATTGAAATAACAACGCATCGCGAAAATAACACTATCACCGTAGCAGGAAAAGCGTCGCAAAAAGTATCGTTTGCGGCACAAGTCAAATTGCTGTAAATAAAGGATGTTGTCTGATGCAGGTTGCCGTTTTGATTCCGTGCTACAATGAGAAGCAGACAGTCGCCAAGGTTGTGTCGGATTTTAAATCGGCGTTGCCGAACGCGGATATTTATGTGTACGACAACAACTCTACCGACGGAACGTTTGAAGCGGCGGAAGCGGCGGGCGCAATCGTGCGCCGCGAGTATCGGCAGGGCAAGGGCAATGTTGTACGCACGATGTTTCGTGATATTGCGGCGGATTGCTATCTTCTTGTTGACGGCGACGACACGTATCCGGCAAAACACGCGCCTGATATGTGTAAACTTGTGCTTGAAAAAGGCTGCGACATGGTTGTGGGGGACAGGCTTTCAACCACGTATTTTACGCAAAACAAGCGGCCGTTTCATAATTTCGGAAACCGGCTTGTGCGCAAGTTAATCAATGTGATGTTTCGAAGCAACATAGACGATATAATGTCAGGATATCGAGCCTTTAGCCGATTATTTGTAAAATCGTATCCGGTAACGTCGGAAGGGTTTGAAATCGAAACAGACATGACGGTTTTCGCCCTTGATAAAAATATGTTGGTCGAATCCCTCCCGATAGATTATCAAGACCGCCCCGAGGGCAGCTTTTCAAAACTGAACACCTTTTCCGACGGCACAAAAGTATTGCGAACGATTTTTCGCCTGTATAAAAACTATCGCCCGATGAGATTTTTCGGGTTTTTATCATTTGTGTCCGTTGCCTTGGGAACGGTTTTTTTTGTGCCTGTTTTGATTGAATTTATTCAAACCGGATACGTCGCGCGTTTTCCGACGCTTTTTGTGGCGTTATTTGTGATTCTTGCGGGGGTTATGCTGTTTGCCTGCGGGCTGATTTTGGATAATGTTTCGTCAACAAACCGCCGAATGTTTGAACTGCATTTCATTCGCATTAAAGATAAAGGGGGTGCGGAATGAGACGCTTAATCATTTCGGCAATTTTTGCATTTTTGAGTTGGTTTGCATTTTTTTCGAACCCGGGCTCATTTTTTGTGCCTGTTAATCACTTCGGCGGCGCGGTTTTTCTTGTTGCCGTTTTTTTGCTGTATTACAAGCAGAATTTTTTCCCTGTTCGAAAACCGGAGCTTGTTTTTACCGCGCTGCTCAGTATGTTTTGGTTTATCGGCGTTACGTTTACCCTGTACGATTCCTTCAAACTTCTTACTGCGTCGCCGATTAACGCAGTGTATTCCGCTATAATTTTGGCGGGATATTTGCCGTTTTTTTATGCGGCGACATGTTTTCTTACGGAAAAAATTCTTGCGTACAAGCCTGAATCGAAAATAAAATCGGAAGAGGGGAGGCGATTTAATAACTTCCTCACGCCGTTTTTATTTTTTTTGCTTGCATGGTTGCCGTATTTTTTTATATACTTCCCCGGCACGTTTATAAATGACAGTGTGCGCCAACTTTCGCAATTTGAAGGCGTTGACCCCTTTACGAATCATCATCCCATTATCTCGACATTTTTTATGGGCGCACTTTTTCGCGCCGGAGATTTTTTCGGCGGCGTGAATGCCGGGCTTGCGACGATTACAATCGTGCATAACCTTATGATGGCGGCGGCGTTTTCTCTCGCGCTGTGTTATTTGAAAAAATGGGGCATTGCATATAACGTACGTATGGTTATAATGGTGTTTTTTGCGGTATTTCCGGTGTTTGGCATATGGGCGCAAACTATTTTGAAGGATACTCATTCCGCCGCTGTTGTGTTGGTTTTTGTTCTGTTGTACATTGATGTGATTCGCGATTACTCGCGTAAACGACTGGTTTTGTGTATCACTGCGGCGATAATCGCGTCGCTTCTGCGCAACGAAATCGTTTACGTCGTAACCCCGGCGATTTTGGCTTTGGCGATTCTTCCGGCGTCGCGCAAACGGCGAATTGTTATGCTTGCGGCGGGCGTTGCGGTATTTTTCGCCGTGCGTGTGATTGTTGGCGGAGCAATGGCAATTACCGATGCGGAAGCGGGTTCGGTACGGGAGGCATTGTCCGTTCCGTTTCAGCAAACCGCGCGGTTCATGCGCTATCACGAAATAACCGACGAAGAACGCGCCGTAATTGCGGCAACATTTCACGATTACTATCTGCTCGGCGAAGTGTATCACCCGCGAATTTCCGACCCCGTGAAAAATCGTTTCATCGAAGGCGCAGACTTGGGTGCATACTTTCGAACATGGGCGGCGATGGGTTTGCGCGCTCCGCTTACGTACTTTGAAGCGGCGGTGGCGGTTTCGTTCAGCTATGTTGTACCGTTCGGGCCGGATTGGCATATTGTGTGGGTGGATTCCAGCCACGACGCAATCCCGGACTTCGACCGCGGCGAAATTTATTACATGTTTTCAACTCCCGCGATGCGTTTCGCGCCGGCGCGTTTGTTGGAATTTGCCGAGCGCGTACCTGTTTTGGGATTCTTCTTCCACACCGGCAATTACACATGGGGCATGGCATTTTTGGTTTTGCTTCTTATTAAATCCCGTGCGCGCCAAGTGCGCGGTGAACACCGGGGACACATGTCGGAGGCAACGCATTCCCTCGAAGCCGGAAATTTTGCGTTACTTTATTTTTTGCCCGCTTTGATGATAATTTTGGCATGTATGGCGTCGCCCGTGCATGGTTTTTGGCGATATTATCTGCCGATTATGTTTATGTTTCCCGTGCTTGCGGCGGTTACGCTTGGTAAATGCCCGCATGAAAAGTCGCTTGAGGCGAGTTCGGAAAGGTGAATGACAATGGTTGAAAATTACGCGGAAATCTTGTACGACAGCGAAATCCTGCACACGCCGCGCTTAACTCTGCGAAAATTTCGCAAAGACGACGCCGAAGACCTTTTCGAATACGGCAGCGACGCGAAAACATTGGAATTTCTCGTATGGGAAGGGCTGAAAACCGTTGACGACGCAAAAGCGGCAATTATAAATTCTTATTGGGCGCGGCAAGGGTTTTTCGCGATACAACTCGGCGAAAAATGCATCGGTTGCATTGATTTACGCCTCGACCCCAAACACGAAAAAGCGTCCTTCGGGTATGTGCTGAACCGTGCATTTTGGGGCAAAGGCTACATGACCGAAGCCCTTTCCGCCTTGCTTGCGCTGTGCTTTGAGAAGCTCGAATTAAACCGCGTCGAGTCGCAGCATTACACGGGCAACGAAGGTTCCGGGCGTGTAATGGAAAAATGCAGAATGCGCCGCGAGGGACTAAGCCCGCAAAAAGAAAAAATTAAAGGCATTTTTCGCGATATCGTTCATTACGGCATCACGCGGGATATGTATTTCACATAAAATCAATCGGAGGAACACATGAAAAATATCAGAAATTTTTGCATAATCGCACACATAGACCACGGAAAGTCCACCCTTGCCGACCGCTTAATCGAGCTTGCGGGCGTTTTGACGCAACGCGAAATGCAGTCGCAAGTCTTGGATAACATGGACCTCGAACGCGAGCGCGGCATAACAATAAAAGCGCAATCCGTGCGGCTTGTTTACAACGCGCCGGAGGGCGGCGAGTACATTTTAAATTTAATCGACACACCCGGGCATGTGGATTTTACCTATGAAGTGTCGCGTTCGCTTGCGGCTTGTGAGGGCGCGATTCTTATCGTTGACGCGGCGCAGGGCATCGAAGCGCAAACTTTGGCGAATGTGTATCTCGCCTTGGACAATAACCTCGAAGTCGTGCCGGTTATTAACAAAATCGACCTCGTTTCCGCCGACCCGGAGCGCACAAAGGAAGAAATCGAAAGCGTAATCGGGCTTGATGCGTCGGACGCGCCGCTTATTTCCGCGAAAAACGCGCTGAACATTCAGCATGTTTTCGACAAGGTGATTTCGGCGATTCCCGCGCCCGTCGGCGACCCTAACGCGCCGCTCAAAGCACTTATTTTCGATTCGATTTTCGATGCGTATAAGGGCGTAATCGTGTTTATTCGCGTAATCGACGGGGTAATCAAAAAGGGAACACACGCATATTTTATGGCGACGGATAAGAAATTCGAAATAGTTGAAACCGGCTATTTCGGACCGGGGAAATTTATTCCGGCAGAATCGCTTTCCGCCGGCGAAGTCGGATACATCACCGCGTCAATAAAAAACGTACGTGACACTTCAATCGGCGACACCGTAACGGAAGTTTCGCGCAAGACTCCCGAGCCGTTTCCCGGATACAAAAAAGTTAATCCGATGGTTTATTGCGGCGTTTTCCCTTCCGACGGCGCGCGTTATACCGACCTTCGCGATTCTTTGGAAAAATTGCGTCTCAACGACGCTTCGTTGCAATTTGAGCCGGAAACGTCGGTGGCGTTGGGCTTTGGTTTTCGTTGCGGATTTTTGGGGCTTTTGCATCTCGAAATCATACAGGAACGCCTCGAACGCGAATATAATCTCGACCTCATCACAACCGCGCCGAGCGTAATTTACAAAGTTCATCAAACAAATGGCGAAATGATTGAGCTTTCAAATCCCGCCGACATGCCCGACCCGTCGCGCATTGATTTTATGGAAGAACCCATCGTTAAGGCCGAAGTAATGCTCCCCACAGATTACATCGGGCCGGTAATGGAGCTTTGCCAAGAACGGCGCGGCGTGTATATCGGCATGGAGTACATCGAAAATCGCGCGATTCTCCGCTACGAACTTCCCCTCAACGAAATCATTTACGACTTTTTTGACACGCTCAAATCGCGCAGTCGCGGCTACGCCTCTTTCGACTACGATTTAATCGGCTACACCCGTTCCGACCTCGTAAAGTTGGATATTCTTGTGCATCACGAGCCGGTTGATGCTTTGTCGTTCATCGTGTTCAAAAAAACCGCCGAAGAACGCGGGCGGCGCATGGCGGAAAAGCTCAAAAAGGAAATCCCCAAGCATCAATTTGAAATTCCGATTCAGGCGTGCATCGGCAGCAAAATTGTTGCTCGCGAAACAATCGGCGCGCTTCGCAAGGACGTGCTTTCAAAATGCTACGGTGGCGACATCACCCGCAAGAAAAAGCTGCTCGAAAAGCAAAAAGAGGGCAAAAAGCGTATGCGCAGCATAGGTTCTGTTGAAGTTCCGCAACAAGCGTTTATGAATGTTTTGAAGTTGGATGAAAGTTAAAAATTCGCCTTTGCGTATTATATATGAGGTGAGGACAGTGCAACGCACAGAGCTTGTGAAACGACTACGCAAGGGCGGTTACAGCGTAAAGCCCGGAGGAAAACACGGCAAAGCAATTCACCCGGACTGCCCCGAAAAAGCAATACCCGTACCTAATGGCAGTAAAATTAACGATTTTACTGCAAAGGGTATTTTAAAGGAAGCCGGTCTGCTCTAATCCCCCGCCCGCTAACAGAATCAGGAGGTTTTTTTATGAGATATGTATACCCTGCAATTTTTACGCCTTTGGAAGGCGGCTATGACGTATACTTCCCCGACATTCCGCATTGCCGTACCTGCGGAGATACGTTGCCGGAAGCGATGGACATGGCGGAGGATGCACTGTCTATGGTGTTGGCACATGCGGAGGACGGAAATTATTCTGTGCCGACTTCGTCTGAAACCCTTGACTGTGAAGCCCCTCAGTTTGTGAATCTTGTAAAGGCTGATACGGAATATTGGCGGCGCACAAATGACAATCGTGCCGTCCGGAAAAACTTAACCATTCCCGCGTGGCTCAATTATCAGGCAGAAGCCGCACACGTAAATTTTTCAAGTATTTTACAGGACGCGCTAAAAGCCTACTTGAAAATTGCATAATGTCGGTATGCAGAGAGCGCGTCCCGCTTCAAAATGAAAAACCCGCGACCGTGAAGGCGCGGGTTTTTCATTGCTCGCAATGCATCAGCGAAGAAAGTATCCGTCCGCATCGCGAAAATTTTTACTTGTAAAAATTTTGATACCGTCGATTATGCCCAATACCATCAAGATAAGCCCTGCCGGATAGAATATCAATTTCATTATGATGCCGACACCAATCATAAGTAACGGCCACGACAGAATAATGCCGACTGTAGTTACAATCGAAGCAATCAATATCATTACGCCCTGATTCGTATACCCGAGCATAAATTTGTGTACTCCGAGCCAACCGAGAAAAAGTGCGGCAAGTCCGCACGCCATCTTGCTTCTTCTTCCGACTCCGACTTGGGAGTAGTATTGCGAAGGCATCGGCGGGGGTGTATAGATCGGCGGAAACCCGGTCGGTGGCGCGGGGTGCGGTGAGTACCCCGGGGGCGGTGGTGCAACGGCCGGCGGACTCGTATTGTGTTCGTTCATGTTTCTTCCTCCTTAAATTTTTATCTTTGCTAAGGATGTTTAAGGCATACGCCCGCATCCGCTGCACAGTTCTGCGCCGATAGGAAATAATGTGTCGCAATAAGCGCATGTTTTTTGCACTGTTTGCGGCGGCGGCGAAGCAGGATACATTTGCGGTTGCGGCGGATGCGCGTATCCCTGTTGGGTGGGGTATGCCTGCGGATGCGCGTATCCCTGTTGGGGGTACGCCGCATATGCTTGCGGATGCACATATCCTTGCGGGGGGTACGCATAACCCGGATAATTCCCCTGCGGATAGTGCGCCGCCGCCGACAGGTTGCCGCGAATCACCGCTTCATCTGTTCCGCAAGCCGGGCAAAACCGGACGTCCGCCCCGAGTTTCGCACCGCACATGCAAGCTACTTCATGTTTCATTGCATCAATTTCCGCAATTCTGCTGCAAAAAGGTGCGATTTCGTTGATAGCCAACTTTCCCGATACATACATTGAGTAAATTTCCATGCCGATAAATTCAAACATTTTTTGTTTTTCGTCCTGAAGTGCGGAAACTTTATTGCTGTTCGAATTTGTTGCAAAGTCCTTTACTTTTGCAAAAAGGTCTGTCATATGTGTTTACCCCCTCTGCGCCGACTCAATGAGCGGCTTGTATTTCATTAAAAATGCGGTGTTTATTTCATCCAAATGTGCGGAAAGCCGGTCGCCGTATGCGGCTGAAAGCTCCGACTTTCGCAGGGAGAACTCGTCATAAATTTCGGAAATATCTCGCTCAAGAAGCACAATCAACCGCTTGTCGAAAATAAATTTGAGAATCATATCGTAGGCAACCCAAATCGCAACAATCACCGCTAAAGATGTAATCGCGCCCGTCACAGTGGTCGCCACAATTCTTCTCACCGTTCTCGCAATGCTCGTTGCGACGTTTCTCACTCCGGACGACCTGACAGCCGTAAAGCCAACTCGGGCGATTATGTCCGGGGTAAGCAGCTCTGACAGCCCGCCCTCAGCTTCATAGTCTGTTGCAGCATACGCATCATCTTCGTATGCATCACCTCCGTAGCTGAAAATAAGCGCGAAAGCAACAATGAGAACAACAGGAAGAAGTACCGCTCCCACAGGGGCAAGAAAAGTCCAAAATTGCCGCCTGCGATTTGTTTTTTTCACTACGCTGTCGGTGGTTTCAAAAATCCGCATTTGAATATCTTTTAACAAAGCCGGGTCGATGGCTGTATTTTCAGCTTTTGCGATAAAAGCCGAATTGTCGGATTCAGCCGTGTTGTAAATTTCTTTCGCGCGTACTCCTTCCTCCGTAAACAGATTTTTCATTTTTTTGTCATAGAGCCGGTATGTTTCGCATACTTCCTCGGTAAATTCCACAGAATACTTTTTCATATCAAAATTAAATCGCTGCTCAAGTCCGTAAAAATAATTTTGCAAACGGCTTTGAGATGTTAAGTCGGCAAAATTTGCTTTTACATTTCGCAATTCACCCACGTTTCTTAACAAAGTATCCGCAGCACTTGAAGAGTCCGCTTTGTAACGCTCAACCAGTCCTGTATTTGTGTTCAGCGCGGAATCTGCGATTTTCATAAATTTTTGTTGCAAACTCATCGAATCCCCTCCTCAAGTTGGGTTAATTTTGTTTCAAGCAGAGCAACGTTCCTTTGGTCTATGGCAGTTATTGTCCTGAACTTCAAAAATGCCTTGTCGATTTTGACCAACTCATCATCAAACAATTGCGTGATATTTTGAGTGAGTTTTGACTGCGTCTCTATTTTAATACGTTGTGCTTCTTGTTTAAATTTTTCTATTTGTAATTGAACATCTCTTTCCATAGCGGGTGAATGAATTGCCTTGAATAAATCTTTCGCCATCAAGCCAATGAAAACCATTCCTATAAAGGCAAGTGCCACTCCCAACACAGAAACTCCGGCCACCGCGACAATCGCTCCTCCTGCGATTGCAACAGTAGCGGCGGTTGAAGCGTGACGTTTCATGTCATACTTTCTTCGGGCTTCCCAAATTCCGTTAAAAAGTTCTTCCGAAGCCTCGTACAACGTCCTGTTTTGTATGCTCATTTCATTAACGACTGTACTGACGCGCTGAGTCATCACATTTTTGCTTGTCGCCAAAGTGCCGTAAAACATATCTTCTGCGTCAAGCACCGTTTCTCGTTCGGAGATATAGGACATCGCCGTTTCAAAAACATCCTCCATTTCAAATACGTAGCTTCGAATGGCACTTTGCGCTTTTCTGTCAGCGGTTTTGTTTACCGTATCTGCATAGCTTGCATTTAACCGCTCAAGCAACAGGTTAAAATCTTTTTCCGAGCTGTATCGCTCTTTTATAGTGTGGGGGTCAAGCATTCGCACCAATTCGTCGGAGTGTTTATCAACCTCCGCGTCAATTTCCGACATAAGCGACGCAAGCAACGAATTTACTTTAGCCTTATGCTCCTCCCGGAACTCATCTATTTTCATGTTTATTTTGTTTACAATTTCAGCATCCGTAAGCATTTGCTTTTTTCGTTTTTCAAACGACTTTGAAACATCGGACACAGTATTTTGTATAAAAGTAATTTCCGCTTCGGCGTCAAATTCAGCATCCGCATTCGAAGCGTTTGAGATTCTCTCTCGGATATTTTTTTTCATTTCGAAATTATCGGTGTCCTTTGTTACTTCGCTCAGCCCAAACAAAAGTTGTCCGATTTTTGAATTATCTAACATTTTTTCTCCCCTCAGACATGATTTGATTCAGATGAAGCCTTGTTTCCTTTTATTTCTCACCAATGAAGCCGCGTAAGCAGTTTTTCAAGCGGTTTAAACAGCTTAAAAAACAGCCCTTCAAGGAATTGAAACGGGCGAAAGGGTTTTTCCGAATTTCTCAAAAAAAATGTACCGACAAAAGCAAAAATTGCGCCAATGGCGAACCCGATAACCGCCCCCACTACTGCCGTAATAAGCGTAACAAGTGCAGATTCCGCCCAACTGCGAATGCGTTCCTCCATCTCAACCATCTCCTTTGGCGACTGTGCCACGCTGTATTCCCACTACTATCTCGCTCGCCGTGAAAGTAAAGCCGGTACGCGAGGCTCTTCGTCGAAAAGCCGGGAAGCTCCTGCGTCATGTGTCGCCAAATGTGTCAAGAGGAGGCTTGACGCAGGGTTCGACCAAAAAGACCGCGCGACCTACTTTACTTTCACGGCGAGCGAGATTCTTCCGCCCTTCGAGCAACTTCAAAAAGGTGTACCTTTTCACAGTGGTTTGAATTTGTCCCTTGGACAGCGTATTTTGTCAAAATTTCACGAAAAACAGGAAAATTTATGTTGACTTCCCACTTTTTGTGTGCTAAAGTTTCGGCGAACGTGAACTGTGAAAAGGTACACCTTTACACAGTTCACGTTATTTTTTTTCGCTTCGCATTTCCCGCAAACGTTTGTAAAATGTAGATTCTTTAAGCCCGGTTTGCTTCAACGCTTCATTAAAATTGATTCCGCCGCGTTCCCAATTTTCCACCACAGCGGCAAAATTATCGGGCAAGTCTTTTACAGGACGCCCGAGGTGCTTTCCCTGCGCCTTTGCGGCGGCTATGCCCTCCGCTTGCCGCTCTAAAATATGTTCGCGTTCAAGTTCCGCAACCGCCGCGAAAATCGTAAGCATGAAATTTCCCGTTGGGGTTGTGGTGTCGATGTCTTCTTTCAGGCTGATAAACGCTACGCCTTTTTTTGCAAGCCGCGCTACAAGTTCAAGCAAATCCCGCGTGTTTCGCGCAAAGCGACTTACGGATTCCACAACAACGACG
>Ga0123355_10016147_pt1 | contig 11758 bp, 5 predicted proteins | sample TergutEmb28metaG_3_FD_89872 | JGI IMG/M metagenome (GOLD analysis project Ga0123355, IMG submission 89872) | Embiratermes neotenicus P1 segment gut microbial communities from Petit-Saut dam, French Guiana - Emb289 P1 | ecosystem: Host-associated > Arthropoda: Insects > Digestive system > Gut ...
TAGTCAAGAAATTCCCCGCATTTCACGGAACCCGAAGGTTCATTACCGCACTCATAAGCGTCCTCCACCTGTCTCTATCCTGGGCCAGCCCAATCCAGTCCATACACCCACATCCAAACTCCTGGTGTTCCATGAGTCTATACATTACCTTTATAAATTACTTGCGAATAAAAATTATGAGAAAGGACACAGACGTACTCTTTGTGCATCATCTGTGACAGAAACCGGCAGAGTTTCACTTAGTTTCCGGTAGTTGGTACTAAACTTTGTTTTCCACCGTACTGCATCCATATTGTTGAACGTGTCACTCAATATCTCAGTCGCCATGAACTGTCAAGAGAGGGTGCAAGGCACGGAGCGGTGACTACATAAATCGGATGCAGAGTTTACAGCTCCTGCTAACTTAGGCGGACTGCGAAATAAAGAAATGACGTGCGCTTCCGAAATTTTCCGCTGTGACACAAAGGAAACCTTGCACCTATCTTGTGCGAAACACGTCCAGTCTCTTTACACAGTCCGCACCAAATATATGTCGGTGTTATCGATTTTGGCATACTGTGATTCGCTGTTTTGAAACGTTTTTGGACCTGTGCATCCAGTTTTGTTCCCAGAAGCCCCTCCGCGCGATGCGACTTCTTTGCGGATTCATGCCATGGTAGTGCGTCGGCACGCAAAGGTTCGACCGGCTACTCGGCAAAACTTTGAAAATTTCTCTCTTGGGTAACACAAAAGCAGCATGTCTGTGCTTTTTCATTTAATTTTATTCGCAAGGAAATTTATGAAGATAATTCACCTAGCGACAGCGCGAGTCCTATATATAGGACGCAAGGACCGCTACAACCCGCAGACGGCATTTAATGTATGAAGTCAACCAATATGTTTACTACATGCTGCAAAATTCTCAATTTTTTCCTCCAGAAATGTTGTGTATGTCGCAATGTTTTTTTTTTATAAAGCAGGTCAATTCACTTAATACATAAAGGATGCGCTAAAACTCAATTGTCAAACCCCGCGGCCAAAGGGTTTAATATGTATCCTTCATATTTGCGTCGAAAAAGTAATACAGCTTCACCCATTCTCAAATTCGACTCTACATGGAGGAGATGGTTAATTTCCAGGCTCCAACAATATTATCCTGGAGACGGTGTTCCGATACTCAACACATAGTTGTGTGCTAATTCCTGGAGGGCATCTGGCCATTAAAGCGAATCCAGCCTCAGTCTGGTAACGAAACTTTGTCAACTTGAGGGTTGTTTGACCGTGCATCTTCTTCATGAATTAACTTGAAATGCCAACTTGATGCAAAGAGGTAATTTTATTAATGTATTCTTGGCTCGACATGTTTCGGGTACATACGCCCATAATCAGGGGCACTGGACGTTGAGTTGCAGCATATGGGTTTCTGCACTGAGTTTTTGGATGGGTGGTGGTCTTGAGAGCCGCTGCATATGTCATGTTTACGGTGCGGATGGTGCACGGCACCATCCGCACCGTACACACGACCTACACAGCGGCTCTCAAGACCACCATCCATCCAAAAACTCAGTGCAGAAAACCATATGCTGCACCTCAACGTCCAATTCTCCTGATGATGGGCGTATGTACCCGAAACATGTCGAGCTAAGAATACATTAATAAAATTACCTTTTTGCATCAAGTTGGCATTTCAAGTTATTTAATGAAACTTTGTCACTTTACCATCCAGCCGAAACATCAGCTAATGGACCACAGCTTAAAAAACCCTTACTTACTTACTTGCTTACTCCATGGAGCAGAGTCCTTCTTGAGAAGCTAACTGGTTCTGCAGCTAGTCAAGAAATTCCCCGCACTTTATGGAACCCGAAAGTTCATCACCGTATTCAAAAGTGCCCGTCATCTATCCCTATCCTGAGCCAAATCCATCCAGTCTCCACCCCCTCCCACTTCCCGAAGATCCATCTTAATATTTTCCTCCCATCTACGTCTGGGTCTCCCCAGTGGTGCTTAAGAATCTTAACTGTGGATTATTCAGATTGTACGACATAGCGGGTAAAGCAGCAACTTTTCCGTCAAGACAAATAATTTTTTCTCTTGTTTTTACATACACATTTAAGATCGCTCTACTTGGAAATGCAAGAAACAGGCATGTCACTATAAAAGATTGATAAACCCGAACTAAGGAGATGTAATTTATCTTGTTCAAACTCGAACTAGTGCTGTCGGGCAGTATCAGCTGCTACTGCTAATGACGATAGAAGCAATTTAGGAAGTCAAATGACGTAATGAGAACGTCATGAGTTGTTGTCTCAAATGTGATACGGTAGTTGAAGAAAAGCTAAAAGTTAAAGAAACAGCCCATCAGAAACCACTTTCCCACTAAACTATGTCTTGAATTGGGCCCCTTCCTACATGCGACGGTGCAGAGGGTGTCGGCGGACTGGGTTATGTCTACTGTGCGGAGAAACGCGTTAATGAAATTTCTTGAGACGGAATGGTGCGACGTTCCCCGGTCGATGCTGCAGAGCGACTCGCGACGAGGAATTTCTGAACTTCTCTTCGGTTTTTCTCACTTTGTTCATCGCCGTATGCAATATCAAGCCCGTTACAGGCCACCTTTTATATCCTCACACGAGAAACATAGAAAGAGCACTGTGATCATAAAAATACATACACCTTTACCTCAAAGGGAGAATAAACAGCATTTCAGTTCCCTCCGGACAAAGACAGTAGTCTTGAGTGGTACCTTACGAGTGTATCTGAAATTCTAAACATATATTCATGTTATATATTTTAGAAACTGTGCACAAATACACCTCCCCTTCCCCCCCACACACACAGTATAGAAGTATATAATAGTTGCCTGTACTGACAACCGCAGCGTAATGTACTTATGTTTAGACCACACGTTTGTAATCACTCCTTAATTAACCTTTCTCAAAAATAATTCCAGCCAATTTACAAGAAGAAATTTAGACCCATTTCCCACGAACGATGGAAATTGACACATGTTTATTTTCTTGTAATTATCACTGTTACTCTAGTTTTAGAACAGAGCTGAATAGATATATTCTGCAATAAAATGACACTTATAATTTCCCGGGTCGCTAATTTCAAGGCCTGTGGTCACAAGATGACCTAACGATAAAACCCGAAGGCAACTGACGTGATAATATAAAGCAGGGGTCAGCCACTTACGGCCTGTATTGCAGCTCCGTCCGGTCCACCGGCAGACCCTTACCCCGTGACAAAATGTATGTGAAAGATTTATTCTTGTTGCAAGCTCCCAACGAATTAGCTTCTTACATGCTAGTATTTGTATTCAAATTCAGTCTCTTCTGGCTACTGACTAACAGATGCCATGCCGTAAAGTAAGCACACCCCCTCCCCCCGTCCCGATATGATGGAACGTCTCTACTTCAGTGTTGTTAAAGCGAAACGTTAGGAAAGTGGGAATAATGCATTTGCTTACCTTTTTGTCATTGTTCAATTACAAATAAAAAATCTTTCATTAGTTTTACAAGTAATTAATCAAAGCTTCGATCTAATTTAATGGGGAAAATCCCGTTTTGTTTGTGGCACATTCGGAGACAAACCGTTCACTATCCGTCGAACACAACTGCCTCTCTCTATTTAGATACAGCTCCATGTTTCGGTCGTTTACGGTAATCAGCGGGCAGTCAATATAATATTTTAAAGTAGGGTAAAATACAACACAAGTGTATTTACCGCATGTTGTCACTCTGGGGGATCCTGCAAATTTAAAATGATTATTAAAACATAAAGTTTTTACAAAATTTAAAAACTGGCCTGTAAACTAGCTGACGGTTGTAAACATAAGTTCTATTGTAACAATCCATCTTACAACTCAAAGTTTTAACTACACAATTACGTATCTTAAGAACACTTATAATTTCATAACCACCAGCTAGTTTACAACCAGGATTTACAATTTTACATAACTTTATATTTCAATAATTACTGTAATTTTGTGGGTCCCCACAGAGTGACACCGTGCGATGAATACACTTGTACTGCTGTTTGCCTTACTTTAAAGTAATATACTGATGGCCCGATTATCTTCATAAACGACAGAAGCATGGAAATTTATCTACATGAAGAGGTAGTTTTGATCGACGGATAGTAAAAGATTTGTTTCGGAATGCCAAGCTTCATTCATTCTGTATTGATTATGCAAGGTATTATTAAGTTCAGCAAATGAAGAGAAGGGGATGGGCGAGGTATTTGTAACGTATCAAGGAGAGAAATGCTTACAAAGTTTTGGTGGGAAAGTGTGAGCAAAGAATACCATTTGGAAGACCTACGAGTGGATGGGAAGATAAGATTTATCTCAAGGAAATAACGATTGGGGGTCGTAGATGGAATGAGCTGGCTACACAAAGGAAAAATGGGGCGTATATTTCCATTTGCTCCCACGAGAGAAAGCTAATTTTAAACTGAGTAAACGTCCCTGTTAACATTCAGCTGAGAGTTGAGGCAGAGACTCTCTTCAAAACGCGAGTTCTTAAGATATTGCATTCTAACCACAGAGGCCAAAAAGGTCAAACTCGAGTGCAACAGTAACAGCAGAGAAACTAAGTCTAAAAACCGAAAAAAAAGGTTAGCTTCATTCAAATGTCTCTTCATGCAGCAAAAAGTGCTGAACTTTACGCGGTGCAATAGTGGTCTCCATTTCTCTAGAGCCGAATCATCCCACACACCGGTCCCTCGTCGCTGTTGGCAGGCAGACCAAGTTGGAGAAGGCATTTCCTGTAATCCCTCCTTGAAACTTGAAAGCTGTTACGTTCGTCCGAGTTGGTTTGTTGGGTCTACGTCCGTTAACAAGCAGGTCCAAAAGGGAGCGGATGCACCTACCGCCACTACTTCAAGCTCGGAAATGTTCCTTTCTTGCCTGCCTGCCCTTTGTCTCCACACATGTTCGTTGCTATAAAAGAGCTACCCTCTTTTCCTTCCACACTCACATCCCATTTGAGGTTTTCATTCTCCACCTTACATCCAACTACAAGAAGGCTTACAGATTACACCCTGATCAGAAACGAGTTTAATCGTGCATATATGTATTTTATTTGTACACATATGTCACATATGTATGCGAATTATATAATAATACAGGTTCCGACTTAATAGTAACATGACTGATAATTCACATTTCCCCCTCTCTAAAAAAAAGAAAACCTAATCTCTGTAAACAGTCGAATGGGCATGTGGGTGGTTACTTGGGCTTTCGCAGGAGGTATGGGAAAATATCATATAACTTTATCATGTAACTAATGAAGGTATAAAATTCGTGAATTCGACAAGGGTCTACTTTTTTAACTCGTATAGTATTCAACATTTTTAACTCTATAAACACGAAGTGTATAATTCCCTATTGTTTCATTGGACATTGTCCACTTTCCGAAATATGCCTAACACTTGCAAAGTTTCTTAACCTTTTGGCGCCGGAATTATTTTTTTAATTTTAGCACGCCCTGTATATAAAATGTGAATAACACAGGAACCAAATACGTTAGAATTATGAAACAAACTGCATTTTGAAGATAGAAAAAAAAACGAAGAGTTTATACCGTGTTAAAAATATTCAATACCTATATTTGTTGAATAAATATATAAAATGCAACGTTTAGAGGTTAGCGGTGCGGTACGACCACTATAGCAGTCGTTAGGCGTCAAAGGGTTAAACTTGGGGTGATTTTACTGAATTTTGGCGCTGCAAAAACTTTAAGTTAATATGAGAAACTGACGACTGGAACAGAATCAGTTCCCAGAAAGTTGGGTAAACCATACCTCAGTCGACGGACAGCGTCCAACGCGGGACAACAAAGGTGTGTGGCATAAATTTGTGATAAGCATAAGAGCTTACCGGTCATTCTGTTTGTGCCATTCCACCAGAAGACATTCGGAATGGGTTTTCCGCCACCTGATTCACACGTTAGCGTAATCTCGTCACCCTCTGTAAATGGTCCAATCGTCGAAGCGTTCTGAAGTTCCGTACTGTCATCTTTGGTGATCTTCACATATTCCGGCTTGACTGAAATCAGAAACAATAAAATTAAGATGCAAAACACATGTCAATTCAAGTAAGATTCGTATAAAATCGAACGCCCTCTAAACAGGCTAAGTTTAATGGAACTGTCCAAAGAGAATATTCTAATAAAGGAAACCTGAACATATATTTCACTCAAAAGCTTTCATCAAAATTTAATCCTCTTATAAGTGTTTTTTGTAAACTTTTTCTGTTGCCCAGTAGTATATATGCAGTGTAAAACTTTATCCTACAGGCACAATAATATAAATATTTCTCTTGTGCGATTCGAAATCCTCTACAGAGAGACGAATATTCTGAAGTGTTCTTGACTGCAGCAGAAAAAATGAGTATACTACGCAATGGTGCAGGAAGAGAGGATTTTTTTATTTTAAAAACAATACACAACTGCTACAAATAAGTAACAGGTAATAAATAAAACAACATATTCAGAAGTCAAAGAATATTGTTTTTTTATTAAAATGACAATAGCTGACTCGTAATGATTGAGTGATGCAAGTTATGAACATAGCAGACAGCGCAGTTGCCCTGCACCAGATGGCTGGTTATTATCACCAGAAGACCTCGACAGGTACGCACTTGCATATGTAAGTGACGACGCTATTTTCCAAAAGAACTTACATATAATACCATAAAACAGAACTGTCATATTATCCGAGTATTATTCCTTCTGACAGAATTATCTGAATATTACTCCTTCTGACAGTATTATCTGAGTACTATTCCATCTAACAGTATTATCTGAGTATTATTCCTTCTGACAGTATTATCTGAGTATTATTCATTCTAACAGTATTATCTGAGTATTATTCATTCTAACAGTATTATCTGAGTATTATTCCTCCTGACAGTATTATCTGAGTATTATTCCTTCTTACAGTATTATCTGAATATTATTCCTCCTGGCAGTATTATCTGGGTATTATTCTTTCTAACAGTATTATCTGAGTATTATTCCTCCTGACAGTATTATCTGAGTATTATTCCTTCTAACAGTATTATCTGAATATTATTCCTCCTGACAGTATTATCTGGGTATTATTCCATCTAACAGTGTTATCTGAGTATTATTCCTTCTAACAGTATTATCCGAGTATTATTCATTCTAACGGTATTATCTGAGTATTATTCCTTCTAACAGTATTATCTGAGTATTATTCCTCCTGACAGTATTATCCGAGTATTATTCCTTCTGGCAGTATTATCTGAATATTATTCCTCCTGACAGTATTATCTGAGTATTATTCATCCTGACAGTATTATCTGAGTATTATTCCTCCTGACAGTATTATCTGAGTATTATTCCTTCTAACAATATTATCGGAATATTATTCCTTCTGACATTATTATCTGGGTATTATTCCATCTAACAATATTATCTGAGTGTTATTCCATTTAACAGTATTATCTGGGTATTATTCCTTCTGGCGGTATTATCTACTGAAAACAAGCGGCAAGCCCTCCTTTTTTATCGGCAGTGTGTCTACAAATTTCATGTTTTTCGAAGCTTCTTTTCGTAAGGTTCATTAGCATTTCCTTAAATTAAGGAGCTACGATTTTTCACTTGTTATTCTTAACACTTCACTGTTCATGAATGAAGTGATACCTGCAATATAAACAAGGACAGACCGTAGCAGTAACAACAGCTTCCCTGAAGCAGATGCATTTTCAGAAAGTACAAAAAATTATTCTAACAGAATTAACCTAATATATTACGGCACTAACTTTTTATTATTTTTATAAATCAAGCGTTTGTTTGTTTCTACTGCATTCCCACCTCACTGGCTGAGCCTATAATCCCATGTCATAAAAGATGATTTAATTTCCTGTTTTAAGCGAATGTACGAATAACATCCTGAAACAGAAAATAAACTTTCACAGATATTGAATGAAATGTAATTCCTTAGAAAAATACAGTTTAAAGGAAAAAATGTAAGTCATTGTTTTATGTGCATTAGAAGAGAAGCGCAGAACAAAAAAGCAACTGCAGGAAATACCAGAAATTGGAAAGAGAAAGTACGGGATGCGAATACTAAAACAGAAAGATAAAGACTAATGTTGAGTGTAACGAACCAATAAACCGCAGCATATACCTAAAAGCAGTCACTGGAAAATAACGGACCATTTCGCATTCCGGACTAACATTTCTACACGGCCTCTTATGTAGATCAACACAAATGTAGCTTGCTGTACAGTTTCCCTAAGAGAGGTAACAAAAGAGTCCAATTTCTCTAGCGCCACGTAAACAACTGGCCCGATAAACATTATTCATCCATCAATACAATTCAATTGAAACCATCACGCGTCGTGTTCTGAAGACGGGATTAAAGCAGCTCGGCTTGCCCTCAGCGGCAATTTATCCTTCATATCAATAAGTCATTTTCTACACACACACACACACACACACACACACACACACACACACACACACACAAGCAGAAATCGATGTGAAGTAGACGACAAGGAAAGCACCGGCTTCGATAGCATATACGTTTTTATAATAGTTTTATGTTTCGGCACATATGTTGTTTCAGTTGTCTAAAATCGTGGATTAAATACTTGTGAGCACAGAGTGGGTCTAGATTGTTGTCGAGTAGCAACAGTTTGGTGATTGAAATGGGATATTATGGTAAAGGTAAAGGTATAGGTAAAGTTCATCCTAGAATAGACCACGAAGGCCCAGGCGTGGAGTAAAGGTGTGGCTTTACTCTTCTTTTAACCTCGGTCCTAGATGGGAGTGGGTTGTCGACGTCACGCCCCGGCCATTTTACCTCTGGGAAAGACCCGGTACACATTGTATAGGAGGTTAGATCGGCCCCCCGAGGCAGTCTAGACGGGTGAGGGAAATGTCGGCTCCACCGGGATTCGATCCGGGATATTATGGTAACCAAGGCAATGTGCAGCTAAATGTAGAGTGCGAAAAAGAAATCAGGAATGTGCGCGGACAATGACAGTTATGCTGACCAGCAAAAGAAAGAGAGTAAAAGGTAAAGCAATCCCATGGCAGGCCTGGAGAGGCCCTGAGGGTTCCACGAGGCTGAGGCTCCCAGACTTCAAAGCAATCGGCACATGATGGTGGTAAGGTTGTCAGCCCTACACACCGGCCGTCTTTACCCACTAGGAAATGTTCCTGGTACTCATTTCTGTTAGAGGCTGAGTCAACCCCAGAGACATAGTGCGGCCGGAAGGATTATGTCAACGAAAAAAGCATAAATCTTTATTAATTACATAGAAAACCAAAGACTTATAAAAGCCTGTGTCTCACGTTGTCCCACAAATTGTGTCCGAAATATTTTTACCTCCGATAAATATTTAGCAACGTATGATCGAGACAATAACACAACGCACGCCGGTAATCACTCAATATATCCAGTATTTCTGCTCGATTTTAACCAACCACATCGAGATATTAACTAAAACTGCCCAACGTTAAAATTTAATTAAAGTCTATTCGACTGCTCTTGAGCTGTCACATGCGAAAAAACAGACAGACCGACAGACATGGCGAGGTTAACAGACACATTTTTCAACTTCCGATGCAAAAGCGTCAAATAATAAGAAAAACATACTCTAATAAGATCAAGCACAGGAGATTTTATGCTATGATCCGGAAGAGGGATAAAATGACAAAAGTAGGAGAAAAACAAGAGATAGTTATCTAGCTGTATGGTGCTTCGGAGAATTACTGAATCCCGAAATAACGGCAGTCATTCCCTACAAAAATAATACACCGTGCACTGAGGAAGCTGGCAGACAGTTTTTACAAAAATAAAATCTTTTAGATGTAATTCCCTTTATTCCTTTCACAATGATGGCGTAATGCACCTGTAAGATATCTACAAAAACTTCAATACACATTATGTTGACACTTTCTGAACTATTTCCACACGCTGTTGCAAATAACCTATCTACGCACTCTTCCGAACAGTGTGTCAGATTTAGACTTTCGACTGGATATGAGTTTGTGCGAAGTTCCAGCCAAACAAATATAGGTTATAAATTTTGGCTTTGATAAAAAGAAAATGTTTTAATCTTCACATGTACTTTCTTCAGCAACGAACTGTTAATTTTAAGAAAAAGACAACAGTTTCACTCTCTTGCAGACGAAACCATCCAGCATATTCTTTCTTCTATGTGTGTTTGACTGCTGCTCAAATTCAGCTTAGTCGTTTCGGACCGTTTAGACACTGAAGACAGAAACAGCAAGTTCCTCCCAAAATTCGGTAACTACCAATCAGCACGGCGTCATATCCCACAAGACTTCAATCTTTAGCACAACTCTGAGAATCGTAAATCTCGCATAGTACTAAAATGTTTAACATAAAACATTGCATAACAAAACATAACGAAACGTAACACAAAATAACATAAACATGACATAAACTTAATGTAAATATACTCTTAACATGGCATGAACACAAAATGAACAAAACATAAATATTAACATAACAAACATTACGTGGTACATAAACATAACATGAATATAATATAAACGTAACACAACCCCAGTTATTCCCATGGCAAAATTTAAATAGGCGGCACGTGTATTTTCATCACGACAGGTAGTTTATATGTACATATGTGTACTCTTAAAAACGGACTGTAATAGGTAGCAGGGCAATTGAAATAAACTGAGGTATAATTAATCTACCCGCTTCTCGATGAAACTTGAGCTCTGACCAGTTAGTAGCGTAGTCACAGCTACTGCAACTGCGCAGATCATCGCCAACGAAGCCTGCACAATCACCTTGAGGTTTATTTATGGCTACAGATGGCAATTAAAGTTCCGGAGAAACAAGAAATAGTTACTTTCTAAAACCACACAATCTAGTAATGACCTTAACAAAGTTGCATTGCTCCAAAACCGAAAGATCTCCCTCGTTCAAACAGTACCGTTTTTCAAAATCGGTTTTCAAGAAGGCTGTGTTTCATTTATTGTCGGGAGTGACAACAAATGTGACGTCAAAGAATCTCAGCAGCGGCGAAACCAAGATGATAGCTTTATGAGTTAAATGAGTTATTGCGACTGACAGAGAGACACAACAGAACTAATAACGCTACTAGACTATGTTCCCTACAAAAATGTGGGAAATGTCCCAGGACGCATAGAAGGACGTGACACTAAACAAATTACAACAATATTTCATGAACGTGGACATCTCAATAGCCTAGCACTGCGAGTTTTTATGGGCCTCCAACGTACAAATATCTCATTTTAGTGTCTGCATTTAATGTCTTAACGGATAATGGGACGTGAAAACAAAACCACAGGCTTACAGCGTGTGAGCTTTGTGTATACTGAACGTGAGTAAATGGATGTTAACACGTGTCATGGTGTATATACGTATATATAGGCCTATATACGTACACATTAATTATTGGCTATAAAGATAGCTTCTATTAAAAATACTTTTTAAACTCTGTAGGTGCTTTGTTTGTATGAGTACACACACACACACATACACACACACACATATACACACTACACACACACACACACACACACACATACACACACATCACACACACACACACACACAAACACACACACACACACATAAACACACACACACACACACCACACACACACACACCACACACACACCAAACACACACACACACACACAAACACACACACCACACACACACACACCACACACACACACACACACACCACACACACACACACACCACACACACACAAACACACACACA
>Ga0123355_10016148_pt1 | contig 11758 bp, 8 predicted proteins | sample TergutEmb28metaG_3_FD_89872 | JGI IMG/M metagenome (GOLD analysis project Ga0123355, IMG submission 89872) | Embiratermes neotenicus P1 segment gut microbial communities from Petit-Saut dam, French Guiana - Emb289 P1 | ecosystem: Host-associated > Arthropoda: Insects > Digestive system > Gut ...
CCGCGCGGCACCATCCGCACCGTACACACGACCTACGCAGCGGCTCTTAAGACCACCACCCATCCAAAAACTCGGTGCAGAAAACCATATGCTGCAACTCAACATCTGATGCTCCTGACGAGGGGCGTATGTACCCGGAACATGTCGAGCTAAGAATACATCAATAAAATTACCTTGTTCCATCAAGTTGGCATTTCAAATTATTTCATAAGGAAGATGCACGGTCAAACAACCCTCTGATTATCTCATTAATATTTCTGCAGATGATCCTGCTAAGGAGAATTCCTGCCTTGTTTCGTGAACCTCGAAGTGTTTGTATGACCTCCGAGTGTACGTAATGGTTTTTGTTATCGGACAATTACAGCAGTTGTTTCTTAGCTGTAACATAAAATACTTCTCTTTGCCTGTCTCTCATTCTGCCTCTCTAGTGCTTGCTAAGAGACGGTATAGAGCACAGCTGGCCAAACAGTCGATCGCGGCCGCTTTTTGGTCTCTATCAAACTTTATTTACTACTTTAATGCGATCAGTGACAACATTTTTTGGATGAACCTACCTCTGCGAAGAAGCCTTCTCCCAGGTGAAAATAATTAAATCAAGATACCAAAGCCGTCCGACAGACGAACATTTAAAATCCCGCCTTCACTTGTTGCATAAGTAATTGTGTAGCCTCTTTCCGTGCGTTGTCACGAGATGTGCAGTGTCATGCACAAATTTCGCAACAGGAAGCTTTATAAAAGCTCCTTGTTACTATGGCTGATTGTTTTAGTTTGAAAATATAAATTTTTGTTAAACGAAGCAATTGTACTTTTATTTGAAGTTTTCCATCCCGAAGTGTTACCACATGTAATTAAAATACTACACGTCAGTCGTTAACACAACATTTTGTTCATATACAAAGGTATATTTGTCAGGGCGACATGTTTCGACCTAGGTCATCCTCAGGCCCTCCAAGAACACGGATCGAAGCGTTGTTGAGGTTTTCTGCATTATGGGATCTGAAATGCTTAAGCTTGTGTAAATTGAGCTTGTTGTGTGCCGGTTAATATACTAGCAGATATAACAGTCTCTAATTTTAGTGGAAACCGTCACACAACAAGCTCAATTTATACAAGCTTAAGCATTTGAGATCCCATAATGCAGAAGACCTAAACAACGCTTGGATCTGTGTTCTTGGAGGGCCTGAGGAAGACCAACTAGGCCGAAACATGTCGCCCTGACATATATACCATTGTATATAAAATAAATGTTGTGTTAATGACTGACGTGTAGTATTATATTTGTACTTTTATATTATGATGATTTTAGTATTTTTTTACCAGCTTGATGCACAAATTCTCTATTTTAATAAATTTATTATATTCCTTGACATGTTTCGAGCACTGTTATGCTTATCTTCAGAAGGACAAATTGTATTAGTACAACATTTGGTATCGTCACTCAGGAAACAACTGAGTGGTCTAAATTTCCAGAGTGACCATACCAGATGGCTGTACTAATACAATTTGTCCTCCTGAAGATGAGCATACTAGTGCTCGAAACATGTAGAGGAATATAATATATGTATTAAAATAAAGAATTGGTGCATCAAGTTGGTAAAAAAAAAAGACTATCTTTATATTAGGATGTAGGTCAACAAAACATAAAAATTTGTACTTTTATGTGTCTGATGTTATTATTCTGCTTTACATTTCTTTGCCTAGTTTAACCAATATTAATACATTATGTACCATGGGAGGCCGCGAAAGATTTTGTCTTTAGAGTAGATCACCGAGTCCAAATTCTGGCCATGTATGGTCTGCGATGTAACTAAAATTGACATATGTCCACTGACGTTTCATCACGGGGAATAATATGCTATTTAATGCACAGAACGAACTATTTGGTATCTGTAATTCTTATCACGATGTGGCGCCACGTCGGAAGATAATAGAATGTGTGATGTCTCAGCCTTTCGTTTTCAGACCAGGAATTTAATGATAAGAAGAGCTGTTTCAGTGTTTGAAGATTCAGGTCTTCTAGGTTGTTACTCTTCATTTATTAGCCCGCACTGCTTCATACCTCAAGACACGCATCGGCAGCAGTACCGCTGTGAGAGCCTCATATTTCGAAATTCAGTGTTTGTTTCTTACGGTGCGCGGATTGTCGTCTGTTGGTAAAGAGGTCTTATTACTTGCGCTATTTATACAAGCTGTAAACGATGTTATTAATTTCGAGTTAATATACACACATTTACGATGATCAGTAAGACTTACATGACGACATACGAGTGTAAGACAGTGATTTAGAACGGTTTATTTTAAGAAAAATCTGGCCAAGGAAAGGTATCTTTAGTAATGGTTAGTAAAAGTGGGAGTAAATCTTTACATTATGGAGACAGTTACATGAGTATGTTATGCTCGAATACCACTGCAATGGAATTTATCGTATTTGGACTTTTTTTTGTGTCTCTTTAACAAATCCGAATTCCCGACGGGCTGAGGTAGAGAACTTAGCTGTCAGTGGAAGTTACAACCACCAAATACAACAGTTACCAAAAATTCGTAGGTTAGGAGTGTACGAATCACAATGCCAACACTTTTCGACCGAAACTGCTCATAATCAGGAGACCCTCCTGCCAGCACACGCCGCTGCTAAAGTTTACACTTCTATTTGGAGTATTTGAAAAGTTTATAAAAATAATTGAATTCGTTTACTTTACACCATCTGATTATCCACACTGAGGGGCAATTTAAAAACTTGTTTAAGAAAACTCGGAGTGTATTTTTGTAAATCAGCATTAGCGGTGGCAGTTGAGATTCTTATGCAAACATGATAAAAATAGTCGTTTATTTCCCATTGATCATGTAAAAGTGACGTAGACACCTTCTTCGGAAACCTTTCAGTGACATGTCTCTCCAGCTTATGGCCGTCGAATGAAGGGACCGCAGTGTTACTTTACAAAATCCCCAAACATGCAAATCGGCATGGAATGAATCACCCAATACTGTAATGCATCCACCATATTGTACTTGGATTCACATGGGTTTTAAAAGAGGTGAAAAAGCCCAAAAAACCCCCCCCCCCCCAAAAAAAAAAAAAATTCGATGTAAATCGTCATTAATTTTTGGAATCAGGAAAAGTAGATAGGATCTTCAGATGGTCCTGCACATTTCTAATGGCATTGCTGTCTTCAAATTTTCGAAATAGCGTGATATCCCTGGAAATGGACCGTTCGAGATGGACGTTTTCCACGAGATCTGGCACCAGTGGTTTTCCTTTTTGGGAGACTTGTCAAAGAGAAAATCGTCCATCCTGTCTCACGGGTATGAATTAAGGCAAATTTTTCTTTTGCATAAGCACAACGCAATGAAATCACCTCAGACTGTGGAATTAAGGTTCAACGTTCTATATGCCTCAGCTGTAGGGTATAGTCAGCTTCACTCTTCGGCTGTTTTACCTCCGGAGAGAGAGAGCTGTTGATATTTGTAAGAAGGAGGCTTGATGAAGTCCGTGTGAACATCGTGGCGAAGAAGGAAATCCGTGTCTGAGGTATGCGCCCTTCGGGTTTTGTGGCGCTGCATTCGTGTGTGGCTTGTGCACGACGTTTCGAAACAGCGTGTTAGTGTCATTTCCATTTCGATCCTGGAAGATGAGGCCACAGTGATGTTTCGAAACGTCGGGCACCAATCATCTAGTGACGCAGCGTCACGTGACAGAATAACGGAGACCCCAATTGAACCGCAGCAAAAACCTATAAACTTGCAGATCCGTGTCTGTCCAGGAGTCATTCAGTGTTTCGTGCAGCCAGTAGCCATTCGCATTGTTGACAACATTTACATTATCCGGTTCTGGTGTTAAGGGGCAGTATGTAGGCAGTTATTGTTTATTAAAGCGGTTGGGCTGAGCAATAAAACTGCAGTGATGATTCACTAGTATCTACGGTATCCACAACAAACTGCTCAACTTACGAAGCGCAGAAACTGAGTCATTGATGGTTTACTGTTTTACATTAATTTCTCCTATTTACGCCGTCCCGTCCAAGAAGAGGGGTGGTGCAGACTGCCGTATGACACACAGTGTTACTTTTGGTATAGAGTAAACGTTGTCTGAACCGGTAGTATGTTAGAAAGCAAGGCAGGCAACGTTGCCCAATGAGTGAGTGGAAGGGAGCGAACGGGCTTGCTGCCTGGACGCCACGCAACCTTCACAAGGTGACAGGCGAGCCGCAAGACTAGCCGAGCGAGCCTCGAGCAGTTGATATCCATTTTTGCAGTTTCAATTTCGCGTTTCCGTGTTTATATATATGTATATACTGCGTGGAACTGTGAATTTATTTGGAACACTTCTTATGTAACAAGGAGAGGCCACTCTGTTTCTCGGGCAATATTTTTACGTCTCCATAATTAATGCAAGGGTTAACACTGCGTACTTTACATGTAGCGTTCATAATGATGCCGCGAAATTTTTGTTCCTCGCGAATGTTTGTTGCTGTTTTGGCGTGTGAGTGTTCTGTGCTGCAGGTGGCTGAGACGTTATCCTGTTCTGGCGAGTGCAGGAAAGGAGACACAACGGATTGAGTTCAAGATAACTTGGTGCAGGGATTAAGTCAAAGTGTTACTCATCGTCACGTGAGTGCCTCTCTGTGGACTTCTGAATATAGGGTTAGATTTTTTCTTGAGTGTAATCTGATTGCAACGAGTGTATTAATGAGAGTAACGAGGAACAGTGTTAGACTGAGGCCAAGTGTTTATTGCGACGAGTGTGATAAACGTGTGAAAGAACAAATAGACTGACACCACTCCGTGCCCCGACAGGTGAGTAATGCTTGAAAGAATCCAGTAGTCCGAGAAAGGTCGATGGTACGACATGTATGTCAGTATTAGCATAGAATTTTCGTTATGTGACGCTGCGTATGGATGCTGAAGTCTTCTTGGTTCTGCAGTTGGTGCAGAAATTCATTTGCCTTAGTGTTCTTGCTTTCTTAATCTGAACTCTTCAGCCTATTCATTGTAGGTGTAGAGGGTTATTGTTGCACCTGGTAACACTCCGACACACACACACACAAATACACACCACTCGGAGTGATTCCTCTGGACGAGGAATTAGCCGGTCGCTTAAACCTCTACCTGACAACGCACAACACCCACAAGAGACAAGACAGGCGTGTCCCCGGGCGGATTCGAACCCGCAATCACAGCAAGCAAGCGGCGGCAGACCTACGTCTTAGACCAGAGGTGGCCAAACATTCGGTCGCGATCTACCAGTCGATCGCGGCTCCTTTTTGTCGCAATTTATTTACCGTCTTAGTACGAACAGTAGGTATTTGGCAGAATTGTTTGGATCAGTTTACCTCTGCAAAGAAGACTTTTGCCAGATAATAATTAAATAAAGATACCGAAACCGTCTGATCAATAAACATTTACAGTACTGCCTTCGCTTGTACCTCAGTAACTATAAAACTTCTTTCAGTAAGTTATCTCCACATTTGCAGTGTAATGCATCAACTTCGCAATAGGACGATTAACCCTTATCCTGCTAACGTGGATAATATGGTGAGCTATAATGCCAGCAAATGGCAGATGGGATTTAACTTGGCGTTTAAAGGGTTAATGTAAAACATCTTTTAAGTATGATAAATGCTTTTGAAAATATAAATTTTTAATAAATGAAACAATTGTACTTTTATATGTTTAATGTTATTATGTTAATTTACATATATTTTCCTAATTGACCTAATATTAACACGTCAGGTACCGTGGTAGATCGCGAAAGATTTTTTGTCTTTAAGGGTAAAGCACTGAGCCCGAAAGTCTGGGCACCTATACGTTAGACCGCGCGGCCACCGGGATCGGCTTCCCTTGGTACTTTTAAGAATAAACAAAAAAAGGGTGTAAATTCTCAAATTAATAGGCGTGTTTATATGCTGTTTACCTCGTCATCGCGGAATCTATTAGAACCGCATTTATTTCATGTCTGTACCCGTGGTTGTACAGTGCTGCGATTTTTGTTGCTAGGCAGTTTGACAACAAGTCAGCAGTTGAAGTTAAAATTATTCTAATAGGTGCTAGTTATCTGGCTTGTAATTTTTTGTTGTAAAGCTGTAGTTCAAACAGCTGCATTATATTACAAGAAGTTCCGAAGTACGAATTGCGACTTTTCGTCGCGTTGGACCGTAATATGGAGACATTGTTTCGCATAACCACGGTATTTACAGTTATGTACTACCGTTATCCTGGTTCTAAGTAACGTTTACGGATTTTTGTACCCACTGTACGGAAGGTAGTAGATATTCTGTTCTGGTGGTTTCTGTTCACTATTTCCAGACTGATCCGGTGCCTATAAATGCATTCCGTGCAATTGCGTAGGTAACTTGCCCTGGCCCCGCTGTGACACGTTAATCGAGGGTCACCAAGCGACTCCATAATCCGGCGCCCTCCTATAATCATTGGCGTTATTACTCCCAGAGCTAATAACAAGAATCCTCGCCTGAGAAAAAGAGTCCAGTCTGAAAGAAATAGCAACAAATTTGGGCCCGGCTGACCGACAGGGACCCGTCGTTGCAGTGTGCGCGGACCTTACCTACACCACAGCGTACGTGTAGAAACGTATAGTTGTTAGAAGGGAGTACTTAATGTGTATTTGCGCTGAAGACTGTGTCTAGTCGGATCAGGCCTCCGGACCCAATATGCGGACTTCATGTGCGAAATCTTTAAGGGCACAGATTTTCTGTGAATAGCCGGCATCGTTATTTCATGCTGACTTTATTTTTTTGTCCACGGTGCAGTAGGGGTCGTCTTAGTGCTGATGTTTGTCACAAATTTGAATGTAAGTACCGTAGTTCGTAGCTGAAAGGTTGATTGATTGCGCTTTAACTCTTGCTAGCAATATGTGAACAATATGGGAGCCTCTGGGTAGCAGTCAGTACAGTAAATTGGCAATTGTCTGGACAACCGGGCAATTGTGGTTAGATTCCTCAGCACCAAGACCGGTTCTGGGGCCCACACAGCCTCATGCAATGGGTAACTCGCGTGGTGAGTGATCTCCACGCATCCCCTTATAGTGCCGATGGTAAAAATACGTGGGGTTATAACTCCGCGCAGCTTTACATTTCAGCGGCGTAGTGCTGATTTAAACAAACAGACTTTACCCCTTATGTCAGTTATGGCGGTATGTGCAGTCCCTGTCCCTGTGCGTCTTACATCATTCGTGTTCTTTTGTGTGACAGCGCCGTTCAACATTTCTCTCTCCCACTTACGTTTCCAATATGATGGTTTTATCATGTCTTCCGTTAAGTATGGCAAGCCCACCAGACATTGGTAGCGCAGTGAGAAATTAAAGAATGGAGCCCAAAGGGCAGGAAAATAAAGGGAAGCCAGCAAAGTCATGGTAGAGTTAATGAAATTCAGAAGTGACATTGATTACCGAACTCATTCTGTATTTATAGTTTTCTGAAATATTTCTCATTCTAAGAAGAATTCAGCGAGATATTATCAAAATTTTGTATTGGTCTTCGTGTAAAGTACCCGTTATTCTTGTTCGATTCTAATGAAACTTGAATTTTATCCACAGTTTTTTTTAAATACTCATAAAATTTCACGAAAATCCGTCCAGTGGAAGCCGAGTCTTTCCATTCGTACAGATGGACGGACTGACATGAAGAAGCCAATAGTCGCTTTTCGCAGTTTTGCGAATGTGGCTAAAAACGTGGTAGACAGTGTACGTACAACGTTATTTTGTTACGCGAACTTACATTGCTGAGCTTTCGCGTAACAGTTCTTGCCATGGAAAAGCAAGAATACGTCCCCTTTTTAGGCGCGTTCGCAAAACTGCGAAGAGCGACTATTACGAGTGGCTTCGTCATGTCCGTCCGCCTGCTTGCATGGAACAACTCGGCTCCCATTTGACGGATTTTCATGAAATTTGATGTTGAGTGTTTTTTTCGAAAGAAAAAAAACTCGAAAAAATTTAAGTTTCATTAGAAAAGGACAAGGATAACGGGTACTTTACATGGAGACCAATATGCATTTTTGATCATATATATCGCCAAATTCTTCTTAGAATGAGAAATGTATCGGGCAAAAGGTGTAGAGGAAATAAAAACACACAGTTTGCCTAGAGAAACCTCCCCCCCCCCACGAAAATCGTACCGGTTATGAGATAATGTGTAAAAATACTGTAGGGCGGGGCCGGCCACAGATGACAGTATGGCGCATGCACATTGCATGCTGCATAACTCTGGCTACCCACACGCTCACAGTATGCAGTACTGCTTTTCAACAACAATAGTTGCGAGAAAACGCCTCAGTGTTAGTTTATACGTACATTGCCTGTCGTGTTGCTGTTGGCATAGATGTAGCTGTCGGGAATGTGGAAGTTTTCAGTGTTGCCGTGAAAATGCAACAGCGGGTTCTTTTTGCACTGTTGTCGAGCAACAAAATATTTAGTACTGTTGCTAACAATTACTTACCTACTCCATGGTGCAGAGTCCTTCTTGAGAAGCTAACTGGTTTGCAGCTAGTCAAGAAATTCCCCGCATTTTATGGAACCCGAAGGTTCATTACCGCACTCACAAGCATCCGCCACCCGTCCCTATCCTGGGCCAGCCAAATCCAGTCCATATACCCACATCCCACCTCCTGGAGCCTAATATTATCCACCCATCTACGCCTAGGTCTCCCCAGTGGTCTCTTTCCCTCCGGTTTCCCCACCAAGAACCTATTCACCCCCCCCTCTCCTCACCCATACGCGCCACATGCCCAGCCCATATCATTGTTCTAGATTTTATCACCCGCACAATATTGGGTGAGGAGTACAAATCATTTAGCTCCTCGTTATGCAGTCTCCTCCATTCCCCCGTTACCTCGTCCCTCCTAGGTCCAAATATTCTCCTCGACACCATGTTCTCAGACACCCTCAGCTTCCTTTCCCCCCTCAATGTCAGCGACCTAGTTTCACACCCATAGAAAACAACCGGCAAAATTGTAGTTCTATATATCTTAATCTTTAAATTTTTGCAAACAATTATGAGTATAAATGCAGTGACTGTGTGTGTGTCTCTGCTTTCTTGCCTTAGTTATCTGGCACGCAAATCGCATCTTTTCTGCGCTGTATTGTCAACTGTGGCCTGTCTGGCTGTACCACACATTTCCACATTATCTCATAAAAGGCACGATTTTCGGGAAAAAAAGTGTTAAACAGAAAAATTTGTTTTGATTTTCTCTACAACTTTTGTCTGAAACGTTTGTCATTCTAAGAAGAATTAAACGAGATGTTCTAAACTTACGCAGGTCTTCATGTAAAGTGTCCTTTATTTTTGCAAGTTTTAATGATTTTCTTGACAGATGCGGAGTTGTTCCATGCGGACAGATGGAGGACGGACAGACAGACATGTCGAAGCTAATGGTCGCGTTTCTTAAGTTTTGCCGACCCACCTAAAAACTGGCGAATGAAATTAATTAATACAGTTTGAAGGAAATTTTCTTGGAATGAATACTTGTTCCCACCGGTGCTCTTAGTCGAGTTCGTATATCGGTGTCTGTGTGTGTGTTTGAAATTGACGTATCCTTCTAGAAGAAGCTGTCGCTGGAAGGAAAGAAAGGCGAAACAAGCACGTTGCGTTTGAAGAAGCAGGCAATATGAAGATCTAACTTTCCAACGAGCAGCGACAGGAAATGCCACAGCGTGGTTCGACCACGTGCACCTGCATTCCTGTGGGCAGTTTTACTCTCTGAACGGATGGCTGATGTGCATGTTGAAATGCACTTTGAAATGAAGTCCTTGTGTTCTTATTTTAAACATTTCGTATGTGAAAACGATAGCAGACGGACGTTTCTTTAGAGTGCAGTGTAATTTAAATGAACGCCCACGTACACATTTGTTAATGTAGTTATGTCATATTAATTTATTAGATATGTTCTGATAAGGGTAAAGATGCCCTTGCGCCAGAGCATCACAACATATACGAGGAATATAGGTGGAGGCATTTTCTACGGTTGATTGCAGATTAAAGGTATCTTACCAGAGGGGAATTGTCAGCGTCACGCATATGCTGCCACGGATAGATGGGCTGAGGGGCCCGACCGACCTGCCGTATAATGAATATTGGAGGTTTACCTAAGGGGTAAAACGGCCGTAGTATGAGACTGATCTCACACCTGTCGAGCCGTTGGAGGAATGTATGAGCCTTTATTTTTGCTACACGCAGGCATGTTGCTTACCATGTAGTAAAAGTTATCCTTATGCATACCGTGAAGGCGTATGGGAAAAGGGAGGTATAGTTCTATTCGTTCTTGACCCCGGCAGTCGGTGGAGGATAATGGTCAGTCTCGAGTGCTGGGGAAGACCCCTCGGTGCCCGTCGACTATGAAGATGGATAAGCCCCTTAGTCGGTCTGGGCGTTTTGGAAATGCGAAAAATTTCGTGCCCGTGGCGGAATTCGAGTCTCGGATCGCCTATTCCGTAGCCTAGTGCTTTACTGTGTAGGCCATGTGTCAACAAAGGCTAACACCTGGGGTTCAGAAATATCCAAATGGAATGCCATTGGAGCAGCCGGTTGTACTGAAGGAGGCGGTTCCGGTAAGAGTCTAGCACCTTTGTCCCCTTTAAACGAGGTGAGCGTATTCTGCTGTGGTCTTCATTTGTGGAACACCTGTCCGTTAAATGCAAAATTTAGGCCTGGAAGTGTGTGTTTGGCTCTGGGGATGATGATGTGCATAAGTGAACCCATAAAGCACCGTTCTTTTTACACCGTTGGACGGAAAGTTCTGTCAACCTAAGCGGACAGTTTAGTTGTGCGCAATTTCTGGTCATTGCCAATTATTTGCTCTAGTAACAAACCTGTCGGTTATGTCGTTAGCTCTCTTGTAGGCAGAAAAATCACTACAGGGTTCTTGGAAGGTGATAGTAACATTTCAGCTAGAGTATCAACGGAGGATGCGGATTGCCATGGATACCATCAAGCAGTAGTAGCGTCTGTACAAGAACTTTATTTGTTGGTTGCGATTTAGTTTAGGAAAGCCTGTTATAGTAATTGTGAGCAATGTATTTGAGGGCAGATCCCAGTGGCCGCGCGTCTAAGGCGGTATGCGACCGCTCGCTTGCCGGGATTGCGGGTTCGAATCCCGCCGGCGGCATGGATGCCTGTCTCGTGAGTGTTGTGCGTTGTTAGGTAGAGGTCTCTGCGACCGGCCGATCACACGTCCGGAGGAATCCTACCGAGTGTCGTGATCCTGAAGCCTCGTTAATGAGGAGGCCTACTCCCACGAGAGCTGTTGAGCTGTGATAAAAAAATTGTGAGTGTTGCACAGGACGTATCTGCAATGGCGTGTTGCGAGTGGGATTAGAGGAGATCTTCCGCTGTAGCAAAGTTAGTCCCGAACACTAACTGTAAGCATGTCTGTCAGTATCGTCATACAGTTGTCGATTGTGTGTGTCTTGGTTTCAGCTGACATTTTCCAATATGAATTTTTGACAAGTTGTAGTAATATGGTTATTGACGGGTTTGACAATGTTGTCTGAAATGTGTAGGTTATACACTGTCGATTGTGGTCGTCGAAGTGGAAATTGCATGGAAGAGAGCGCGGTAACGCCATTTGGCTGAACGGCTCTCTATTTCAGGTTTCGGTTGTTGAAAATGTATCGTTCATTGTATCGTCTGTCAGTGCCAGCACTTCACGAATTGTATCTGATTCAGATGCCAGAGCTAATCTGCTTCAAATTTAGTAGCCTCTACTCATCGAGCTGTGGACTTTTTGTTCCGCGATACGATATCAGTGTGAC
>Ga0123355_10016150_pt1 | contig 11757 bp, 7 predicted proteins | sample TergutEmb28metaG_3_FD_89872 | JGI IMG/M metagenome (GOLD analysis project Ga0123355, IMG submission 89872) | Embiratermes neotenicus P1 segment gut microbial communities from Petit-Saut dam, French Guiana - Emb289 P1 | ecosystem: Host-associated > Arthropoda: Insects > Digestive system > Gut ...
AATAAATAAAGGCTTGAGGCAAGGGGATGCACTGTCAACACAATTATTTAATGTGGTTTTGGAGAAAGTGATGAGGCATATACAAATTAACAAAGGGGGAAGCCTATATACAAGAACATTGCGAATCTTGGCGTATGCAGATGATGTAAACTGAATAGGCAGAAGTACCGGACAGCTGAAGGATGCACTGGTGCAAATGGAAGAGGAAACCAACGAAGTGGGGTTGAGAATAAATTAAGAGAAAACGAAGTAAATGATAAATACAGAAATAAAGTACGTTTTAGGAATGAGAAACATCTACAAGTATATAACTATGAATTTGAAAGAGTGGGAGATTTCAAGTAATTAGGGTCAATGATAAGAGAAAATAGTGATAATAACACAGACATAAAAGCAAGAATAATGGCTGGAAATAGGAGTTATTACTCAGTATTGCCCCTGATGAGATCAAAAGCCGTATCCAGGACAACAAAAATAAGAATGTACAAAACAATAATAAGACCAGTGGTGCTGTATGGCTCAGAAGCATGGTGCTTAATGGCAAATGGTGAGAAAAATTTGTGTATTTGGGAAAGGAGGGTGCTGAGAAAAATATTTGGTCCGATATGTGTAGCAGGATACTGGAGGAGCAGAACAAATGAAGAAGTGAGGCAATTATATGGAGAATGGGACATAGTAACAGAAATAAAACAGGAAGATTGAGATGGCTGGGACATGTGGAGAGGATGGGTGAGGAAAGGGTGGTAAATAGTTTATATCAGAACACTCCAGAAGGAAGTAGGAGTGTAGGAAGACAAAGGTTAAGGTGGATGGACGACGTGAGGGAGGACCTGAGGAGGATGGGTGTCACAAACTGGAGGATACGTGCATACAGAAGAGACGAATGGAAGATGGTCTTGAAGGAGGCCAAGGTCCTACAAGGACTGTAGAGCCATGGAGTAGTAGGAGTAGTAGTAGACCTGACAGGGGCTTGTTAAAACCGAAACATGTAGCCTAATTTATGTTGTCAGTTTCGTATGACTACTTGAGGAAGAGACATATTTGTAGTTGATAACAGAATGGGGAAACCTTACCTTAAAAAACTACATTATTTTATGAACTTGCAAACAAAATCGCTGTGGGGTATATGTATGATCCTTGGTGAGTCAATATATAATTACCGGTATAAATGCATGCGTTGCCATCTGTATGTCAACAGGCTAACCACGTGAGGTCTAAGTAAATTAATCTCGTCTGTTGAAAATGGCGCTGTATAGAGATTGAGTAAAGTTTTTGGAGTTTCCAGCTCGGAAACTGGTGTACAAGGAAAGGCAAGACGAAATATTGCGTGCCGATGGAAATTATGATAATCTCAATCTGATATCCAATATCCGTGTTTGTGGCAGAGCGAAGAGTTGTAGCTGTTTGATATAATGCGATGTTAGGTTATGTGTCAAGACAGCGGAAAGAATGTGTTTAGATTCGAAACATTTTTTGTCGACATTCCTGTCAATGTTCTTCGTAAGAGTTTTTAAAGATATTCATATATTTCTGATTTAATTTAAAGGATGATTCGTCTTACGTTATTTAGAGTCAAATTTATCGGCTTGAATAATCGAAACCTCCTTATGTATTTTCAAAATTTTATTGGGTATCACAGTTTCTTTTACGCTTCAAGCATGGAACGGATCCTCTAGCTGAATTCCCCAATAATTACAGGAGAAGGCTTTGTTGTAGCTGACTGTATTGCGCAAGCCATACGAATGCAAAAATATGACCTGCAAGTCCAATATTAATTGTCTTGCTGAGAACCGAATTTTCTCATTCATGAAAAACACACTGAGGCAAAATAAGGCCAGAGCTACTGAGACGCAGAAATAAACGAAAACTGCGTTTCAAATAAAATGTGATTCATACAGTGCTTGGTTTTACCTTCATTACATAATCCGACAAATGCACTCCATAAACACCCATTATGACAGCCTTCAACTGCTGCATGTTTCGGCACCATGGTGCCATAATTAAGAAGTTATTACAGCAGATATGTGTGAGCCAGCAGTTCACCACATGTTCCGCGGAGTGCCTTTGTTGTAATAACGCCCTGAAGATGGCACCTCTGAGCCGAAACAGGTAGGAGATGATGTATGTTATGAACGATGTTTCATGGCGTGCATTTTTTAGATTATTTATTGACAGACGAAGAAGTTTGCAGTTTTGACGTTCACAGGGCCGCGCCTCGTAATATTCTTTCTATAGTAAAACCAACTTGATGCACCAATATATCAAATTTATTTTATTTTTGGAATGACACTGTACAAGTTTCGGACGGTCTTTCCGTCCATCATCAGGAGTTCACGACTGTGCATACAGCAATACGCATTTGTCAAACAGATACAGCTGTCTGCTTGCTAGCAAGCAGACAGCAGCATCTGCTAACAAGCAGACAGCGGTATCTGTTTGACAAATGCTTGTTGCTGTATGTACGGTCGTGAACTCCTGATGATGGACGGAAAGACCGTCCGAAACATGTACAGTGTCATTCCAAAAATAAAATAAATTTGCTATATTGGTGCATCTAGTTGGTTTTACTACAGAAATAAGTTCAGTTATTTCCTTAGAAACAAACTCTGGTGCCTACATCAACCCTTTAAACTCCGAACTAAATCCCACCTGCCATATGCTGGCATTATTAGGAGCTCATCATATTCTCCACATTAGCAGGATAAGGGTTAAGTGAGTGGGAACGGTTTCAAAACTTACAGAATAACAGGTATAAATATAGTCGTGAACGTACATAATATTCACTTCTTATGCCGCGTATATGAAACAGTAAACCATAGAACAAGAGGTGGGATGAGATCGATATTATTAAGAAAAAGGATAAACATTCACCGAGATACGAAATGGAAGACCGGTCACTCTGGGTAGTGTTCCCAGCAGGAACCGTAGAAGTTTCCTTTTCTACAACATTCAGATTAGCTCTGTGACTCACCGAACTTCCTGTTCAATTGCTACCAGTTTATCATCTTCGCAGGTAAAGCGAATAGGGCGCGACATTAACTAATCATCCCCAACGCAGCGACAAAGTTAGATATGCGTGCTGTGTCTGTAACTCCATCATACGGCTTCATGGCCTGCTTGCTAGCAGCTCAGAGACGAATGTAATGTGCTGTGCTGAAATGAGGGGGCCATAAACTCGAGGCAGGTGTGCTGTGTGTCACACAGTGTCATTCAAGGAAAGACACCCACGTGATTGTAAAATTTCCTGCTTCGAAAAGCAGTAGTAATCCTGAAGTGTTTTGTTCTTTGTGGGTTCATCATGGCAAGACTTAGTCAAAGCGTCACCAAATTTCGGGGACAAAGAGCTGTGTCCTGACTTACTGACAACAATGCAGCCGTCGTGCTTAATCCCATGATTTAGGTACTAAAGGTATTGCCATTCCTCTAATCCGTCTGAAGGCTTCATTCTAAAATTACTGAAAGATCCTCAACCTTGTGACGCATAAGGATGAGAGACGGGGAGACGTGAAATGACATCGGGATGACGAAAGAAAGAGGCTAGCGAGAGATATGAATTTCATTACAGCGAAAGTGATAGTAAATTTTTACGGCCATTTGCAGGCAGTGCTCACTTGTTTGTGTGCTTAAAGAATATTCAAGAAAAAGCAGTCCTTCGGAAGGTTAGGATATACTTATCAAGACAAGTAAACTGACGAAAGAGTACGGAACACAGGAGAGAATCTGATCAATAACTAACTCTATCTGGGTTCAAATCTGATGGTAATTTGAGGAAGGCTGCAAAGTGGAATTGGCATGTATTTAGGGAACGTACAGCACATAGTTCAGTTTGCCAATTGCTTGAATAGGCACATACAAATATTTCAGTTCTAATTCAAAGGAAATTACCGAATCTCCATCATGGAGACCGCTCGGTTAGAACTGTTTGGGGTCGTGGTGGTGGCGATTATGATAATGATAATGATGACGATAATAATAAGAGTCGATGGAGGTTCTGATTATGATGATGATGATAATAATAATAATAAGAGTCGAGGCCGTGTATAACGACATAATTTTATCCGACACATCGTCTATAACGTCAGGATATTCTGTCTTACCAATTAATTTCTCACTGATAACCCTAATATTACACTACTCGGTTACAAAAAAACTCGCTTATTTTCCTTTTCTATGGTACAACAGCCACTAGTGCACTAGGGCCTCCTCAAAAGTGAGGCTTCACGATTACACTCAGACACACCACATCCGGTAAGACTCCTCTGGACGAGTGATCAGCCCGACGCAAAGACCACTACCTGACAACAAACTAAATACACAAGAGAGAGAGATAACCATGCCCCCGGACTGGATTCGAAACCGCAACCCCAGCAAGAGAATGGCCGCGGACCCACGCCGTAAGACCGCACGGCCACTGGGATCGGCACTGTCGCTTATAGCGACACACTATGTATTCAGTCCGTTTCTTGACGTATTGACCGAGTTGACTGTAATTCAATTTTTTGTTGTTGTTTATATGCTGTCACTACAGCAATAACGCACATTACACAGACAGCACAGGATGATGATGATGATGGTGATGGTGGTGGTGGTGGTGGTGGTAAGATAAAGTGCTCCTAATAAAGTTCTTTAACCATCAATCTGGCGGTACTACGCAGTTACCAATCTAATTTCAAGAATTCAATAATTTTGTGAAACCATCGAACTCATTTAAGGGGACCGCGGTAGCTCAGTGGTTAAGGTGCTGTGCTACAAATCGAAAGGTCGCTGGTTCGATTCCAGACGGTGTCACTGGAATTTTTCATTGATATAATCCTTCCGATCGCACTATGGCTCTGGGGCCGACTCAGCCTCTAACAGAAATGAGTACCAGGAGTATTTCCTGGGGGGTAAAAACGGCCGGTGCGTAAGACTGACAACCTTACCACCATCCTGGGCCATTGTCACGTAATCTGGGAACCTTAACTTCCTGGAACCCTCTGGGCACCTCGGGCATGTGATAGGACTGATTTATCTTTTTTTTTTTATAAAAATTATTTGAACGTAGGGCCTCCAAAGAGTCAAAGCCAAAGAATTCGTTAAAATGCAAGAAAAACGCGAAAATTCTTCGCTACAAAATCAGTTTCAAGATAAGCGGTTGTCTAATTATGAAAGCAGTGGCGTGTCTCACACAGTAATGAGCGAATGTCAACTGACAGAGCACTAAGACGAAGGAAAGCAACGATGTGCAATAAAGCGTAGTTCGATCAGAGATAGCTGGCTGAAATGACAACGGAGACAGTGGAAGGGAGGGTTAACTGATCCGCACTGTGTAATTATTGTTCCAGGAACAAGATGAACGACTTTTGTCACTTGTAAGTTGTCAGCTCGTTTACTTTTGAGTTATAATGTCCCCTTGTTAACATCGCCCCCTGCAGCAACACAATGCTTCATTGCTCATTCAGTACCACTTTGCATGCAGAGCAGCCAAGGGATCGTCACTACTTTAAAATTTAAAATACTACGTAAACAGAGCCACGCAATATCCATGGCCTGCATTTTTATTTGATACCGGCAAGTCATTCTGAAGACAGCTTCGTGAGGACATTCGCTTTCTTAGGTAAATCTGAACGCAGAAAAAATTTGAAGAATGGCACTGTTCCTTCCTTCCGCAAATTTGAACAGAGGCATCACGATGTAATATGTTATTAAATAATTTACGTCAGCACAACTACTTTATTACACAAGGTAATTACACAGGCTACATGTTTCGACTATTGATCAGTCATCTTCAGGCCTATTTTGTCCATTGAATCACAAGATGCTATGCACACACTAGGATCCCATCGTGTTTGATACATTGTTGATTGAAATAAATGTTAGCACAGCATCTCTGGACTTTTGTTCGTAAGTTCTTATATAGGTAGATGCATTTGGCTTGACTAGCCGCAAATTTGAACACAGACATCACGATGTGCTCATAAAGGTAATATAATATTAAGTAATGTACACGATGGGATCCCAATGTATGCATAGCATGTTGTGATTCAATTGACATAATAGGCCTGACGATTTCTGATCAATAGCCGAAACATGTCGCCTATGTAATTACCTTGTGTAATAAAGTAGTTGTGCTGACGTACATTATTCAATATTATATTACTGTCCCTTCCATTTATCCATCCAGCCCAAAAACAGACTGTTAGAATATATATATATATATATATATATATATATATTCTAACAGTCTCAGCGTAATTGGAACAAATTTTAATAGAAAGGTCGAAAGTTATGTACAAATACGAATCATTAGTGAAATGCGAGAGAGAATCAGAAAATGGCACTAATAAACTGTACTGAGTGTTAACTGTAGTTGATTCTGGATTACAGTTACACCATTTTCAAAACAAAATAAGGTAGTATACATTTATTTTGGAACAACGATGTATGAAACTGAAAATCAAGAAATGTAACTAACCACAGTCACTTAAATTCTGGGAGCTGTTAAGTTTGTAACAGAAATCTTACCAGTTAATTAAACTTAATGTTTAATTGCTTCAACAATTAAACTTAAATGGAATACTGAGAGATGGCGGAAGAGTTTAATTTAACTAACAACGCCAAACTGCAAAAATATTCGAGAAAAGGACAAGTATAAAAATACATGTATTTTGATCATGCAATGTGATGAGGTCTCTACGACGCACTGATCACGCGTCCAGAGGAGTCCTACCGACTGTGATGCGTCGTTGCGTGTGATATAGAAACCTCAAGAAAGGGGAGGCCATGATCCACGTTGGGCAGCAGCGCCACAGGGGGTGTGATGAAGTGTTTAAAATATTTTCTGCGTTGAAGTTATATCAGTTTGAGAATAAACATTTGTCTACATAAGCGTATTTAATAATTATACCATATTCATATACATTTATTTATATGACTTTTCGCTTTTAGGATTTCGCCAACTTATTTCTTGCTCAATGCCAAATTTTGATATCATTCAAAATGTGAACAATTGCTGTAGATTAAACTTAGTGTTCATCTTCAACCATATTTATCATTTTAAACAAACATTTTGCCTCTGCAAGTATTTAATAAGATTGTGTTTTTTCAACATTCTCCTACAGTAGGGCTTTCATTATGTGGCGCTGCCTAAGGAAATTCAAGCGCTGAACGTTTGTAGGTCTGCCCCATTGCACAACTATTTTCAAAGGTCACAATTTTCAAACCCCTTTTATTCACTTTTATAACATTTGGTATATATAGCTTCAGAAACAGCCCTGCAGAAGCAGTAAGTGCTGTGAAAACTTTATCGCCGAATCTAGGGGCATGGCGAATTTGTTTTCTCATATAACAATGTTAATGTAAAGTAAAAAAGTTAAATCTGTATAAAAATATTTGTACTTCAACAACTGGTGTCACTGGAATTTTTCATTGACACAAACTCCCTCCGGTCGCACTATGGCCCTGGGGTCGACTCAGCCTCTAACAGAAATGAGTACCAGGAGTATTTCCTGGGGGTAAAAACGGCCGGTGCGTAAGGCTGACAACCTTACCGCCATTCTGGGCCATTATCATGTAATCTGGGAACCTTAACTTCCTGGAAGCCTCTGGGCACCTTGGGCCTGTAATGGAACTGATTTACCTTTACTTCAATAACCTGGCAACGAAGCCGTCAAACAAAGCTAATCCATACGCACAACGATTAACCTGCGTTACACACCAAGCAATTAAATAAGTAAAAATGTAGAATAAAAGAAACAATAATAAAGTGGCCAGGCAGTTCCTCTAGTCAATACATAAACGTTTAACTGCAAAAAAGTTTGACTTTTACCTTTTAACCGTCACTGTAGAGACTAAAGCTACTGTATCCTTTGTTTGACTGAAGCCAATTCACGAGGTGTGTGTGCTATGTACATTACACGGAAAAATAAAAATGATTTTTTTAAAATGAAAATAGTGCAAAGTTTACTTTCTTAGAGTCTTTATGTCACTCAGGTGTTAATTGGGTATCAAGAAAACGTTTAAATTTTCAGAAACAGCAAATTTCTGATAGTTTTAATATGTATTTCATAATCAGTAAATGTGCAACAGCTTCCAAACTTTGAAATTTCTCTTGCTATTATCTCTGTAACCTCTCAAAAACCGATTACAGTGTTTTTAATTACATCGACGTAGTTTAACATAATGAAAATTCTCCTGAATTATTTTACATTTCTCACGAAGCGGCCCCTATATGTGTCATATTACATTACATATATAATTCAGGAGAACATATCGGTTTCACCTTCAAGGGGCAAGGAGTCAAAGAAGAAAAACTTGACGTAACGTAAATGACCGGAATAAATGAAAAAGAGAAAAATGGCAACAAAACGGAAGAAAAAGGAGAGGGAGACGGAGGGGTGATATTTTATATACGAAACGAAGAGACTTGCAATCAGTATGTTATACCACAAGCATAACAAAATATGGCGTTATGATTACATAGGGAAAAGAACTTCATATGGACACCAAACACATATGAGAAATTTCATCGATACGCATGCGCAAATAACTCGTCGTCGCGCTGTTTCCGGCTTACCTTTCTTCCGCCGTTCGATGTTGATGACCTGTCCGTCCTCTCTGCGCCACATCAGTTTGGGTGCCGGAAAACCGTCCGCCTTACATGTCAAGGTAATATTCTGATTTTCTCGAACGGCGACTGACGACTGCGTGCTATTGGCGTCCAGGATGTTGGGCGGAACTGCAACGATATGGGCACGAGTCAGCAGTGGCTGGAGAGAATTTAGCCATGTCCGAACCTTTTAGAGTTGAAACACTCTCCGTCCAGTACGGTGTGAAATGCCACAAATCACGCTTAGACTTCAGTGAATGCCATAATATTGGTGTAATTTTGGATTAAAGATATACTGCACTGAGAGTAATGTAATGACAATTTGTTCTTTTTCTGGCGGTAAACACAGACATAAGAAAGAAATTCCTACTACGTATGTTTAAGAAAATTACAAGAAGTATTTTTATGATAGCGTTCTTCATAAAGTATACGGTTTTACTGCACAACATTCCTACTCGAAAACCTATATTTGTCCTCGTATATTGAGTTTGCAGATCATTTCTTTTCACCCTACGACAACGTACTGAAAATTGTGCTTCGTTGTCATTACAATGCACAACATAACATAACATAACACAACATAACATAACTTAACATAACAACGCAACATAACATAACATAGCATAACTAAGCATGCATATTTTAATATTTTACAAAACATTATTAGTTGCAAACATATAACAGTGTTGGGCTGCTGTAAAATACCTCACCGAAACGTCGGATTTAACTAAACGTACGTTTTTTAGCCAGGGAATTCTTAGCTTCACTAAAGAAGTACTCTACTTAGTGGAAATATTTAAACTTCAGGAGTGCTAAGCGTCTGTGTTCAGGAAGTTCTGTGTTGAGAGGGACGCCAGGACAATCTGATTCTGTGTGCACGACAAGAAAGAGACTTGATAAAAGCTGTGCTTTGGGCCGTGGAGGTGGACTTCCCTGATGATGGTTGTGCTGGCCGTCACCGAAGCATGTCGAAATGTAGTTTGATTTTATAAGAACTTTTAAAATAGTTATATGTGCTTATTGTTGGAACAATTTTTAGGCAAATAACTTGACATAATTTCAGGGTACAAGAAACACCCTGTATAATCAGTTAAACTTGTTTATGTGTTTCATTATGAATTTCAGAGCGAACAGCAACTGGAGTGACATACCTACACAGAATCGATCTTTTCCTCTGTGTAATGTAGACGGTGCTTTACGTTAGTTGGAACATGAACTTTAACCCTAATTGGTTCAGTGTCGAGTTGCGATCGACAGCACTTCCCACTATACCACGTCCAATGTCGAGGTCGGATCGACACGTTATTTTCAGTGTTTTAAGTTGGGTTTCCGTAAGCTGCTCTTACATAGTGGCTGCTTTTGAATTTTCAAAATTAGAGATTTACTGGAAAATTAATTTGGACCAGTGTTTTGGAAATCAAAATAATAATTCGGACTACAAAGTGTTGATATTGTGGATTCTTTTATGGAATTTCATGCTTCCAAGTCTTAGATAAATTACATTTTAATTATATATATTTTTTCTATTTAAAATAACTAGGGGGGGGGGGAGAAATTAAGGGCCAAAGGTTATTGAGTTTTGCAATTGAATTCTGACAGAATTGGTTGCGTCAGGGCTGGTTCCCAGCCAATCGAAGGTTGGCAATTAGTCAAGGTGTTCTGTAAAATATTTGTTGACGGACTGGCTACGTCATTTGGCCCCAAATGTAGGGAAGAAATAAAGATTTTTGCATCATGCACGGTTTATTACAACCAGTGTGGTTTTATCCGCTATAACTATCGTCAATGATACACTACGTCGTAGATCTGTAAGTTTACAACATACATTAAATTTTAAAATCAATAAATATTTCAAAGTCATATATCCACGTCAATAGGTGTTGAACGTTGTGTAGGTCGTCTACTGTAATATGTTTCGTGTCCATAAACTGTTCGTGCTGGAATTGATTTATGAAGATTTGTTAATCCTGTTGATAAGCCAGCCCTGCGGTATCAACTGGTAAATAACTTCAGCATCAATCCAACAGCTATTTGCTTTAGAATTCATTACACTTACTACTTCTCAGCTATTCGTTCCTTGAGTATTTGGGCGTTCGGTTTATTTTACCTTCTCATAAACCGTATACCGGTTGTATGAACACCCGTTTCTTTGCAATGCAACGAAGGTTTTGTTTGGTCTTTTCGATACTATTCGACAGCTTTCCTTGTACATTCAAACATATAATTATTTACTGAACAGATGTTTAATTATTGCCTTACGCTGCAATAAGTTTTACATCCAGTCTTATTTCTACCTAATTCGGTGAATATTTGAACACTTTCAAGGGGTTTATTCAATTTTGCTTTAATGTTCCTACCGTACTTGTTCTCCTTACTCAAAGTTTCTGTAGCACATAAAACAGTGAGGACTGCCATTACTTTACACAGGGTTAACTTTGTTGCCTTCCCTGTTTTACGCCTTATATTTATTTTGCTGTTTTGACCCAGCACTGAGAACGTAAGCCTTGTTCTAAATTAATATCTGCCCCGAAATAATAATGCTACGAGAGAGCGCATTTTTCTGAGATAGGAGGAATATATTCTAAACTGAAGAATTTAAAACCGGTAAATTAAGTAACCACGTGTCCTGTCCGTGGCTATTAAAAATATAACGAAAGGTTTTTATCATATTCAAGAATCCTTCGCTTGCTTTTATGCCTATAGCTAACAGCAAGGTAGGAGAAGCATCGCTTAAACAGACTGTACTTTCTGTGGAACTTGTGTTTTGAAAGTTTTGGCCGCCTTTCGCAAAATTGCGAAAGGCGACAATTAGCTCCTGATTGTCCGTCCGTCGGCATGGAAAAATTCTGTTCCCACAGGATGGATTTTCGTGAAAATTGATATTTGTTTATTATTCTAAAATGTGTCAAGAAAGTGCAGGTGTCATTAAAATCTGATAGACATAACGGGTACTGTACATGAAGAACAATACTTACTTACTTACTTAATTACGTACTTACTCCATGGTGCAGAGCCCTTCTTGAGAAGCTAACTGGTTTGCAACTAGTCAAGAAATTCCCCGCATTTCACGGAACCCGAAAGTTCATTACCGCACTCACAAGCGTCCGCCACCTGGCTCTATCCTGGGCCGGCCCAATCCAGTCCATATACACACATCCCACCTCCGGAAG
>Ga0123355_10016151_pt1 | contig 11757 bp, 9 predicted proteins | sample TergutEmb28metaG_3_FD_89872 | JGI IMG/M metagenome (GOLD analysis project Ga0123355, IMG submission 89872) | Embiratermes neotenicus P1 segment gut microbial communities from Petit-Saut dam, French Guiana - Emb289 P1 | ecosystem: Host-associated > Arthropoda: Insects > Digestive system > Gut ...
AAAGATCGTGTGATCGTGTTGAGTGTGTGGATCGATGTCTACATGCATGTGAGGGGTATCTGTGTGCTTACGAATTGGGCCGTGCTAGTGTTCTAGTCGTAGTGTAGGCCGCGATGTTAATCAGGGGGTGGGCTGTCACTCTCGCGAGAGCCCACCCCCTCCGAACCTTAGCCTGGTTAACATCGCGGCCTACACTACGACTAGAACACTAGCACGGCCCAATTCGTAAGCACACAGATACCCCTCACATGCATGTAGACATCGATCCACACACTCAACACGATCACACGATCTTTATCTATATTTTAATAACATTTTTAATATACCACATGTTTATAACTAGCGTACTGTAAACCACGGGATCCCGTAGGTAACAATAACAGATGTACCTTGTATGATACCATATTTTATAAGCCTGAAGATGACCCCATACGGTCGAAATATGTAGCTGTATTAATTGTTGCATTATTTTAACTTTGCACCACAGTGTTGTGTACGACAGACAATAAATAATAAATTATTTTCCTAAGGTGCATTTTAATATTGCTCTCCCACCTACGCTTAAATTTCCAAAGTCATTTTTCCTTGCAATTTTCCTCACTAAAATTTTACATGCATTTCTCACATCCCCACACATGGTGCATGCCTTGTCATTCTCATCACTTTTTAACTCGCTAGTCTAACAGCACACAGCGATCGTGAAGTTGCTCAATATGTCCCTCATTCTTCCCCCCAAATATTCTGAATTCCTCATTCTCAAATACGCTCGACCTCACGTTTTTCCTCAGAGCGAAACATGAACTTTCAAACCCATGACAACAGGGGCTGCCAGGATAGCTGTCTTTCCAATTAGGTTGTTAATTGTGTTGTTCTTGTTGTTGTGTACTGTTTTTAATTGTATCGTTTTTTGTGAATTTTATTGTTCTATGTATTGTTTGGGTGCAAATGTGTACTGTACTGCCGACACCGGGTGTCACTCCAACTGCAGTTAACAAATATATCAGATATCAAAATTATAGAGGGGTAATGGACGGAAAGACAGATTCCCGGCAAGAGAAAAGTTGTTTTCTTTTTTTTTTACTTCCACATGGCTTAGATTGTCTCCGGGGCGTAGCCAGCCTAGTGTTCACTAAGTATACGAGGCCCTTACCTCAACGGCTAAAACAGGCAGAGTTTGAAGCTGACCATTCACCTTCAGCTATTTCGAGAAAGTCAATTAGCGAAGCTACATTACTACTCCTCCGTAAGTCTTACCACAGCGTGTTTAAGCACAGGAAAAAACTTACTTCTTCACACAACACGATGCAAAATCTCTTCATCTAAACACTCGTGGTGCAGTTTCCTCCTGACTGTCCTCTAGTCATACGAACCTGCTGCTAGTGAAATTCACTCTGTTAGTGATATTTTTGTTAGCAGCTGACAGAAAATATCACAGGTTTTTAAATAAATCGTGGTTCTACAGAACTCTCCTTCAAAAAGCCGTTCTGCGAATATACCTGAGAATGTACGACCACATTCCTGAATCCACTACTACTGCACTGTCACTGCGTACATTTCCGGAATGTTTCATTGATGGCAGTAAATAGTGAAAACAGTTACACTGAATGAATTTGATCTGAAATCCTTTTCACACTGTCAGTGAATGAGCACGCATTTCCACTCTGCCCTTTGCCCTTCTACCAATGGCAGACACCAAGCAAAACAAAACACAACCTTTGCAGTGGACGGTAAAAATATTATTTCAGAGCTATGTGTACTTTTAAAAACACATTCCATAATATTTGACAAAACAAATACTTTGAGAGACTAAAAACAGAGAAATATAGCTAAAGCACATTGTTCTTTTTTGCCCCATCATCAGTGAACTCTGGTGTTCAACCGAGATACAATAATAGATTGTCCATCGCTTTTATTCGACTGCAGTAAATGAAAACGCATGGATTAAACGAACAGTACATCTGTGCGCTAACAATTGCAAGGGTCACTTCCTTTTTAGAACAGAAAGGGGCCTAATTTACAGCTGACGGTTTGTGGTGTTCAAAATCACATACACCTTACACAGAGACATGGAAACTTTAGTGGAAGTAATGCATTCCTCACATTATATTTTCTGTCAGGAATCCATGATGATACAGACAGACTGTAAGGCAGCAGACTGTAGTCGTATGAGAAGACAGTTCCGTCTTTATGACACTAGAGAGGCTCATTATTGTTTTCACATTAACCGACCACCATATCAACATCGCCACAACCCATATATCTAAGACTATGGCCATCTTTGTAACGTGGCCGCGTGTAACTTGGTTAAATGTAAACCAACTACCACCATCTTCAGGTTACAACAGGTTACTCCGCAACTTAAGTATCCATCTACCAAATCACAGAGCAACACATTCCAGAATACCATGATCTGGCCAATCGAAGCTGTAAAAAAGATACAAATTTCTCTATTTCTCGAACTTCCACTTTGACAGAATTTTGCCATAAATGCTTACTTCCCAACTGTTTATTACCTTTCCCGACTAAAATTCTGTACGCATTTCTTATTTCACCAATACGTACTAGATGTACCGAAGATCTCACAATCTATTGTTCAATAACAACAAAACTAGTCGCACTGACCTGCGTTCTAACAGTCCCTCTGTTTGTCCAGAAGAAGCATTACAACGACCTCTCTCGTCCACCAGGAAAGGATACACCTCCATGCATATTCAAGTACAATTACTCAGCATTCTAGACTGCAAGGATCAGCCAGTACGGTGGGGCTTCGTGACAGCGCTACACATAAACGCAAATGTTCGCTCAGGACGGTGCTATCGAGAAAACTCGCGTTAATCAACCTGAACACTGAATCCGCTGGCCAAGCCTCCTTAATCATGAAGTGCTGTGGGAAGGGACGCAGGCGCGCGCCAACCGTACCTCCAAGACAATACACCAACGTATTCTCTTCCTCACCCCTGCCACCAATCAACAGGTTACCAGATACCTGTTGGTCAGAAGCCAAGCAGAGTCGCACAAATGAGACTGGATAATGGTACGCAACGATGGACACTAATGAAGAATGTTTCTTGGAAATGGAACTTGGCAATAAGATGAACGGTGTCATAATGAATGGTGATATCTCATCAGGGGAAAGGGGTAAAGTACCATATAATTAAAAGAATGAGTGCCGAGAAGCACGTAAAGCCATTTTTCGTACTTCTCAGATTCCCGTCATGCAGCGTTATTATTATTATTATTATTATTATTGTTACTGTTACTAGTGCTAGTATTAGTAGTAGCGGCAGTAGTATTAGTAACAGTAACTAGTAATATTAGTAGTAGTAGTAGTAGTAGTAGTGGTACTAGTAGCAGCAGCATTTATCACCTCTATGCAGGGTATTTAAAATTACATACCTGAATCAAATCATGGTTCTAGGCCTATATTGTGCTGCAGCTGTTCTGTATTTACAATCTGTGCTGCATGTAATGGTATTTCACCCGTGAAATATGTTTTGTAGTTTTACATTATCACTTTCCGTAGTATGTGTGCAGCGCCCAATGCGGTTTTTTTTTTTTGCATTCCTTAATTTCGTGCTTTCCTGGTATGTTGCTCAGGTATTGTATAAGTGATTTTGAAGTGGTTCCGGTCGCCCCTGTTATTACTGGTATCACTTTTGCTTTCACATTCCACATGCGTTGAATTTCTACTGTCGCCGTCGCCGTCGTCGTTGTTAGTAGTAGTAGTAGTAGTAGTTGTAGTAGTAGTAGTAGTATTATTATCAGTAGTAGTAGCCGTACGGACACCATTATCAACGCCTTGGGGTACAACTCGATTCAAAACTTCTCTTCCACGCACACGTCTGACTATATCTTCTCCCAATCCGTAAGAATGTTGATCTTAATACGCACTACAACTTATTCCTTTTCTACTCTCGAGAGGTGATGAAAACTGTACTTAACTCTAGTCAGACCCAAACACGAGTATGCCTTATTTGTATGGAATTCTATGCCGTCTACTGACGCCAAAAAGCTGACACGCATTCAGCGGAAGTTTATAGCCCTGTATCATTTTCCTTTCTATACTTATGATCATGTTACTTACAAGAATTTTCTTAAATTTCTAAAACTTCATACTTTGCACAGCGGAAGACTATTTTGAAGCACTATTTCTTGTTCCCTTGTATTCAGGTTTAAAACGTTGCCGGTCTATTTTGGATACTACTGGTAATCGAGTTCTTCCTCGTCATTTCAGAAACTCTTCCCTGTTTACTGCTACTTGCAATAACTCTCCGTAAGATAGATGCGCTTCGGCTGCTAACCATTTGTGCAATGACTTCGACATCTTTAGGAAAACTATTTCTTCTATAAAACAAATTCTGCGATAATCAGTGTCTTTTTGTATCAAATTATTTGTTTCTTCCGACTTTAGGGCTTTTGCCCTGGTACTATATATTGATTTTCCTACCATACTCTTTTGTTTCGTTTCAATTGTGTTTTGTTTCTGTGCATTTGTTGTCTGTTTCATTTGTGCCCTTTTCATTGTCCTTTGTTAATCTCTGTCCGTATTTTGACGTACTTTGATGTATGTACCGTGCATCTTGTAGTTTTTTCTCCGGACCAACACAAACACAATGTTTTATATATCGTACGCAAATTACTCCTACATGTTTCAATGCATCCGCATCACCTTCACAGAGTCTTATACTTCTATTTTGCTAAAGTTACAAAAATCATTAAGATTATAAAACTCAATATATTCAATAAATTAAAATGCTTATAATTGGTGATAAAATACACTCTATAAAATGCTGTAAGCTGTCAAATGTTATAATTACAATAAGTGGAAGTTGTTTGCTGGGTGGCTGCATATACAATTTGGACTGTCTTATAGGTGTAATCCTGCAATGAATATGAAATATGTAAGGTCAACGAAATTTTACCAGAGAGGTTAAATTGTATTGTATGTGATGGACTTACCCTGTGGTGGTGTTTCTTGTATGCGGGTATAATGAGAATTGAACTGAGAGTAGACATCGAACTACATGGTGTATCGTATTGTGACATTAGCCACAGTGTACAGCGGGTCTGTGTCTGTGTCTGTGTCTGTACGTTGTGCTTCTTCTGTAACTGACCATTTTGCTGTAGATTCCGCACATTAATAAACAAGAATTAAATTGAATTATTAGTATTATTATTATCATCATCATCATCATCGTCGTCGTCGTCGTCGTCGTCGTCACAAGTAGTGCGGGGGGAGGGGGAAGTCAAAGGTCAGCGCTACAACATTTGTTTGAAATGGCTGGGGAACACACAAAAAAAATCAGGAAAACAACTCAAGTCAAAGATTTACACGTCACAACTTCGTTTTACGAAGCGGTGTTAGTGGACTAACAGCAGAGTCCTTTCAGCAAATAAAGTACTTCCAGACATAGGCCATTACAGCTTTATTATCCATCTTCTGGACGTTGCGTGTGAAGTGCAGGGCAATGAAACGTCACCTGGTACAGGAATGACTGATGGTAGTGGCTCTACACGGTAAGCGGTTCTGCCATCAAATCTATTACATTTGAATTAAATGAAAAGTTTCGGTTGATATGCCGACGGTGTGTTAACTATGACCGAAATTACTCCGACAATAGGAATATGCGATGTCAATAACCGCCTTACCCTGACAGAAAAAAAAAATTCGCAAAACATGCCTAATTCCTTTAGCAACTAGATACAACACACTTTGACAAAATACACAAATTCCAGAACTGGGGATGGCAAAGTATATGAACATTCACGTTAAATGGAACATTTCTAGAAATATGCAGACATTATAAATTTAAATTGGGTGCACAAAACAAACATGATAGCTATGTGTAAAAAAATCTTTATATATATTTACTTACGAATCGGGAGGTATCAAACCCCTCTCCTAGATTTATACATATTTACTTGGTGTTACGAAGTCGAGAATTAAACCTTCTAAACAGAAGCTATATAAACGTGGAATTAGTATGTTTCACACGCACTGGCGAGCTCTAAACATAAAAATACAAATTCACCTACCAATCGAAAGGTGTAAAACACTTTCCTAGATTTATAGAGGCATACTTGGTGTTACTAAGTCGAGATTTAATCGCTTTTAAACTGAAGCAACATACGTAAATGTTGAATGAGTATATTTGAAATTGCGATGTCGTAAATATAAAAATGTCATTATATTCGGTACGTTTTCGGTGGTCATCAGTACGTTCCGCAGACCTTATATCCACAGTAGCTTAGACTTGTTCCTTCTTGCGGAGTAGTACCTTTCACATAAACTCTATTTATATACCAGACTACATGGCGTCCACGTCCCAGGAGAAGGTACCTTCTTATACTGTCGTGAGAATCTAAAATCACAAAGGACTTATTTATTTGCTAAGTAATATTCTGAAAGAGGGATCAGTATGAATTAGAGGCTTCAAAAAGGAAGTGCTCGGAACACTGTTTGGAAATAAGTGAGCAAGCTGATACCAGATAACGAGAAGCTTCCTGATTGATACAGATCACCCAATGATGTTCGTATAAGGATAACATGGGATGAGCATACACACAGAATGGAACAGATAAATATACACACAATTCTGGCGAGAAAATGTACATAAACGAACGTTTTTGAAAACTGAGAGGGGTACATGGAAATAATATAGGTCTAAAACGTTTCTTCGATAAACAAGCTCTGACAACAAGCGGCAGACTCTCACACAGTCGTGTCGAATACCATGTTAAATTGGTATATTGAAATTTCGAATAAGGAAAACAGAGGGTTAGGAAGAGTTTTGTGTAAATGAATATAAATGGAACTGTAAAATAAGTTTAAAAGGAATGTGTGGTAAAACGGGTGGTCTGCATGAATAATCAGTCCGCGCGGTATATTAGGTATCACAATCACAAAGAAGTATGAAATAATAAACTTTCAGTTCTTCGGAACCACACGGTTCATGGACAGAAAATGTGGAGGAACGAATCTATACTCCTACGAAATAAGACAACAAGGAATCTACAGTACTCTTCAAAGACCTTTGTTCATATGGCGTAAACAGGACAAATGAATTTATGTTCGGACTATTTATATGTTCGTCGTGGCTAAGGTTACACTTGTAATTTAAAAACTTATTTCATCCAACACAGAATTTTATCTTTCATTTACTTCACAACATTTAAACGTTTACAAAATTCATACCCCTTTTTTCGCTGACTGCGGAGTCTATAAAGACCTCTAGTGAGGAAGTCAGGAATTTCAGGATATTCCTGGAGAGGAACTTTATGGTTCTGTATTTTAACGCGAGCACATGCGCACAATGAGTGACACACGAGGAGCCAGGTGTTGGAGAACCGAAACACGTTCAAAAAGCAATAAAAAGTGTATCTAAATTATTATTACTTTGAGATTTTATTGCAAGCATGCGGGACATCGGAAGGTCCTCCCTTAAGTCGGTCCGCCTCACAACATACAAGTTCACTTTACGGAAACGCTGGTAAAAGAAAATTCGTGTTTTTTACAGTACTTCCTCAACACGAATACATTTCATGGCACTGACATTACTTGTTTTACGGTAAAATGAAACCATAGTCATTGATTATTATATTTTGTATATATGAAGAATCGGGCTATATGCATGTCCAAAGACTACATAACGCGTACAGAACTTACCGCAAGTTTCAAAGAAATTTATTTCGTTGTAAGCACCGAATTTCAGTTAAGGATTACGTATGAGCCTGTCAACTAATGGGCGAGAAAACTGGCCTCAAATTGCGTGAATAGTGAAGAATGTGTTAGAATAAAGAGTGTGGAGAATATTTCATAAAAGACAGGAAGAAACATGACCCTAGACAAAGCTGAATAATAACATGTCGGTCGAAGATTAAGAAAGTTGAGAGGGATACAAAGTTGTGGCCAGAAATTCAAAGGTAAAAGACACGTCGAAGAGACACATGCGTAGCTGGGTTATCGGGTTAAAATGGGTCTCCAAGACACAAAACATAAAGCTGTGGATTGGATTCGTTTGTGATGTTTGAAGTACTCACGGCATCCACTGTCAAAAATACGTCTTCCTGGGATACAATGTCGTGTGGTTTGATAAAAAAAAGTACTAATTATAGACAATATTGTTAAATTCCAGACTACAGTATTCTGGATTCATTTCGCTGGCAATATTGACTAGTCGTGGGCTCTTCTAAAGACATTAAACCTGGAATATTACATGAAAAGATGGGAATTCTTCAGCTTTGTTGCGCGACGATCAGCTTCTGAGAGATACCTCTACTCCAAGCGGTTCATTACATGCAGCCAGTTCGCAATGTACCAATATTGCTCGTCTCAAACCATTCACTCTGCATAACACACGCTACAATTATTGCGAGTTATTTTATCCTACAGCTTGCGAATATAGTCTTTACTAGTGCGACCCGAGTAACTGTGAAGCTTAAGGATTCTGAACCAATAAGCGGGTCATTTCTCGTCGGGTCGAATTAAATCTAACTCCTTAATTTGCTGCAATGACAGAGCCATTTGTTCTGCACAGAATTCCTGCATAGCCTTAGAACATTGCACGATTTGTGTCTTGTGAAGCTGGAACCCGCCTTTGCAGAACATTACAGTATTTACTCTCCATTCGACTTAAACTGACTTCAATCGATCAGCGTCTAGTGTGCCAGCAAACTAACCAGTTAAGCTGAAGAATAAAAACTAACTAGATGCCACTTATTATTTTATTGTACTTCTTATAGGCTCAACATGGTTAGGGCATTACTATGCCCATCATCAGAAGCTCGCGACTATGATGTTGATTACCACATTGGTCGTTTCGTTCTTCGTTTGCTGTAGGTTGGAGGTTAGGTGCGGTTAGGCTGTAGTAGTGTCCGGGCTGTAGGCTGCAGCACACATATAAATGTAACAAACTGAATTAAAATAAACATATGTTACGTTATGCTGAAAAACTCTAGGTTATACATGTAATTAGATTTTCTGATGAAAAATTGAAGACACTACATTCGTACCGCCCCTCGTACATATTTGTCTTATGCAGCAACGCTGTCAACAGCTCGGAATATAGAGCGCAGAAGGATAAAAGTGTTAGAGAAGGAATTAACTGGCAAATATCGGGGATGAAGCGGTCGTAACGAAGCCCGGAATCTACCTGAAAGGAGAGAGAGAATCTGCTTTCCGGTTGAGAGTCTGAGCACCTACCGAATACAAGCCAAAAGGGGTTACTGCTGGAGTCATCTTGTATAGCCCTACACTCTTTTAATTTAATAAAGATGGTGGGACTCTGAAGAAGTGAGGGAATATCTGCCTTTCTAGGAACTGCAGACAACTCGGTCATCTCCTGCGATGGAGGCTTTAGAATTTTCAATTAGCCTAGAAAGATAAAAAATCCAATTATCTGCAAGCCATGCGTAACTAATTCTCTATCTGTAAGCTAATACACAAATTTTAAATCCATAATTATAAAAATATCTTGAGACGTTTTCGCCATCTTCTAAATCAACATGCTTCGACGCAATACGTATCTTTTCCATAGAATGACAGCCACTGGCGCTTTGCTTGCAACGCCACAGAAGAGCTCCCTTAGTATATGATAGTAATACCACCGACATCCCTTTAGGTGTACCAACCTTACAACCTGCCTCAGTAAGTACCATCATAATTTCTCATCATCTGCTTCTTTGAATTCCATTCAGATGATTTCCAGGAGGCATCCTCACAAAACTCAGGACGTATTTATTATCTTCGTTATGGCAATTAAATCCCAAACGTATGTCTCCCTCTCATACAGGGTATTTCAGGAGGAATAGTAAATATTTTATGAGGCGGTTGTATGGACTGTCCCGAGTAAATATGTTCATACAAACATGTGTTCAATTTTCATTGGGTGTGGAGATAGAGCTGTTTGAATGTTACGCATAAAAAGCCTTACAGAACGTATGAAGGAAAGATAAATTACGTATTGATTGCATTTATTGGTTATGTAAATGATTTCAATAAATTTTAACAGTTCAAATTAAGTGTTCAAAAATCCCACCATCGACTTAAATGCACTTTTCAACCCTCTTGGCAACGGTACGTGTAGCTCCCCTGAGGTCGTCTTGGCGTTCTTGCTTTGAGGGCATCACTGTTCATAATGCGAGCGATCAATTCGTCTCTTGCGTTTACTTTTTCTTTGTAGACTTCGCTTTTCATCAATCCCCACAGAAAAAAATCTGAGCTGTACGTGCCAACTTCGAACAGCTGCATCTTCACACCCATTGAAAATTGGACACATGTTTATATGAACTTATTTACTCGGAATAGTCCATACTACCACCTCCTAAAGAATACAATATTCCTCCCGAAACACCCTGTATTTTAATATCAACCGACAGGCCTACTGCCTGATGTGTATTAATTCCTCGTGATGCAAAATTCCAAGTGTGTAACCCCGTTATTCTACTTCGACCTAAATAACTTTTAATACTGTTTATCTCAGTAATTAACCAACTTGATGCACAACATTTTTGTTTTACAATAAGTTTATTTCATACCTCTACATGTTTCGAGCACATGTGCTCATCATCAGGAGTTCAAAATTGCATTACACAGCCTCTGGTGTCATCACACCTATAGGTGGCCGTCTCGTGCACAACCTGTGCACGAGACGGCCACCTATAGGTGTGATGGTACCAGAGGCTGTGTAATGCAATTTTGACCTCCTGATGATGAGCACATGTGCTCGAAACATGTAGAGGCATGAAACAAACTTATTGTAGAGCAAACATTTTGTTCATCAAGTTGGTTAATTACTGAGATAAATATACTGAGATGCACGGTCAGCAAAACGTCAAAATTTGAATACTGTGTTTAAAAAACTTACCATTAAGATTAAAAGGTTCTGTAAGGATTTCATACATTTCAGAGAATTAATTACATGAACAGATACTACCTTATCATAAAAAATTCTATAAAGACTGAAGAATTCGTTTTCATTTATCATCATTCTGACAATTTTTATTCTTACTCTCTTTCTATACTTTGTTCTTTATTGGCCTGGTGGGTACTGTGTCTGCCTTAATTTTTCCGTCGGTTAAATTATAGTAAAAGAGGTATTATTTCACGCCTGCCTGATTCCTTGTCCTCTTCATATAAATGTAAAAGTTAATTAATTTTATTTGATCGTGACAAATACGGCAGCACACAGATCCTGCCTTGCAGCATTTTTCAGACGAAAGCAGGGAAATGGAAATATACACAACTACCACGCCTACAGGCGGTATTCGAATCCGAAACCTCTAAACACCGAAGCCATTAGTATTTTCGCATACGACAACATACTCCGTTAGGCATACTCTTTTGTCTGTACGCACAAATGTATATACAGAAACTACAAAAGACAAAAAACAATTTTTTTACCACAGAACCAAAAAATAAGGATGTCTGCCACCACAAAAAAATAAAACTGTAAAATGTTACCTGTATAATGCAGCTCACAAAATTCCCATCGGCGTTCTGTGGGCTTTATTATGTTACTTACAGCCTGTTTATAAAGTTTCATTTATTGCGCACACAAACAATCCCATTCATAATCGTAAGTAACGTACAATTTTTCATACGTTCAGACGGCTGAGACAAGATTTTACAGAAAATACTCACTCACTCACTCACTCACTCACTCACTCACTCACTCACTCACTCACTCACTCACTCACTCACTCACTCACTCACTCACTCACTCACTCACTCACTCACTCACTCACTCACTCACTCAC
>Ga0123355_10016152_pt1 | contig 11756 bp, 12 predicted proteins | sample TergutEmb28metaG_3_FD_89872 | JGI IMG/M metagenome (GOLD analysis project Ga0123355, IMG submission 89872) | Embiratermes neotenicus P1 segment gut microbial communities from Petit-Saut dam, French Guiana - Emb289 P1 | ecosystem: Host-associated > Arthropoda: Insects > Digestive system > Gut ...
CCCTCCTGGGTGCCCCCCATGCCCGCCAGCCACCCGGCGCACCACGCCCATGACAGGGCGCCAGAACAACTCGAGCAGGCGCCTTATTCGCACCCGGACGACGCCAACGCGTCCGACGCCAACACGCCCGATGCCAACACGCCCGATGCCAACACGCCCGACCGCGACAGTGGTGACGCAGACGCACCCGAGCCCGCGCGCCCACTGGTTGTCCTGCACGATGACGAGGGCACCCTTCTGCGCGAACGGATGAACGAACAGGAGCATTCCATCAGTGTGATGGAAATGCTAGGCCCCTTCGCGCTGTTGGTATTGCTCCTGGGTGCGCTCGCCCTCGGAGCCGGTCGCGGGCGCCGTTGAGACAGGGGTTACACAGTCGCGGGACGCCGGGTCGAGGCCCACCGAAGTAACGAGCTCGCGCGTGTTGATGAACGAGCCCTTCTGACTCTGCGGCACCGGCTCGCGCCGCAACTTGCGCCATAGGTCGAAGAGCGCAAGCGCCCCCGTAAGGGCGCCGAGGATGCCAAAGTAGGCGCGCGCACCGAACACGGCCATCAGCCCGCCTGTGGTTACCGGGCCGAAGGCCGCCGCCGTGCCGTTGATGAGCAACAGCGCGCTGCTCGCAGCGACCATCTGCGAGGGGTCCAACTTGTCGTTGACGTGCGAGACCGAGAGCGAATAAAGCGTGAGTGCTGCACCCGAGAACAGTGCCGCCAGTGTCAGCAGCGCGATGTGCGGCAGCGGGCCGAGTACCTCGATGGCGGCCGCCACGACGGTGGCGAGCAGACACGTGCTCGCGATCACCGTGCGCCTGTCCATGCGGTCGGAGAGCCGTCCGACGGGATACTGCGTGAGCACCGCTGCCAGGATGCTGACCGCCATGAACTCGGCCACGCCGCGCGTGCCGAGACCCGACAAGCGCGCGTAGACCGGGCCCATGGAGAAGATGATGGAGGAGATCATGCCCGAGAAGGCTACCCCTGCCACCCCAAGCGGGGAGTCGCGGTAGAGGTCGCGGAAGCGCACCCGCTGCGGCACGGCGGGCCCTGCGACCTCCTGCGCCGAGGCGACGATCGGCACCATCGCGGCCGAGATCAGCGCGGACACCAGCATGAACGGCTGAGCGGACTGCGGACTCGAGAGCACCAGCAGGAACTGCGCGCCGCCCAGCCCCACATACAGGACGAGCATGTAGATGGCGAGCAGCTGACCGCGGTTGGTGCTCGAGGCCCGGTGGTTGAGCCAGCTCTCCGCTACCACGTAGATGCCCGCGAAGCAGACGCCCGACAGCAGGCGCATCAGCGCCCACGGGCCCGGATGCACCCAGGATCCATGCACCAGCACCGCCATGGAGGCGAGGGCGGCGAGGGTGGCGAACACCCGCACCGGTCCCACACGCCGCAGCAACTGCGGTGCGAGGCGTGTGCCGAGGAGATAGCCCACGTAGTAGCAGGACATGATGATGCCGGTGACCGTCGTGGGGAAGGCCTCGATCGTCGCGCGCACGCCGAGCAGCGTGCTCTGCAGCCCGGCGCCGAGCATGAGGATGCCCATGCCGAGCAGCAGTGGCCAGGTTGCGCGAATCGGGTTCACGTACGGCGGCCTGTTGCGGTGTCGGCTGATGCTGACGTCGGGTGGAGAGGGGGGCGGGTGGCGGACAGTTACCGGGGCCGAGCGGAGCCAGGGCACACGCGGTTCGGTTTACTCCATCTCGGCTGCAATCCGCCCGTCCCTGACGGCCTTTGCGAAGGCTTTGTGGTCCCGGCTGGTCTGGTCCGCGTACTCCACGGCGAACTCGCCAATGGCCTCCGGGAAGGTGCTGCCCAGGCCCATGTAACCAGAGATCATCGCGGCATCCCCACTGCGCGCATGGGCCCGCGCCAAAGCCCAGGCACAGGTGCGCGCGTAGGCGCGCAATGCCTTGAAATCCCAGCCATCGATGACCGCCGATATCTTGAAGTCGTGCAACTGTCGCATGTAGAAGTCATAGCCAGTCGGGGACTTGGTCCAGCCGAGAAAAATGTCGCTCGCGGCCTGCATGATGCGCTGCCCGACCACGACACGCTCACCGTGGTTCGCGTACTGGCTCTTGCCGGCATAGGGCTCGAGCACCGACGCCCGTGCCTCCTTGCCCTGCAGAAACAGCGGATCGTCGTCCGCAGCAATGAACAACGAGACCGAGCAGCGGGTGCCGACGCTGCCGACCCCCACGACCTTTACGGCCAGATCGCAGAAATGGAAACGATCGAGCAGTTGACGCACGCTCGGAGTCAGCGTCTCCCGGTAGAGCGCGAACGATACTTGAAACTGCGATTTCACCGCCGGCGCATCCTTCGCGCCCGGATGAAAGATGAGCGGCGGGTTGTCCCTGATCAACGGGGTCGAGCCGTGCTGCTCCGCCAGCTTGGGAAAGTCGTGCTCCGCAACCGTGCGCGCCCGCGCCTTGCCGAGCTGCTGCTCGAAGCCCTTGCGGGCGGCCGGGTCGGTCGCCAGCCGCAGGAGCTGCTCGACATCGATTTTGTCGTACCAGACATCGAGGGCACGCATGGTGGAGTAGTTGGCCATGTGCTCCTGGTAGCTGCGCGCGCTCGCCAGCGTGGCCCGCGCGGATTCACTCTCGCGCAGCCCGATATGCCGGCCGGCGAGTACCACGCTCGCCGCCAGGCGCTTGAGATCCCACTCCCACGGCGCTGGCAGCGTTTCGTCGAAGTCGTTGATGTCGAAGATGACGTTGCGCTCGGGGGTGGCAAAGCAACCGAAGTTCAGCAGGTGTGCGTCGCCGCAGGCTTGTACCCGCAGGCCCGTGCCGGGCGTACGCGCCAGATCAGCCGCCATCACCGCCGCTGCACCGCGATAGAAGGCAAACGGCGACTGCAGCATGCGTCCGTGACGGATGGGGACGAGTTGCGGCACCCGGCCGCGATCCGATTCGATGAGCACCTCGACCGGATCACGACGATCAGACGGGGCCCTCCAGCGAGCGTGCGAGCGGCGCGGAACTTCGTCGCGCAGCTCGCTGCCCTGTGAGCGTCGTTCGTCCGCCGAGCGATAGCGCTCCTGGACCGGGAAACGGCGAATGCTGACGACGTTACTGCGTCGCTCACCTCCCTGAGGCAGGGTTGTCTTCGCGCGCATGGTTTCAACCCTTCATCGCTGCGACTCGCCCGGCCTCAACGCTCGCGAGCCAGTGCTGCGCGGATGGCCTGCAGCTCCCGCTTTTTCTCACGGCTCACTTTGGGATAGGTGAGATTGAGCGCGTCCACCGTTTCCACGATAGCCGCGGCCACCACGAGCCGCGTGAACCACTTGTTGTCGGCCGGCACGACGAACCAGGGGGCGTGCTTCGAGGCGGTAGCGCGGATAGCTTCCTGGTAGGCAGCCATGTACTCGGACCAGAAACCCCTCTCGCGCACGTCGGCCTCTGAGAATTTCCAGTTCTTTTCCGGTTTATCGAGTCGCTCGAGGAACCGTTTTCTTTGTTCCTCACGCGAGACGTGCAGAAAGAACTTGAGGATGATCGTCCCCTGCCGGGTCAGGTATTCCTCGAAGTGGTCAATGTCGGCAAGCCGCTCGGTCCAGATGTCTTTGCTCAGGCGCGCAGCAGGGAGTCTCTGTCGCTTGAGGATGTCCGGGTGCACCCGCACGACGAGGACCTCCTCGTACCAGGAGCGGTTGAAGATTCCGATGCGACCGCGTTCCGGGAGGACCTTGACGTGGCGCCACAGAAAGTCATGGTTGAGTTCCTTGGTCGATGGCTGCTTGAATGAGAACACCTGCACGCCCTGCGGGTTGACTCCGGACATCACGTGTTTGACCGTGCTGTCCTTGCCAGCTGCGTCCATCCCCTGGAAGATGAGCAGCAGCGACCAGCGGTCCTGCGCGTACAGCAGGCTCTGTTCTTCGGCCAACCATTCGGTGCCAATCTGCAGCAACGCAGCCGCCTCGGACTTGGCCAGTTGCAGACCGCAGGTGAATTTCGGATCGTAATCCTTCAGGCGAAATCCCTTGCCGCTGCTGATACGGAAGGGCTTAACGTACTTCTCGAAGCGCTCGAAGATGGCGTTTCTCGGCATGCAGTGGAGTATCGCGCGCCGCCCGCCGCGCATCAAAGCTTTTCGGCAACAGCGGCAGAGTGCGCTAGCGAGCCTTGCCGGCGCGCGCGCGGCGCGCGCGCACCCTGTCGGTCAGGCCGTCGTGATCGCCCATGGGTCGCGCGGGAGGATCACTCCACCAGTCCGTGCGGGTGGCCTGTTCCGGATTGCGGGGATAGAAGGCGCGGTTCTCGGCCTTGGACGTTTCGCCGACCACGAGCAGACGCACTTCGCCTGCGGTGTTGTTCAGGAAGCTGTGGCAGATGCCGGTGCCGGCCGCGAATCCGACCGCATCGCCGGGCCGCAGCCGATGCAACTCGCCATCCAGCCAGACATCGGGTGTGCCCGCGATCACGTACACGAACTCCTCCTCGGCGCTCTCGGCGTGCGGATAGGATGTGCGGCGCCCCGGCAGCACGCGCTGGTGATGAATCCCGAGCCGCGTGAGCCCGAAGTGCTGGCCGAACGGCGTGCCGATGCTCATGAGCTCATCGTCGCCTTCGTAATGGGAATCGTCCGCCTGCTCGATCTTTGTCCAGTGCACGACGAACGCGGGTCGCTCCGGCACCCGCGCGGGGCGTTTGGAGGCTCCTTTGGAAGTTCGTCTGGAAGTTCGTTTGACAGCCGGTCCGGCAGCCCTGCCGGCAGCCCGCTTGGATGTTACCCCGGCAGATTTCCGCTCCCTCGATTTCCGGTTGGATCGTTTCCTGGCCATCGCGAGCCCTCCGCGCTGCAACTGCGCTGCAAAAGCTAACAGGCACCCGGGCGCGGATCCAGCCCGGTCGCGGTATCTGAGCGGGTCCTGAACGAGCTTCGAGCATTGCAGCAGGTATACCAGGCTTGATCTTGGTCTTCAGGCGGTTGCGCCGCATTTCCATTAGGTTCCGGAGTCACGTAGGCTTCGTCCCTCGAGAATTGCTGCGATGTCGCCTGGGGCACAAATCGGGACGAGAGATGATCCTGTACGACTATCTGGATTCCGGAAACGGCTACAAGATTCGCCTGCTGCTCGCCCAGCTCGAGCGCCCCTATCGTTGGATGGAGCGGGACATCATGCGGGGCGAAACTCGCACCCCGGCATTTCTCGACAAGAGCCCCAATGGTCGCATCCCGACACTGGAGCTCGAGGACGGCACCTGCATCGCCGAATCCAACGCGATCCTGTGGTATCTCGCCGAGGGCAGTCCGTTTCTGCCCGCCGAACGAGTTGCGCGTGCGCAGGTGTTGCAATGGATGTTCTTCGAACAGTACAGCCATGAGCCCTATGTCGCGACCCCACGTTACATACTGAAACACCTGCCAGCAGACTCACCGCGGCGCGCCGAGGTGCCGCGTCGGCTGGAGCAGGGTCGTGCCGCACTCGCCGTCATGGAGACACAACTCAAAACGCGGCGGTACCTGGTGAGCGACCGCTATTCCATCGCGGACATCGCACTGTACGCATATACCCACGTCGCGCATGAGGCACAGCTCGATCTTGGACCTTATGCGAGCGTGCGCGCCTGGCTGGCACGGGTAGCGAATCAGCCACGGCACGTTCCCATCACACACAGGCCTGTGTAGGTCACGCCGCTCACGTGGCGGTAGCATGGTGACTTCGCAACTTCAATCGCACATTCAGGGAGACGGCATCGTGTTCTTCATAACGCGAACTTCCAGCACGTTAGTACTGTTACTGGCCGCGGCCGCCGCGGCCAGCTCAGCCGGCGCTGCCGCGGCCAATGCAACTGCGGGTGCCACGGCCAACGCAGCTGCTGCGGAGACCGCTGCAGATCCGCTGGCCGCGGCCATCGCGAGCCCCGCACGCACGCCGAAATTCGTCGCGCGCGATGGCTATCGCCACCCGTTGGAAACGCTGCGGTTCTTTGGACTGCGGCCCGATCAGACCGTGGTGGAGATCTGGCCAGGGCGTGGCTGGTACATGGAGATCCTGGCCCCCTACCTGCACGACCGCGGCAAGTACTATGCGGCGATCGAGGCACCCGACGTGGCTGGCGCGCCCCAGGAGGCCAAGGACAATGCCGCCTTCCTGCGCAAGCGCATCGCCGATGATCCCGCTCATTTTGGCAAGGTGGTTGTCACCGAGCTGCACCCTCCACAGCTCGCCGAGATCTGCCCGCCAGGGACCGCTGATGTGGTGCTGACGTTTCGCAACGTGCATAACTGGATGGCCGCGGGGGACCAGCAGGCGCAGTTCGATGCGTTCTTCAAGGCCCTGAAGCCGGGCGGCGTGCTCGGGGTGGTGGAGCACCGTGCGTTGCCGGGGACCAGCTTCGAGGAGATGGGCAAGTCCGGCTACGTCGACGAGGCCTACCTCAGGAAACTGGCTGCCACCGCCGGCTTCCGTTTCGATGCGGAATCACCGATCAACAACAACCCGAAGGACACGAAAGACTATCCAGAAGGGGTATGGACTCTGCCGCCGACGCTGGCGCTCGGCGACAAGGAGCGCGCCAGGTATCTGGCCATTGGCGAATCGGACCGGATGACGTTGCGATTCGTGAAGCCCGGGCAGTAGCCGGCTGCCGTGCAATGCTGACTATGACGCCGTCGCGCATGGTCACAACCCGGTGCCTGGGCGTCAACGCCGAGGCTGTGTCGTCGCGTTCTTTACTGCGCCTCGTTGACCGGTGCTCTGCGAACAGCGCACCAATGGTGGTCGTAGGTGACGAAGATTACTCGGCGCTGGATGTCCGGTCGGATGCAGCGGGCACGACGGGCGCGATCCACACTAGCGGCTCACTTCGAGGATGATCTTGCCGCCCGTGTGTCCCTGGCGGTTCAGCTCCAGCGCCTGCGCCGCCTCGGCAAGCGGGAAGCGCCGCTCGATGTGAACGCGGAACCTTCCCTGGTCCGCCAGCTCGCTCAGGGAGCCGAGCATTTCGCCGGTCGCGTGAGCGGTGACGGCGCAACGAATCTTCGCGGCCTCACATTGCGCCGCCGGCGCTGCCCCGGCCACTGACACCAGGATGCCGCCTGGCCTCAGGACGGCGAAGGACCGGGCAGCGGTGTCGGCGTCCACCGTATTCAACACCACGTCGATGTCCTTGAGCTTCTCCTCGAAGCGGACACTGTGATAGTCGAGGACTTCATCGGCGCCCAGGGAGTGCAGGAGCTCGTTATGGGCGGGAGATGCCGTCGCAATGACGTAGGCGCCCCGCGCCTTGGCAATCTGTACCGCCGAAGAGCCAACACCACCCGCGCCACCATGAATGAGCACTCGCTGGCCGCGCTGGACATTGGCGATGGTTACCAACGCGCGCCAGGCCGTCTCTCCTACGACCGGGATGCCGGCAGCCTCTTCGAAAGTAAGGCGCTGGGGCTTGGGCGCCACGGCGCTCACTGCAGCGATCGCATATTCCGCATACGAGCCTCCCGTTGCGATTGCGATCACGGCCTGGCCCGCTTTCCACGGGCCGGCTGCGTCTGCTACGGCATCGATGACACCCGCGAGATCGCGGCCGGGAATCACGCGGGTTCCCGGCACGGCGTGCTCGGTCTGCTTCCAGTCCACGGGATTCACCGACGCGGCCCGAACCTTGATCCGTACCTGGCCGGTCTGCGGCTCGGGCTTGGGGATCGATTGGAGCTGGAACTGGCCGTCGCTGAAAACAATGGCACGCATGTTGTCCGTGGCCAAGGCCGAGGCGGCGAACGAGCACAACACGAGAGTCGGAACGGAATGTCTCACCACGCGGGCTCCTGCCAAACGCACGTGCGTCAAGTGCCGCGCTTTGGCGCCGGCGGCGCGGCTGGCCAGGGGTGCTCGGCGGACTTGCCGTTGAAGATAGCATCCGACTGGGCGCGCTCGAGACTCCAGCTGCCGCGTGCGATCTCGGCCTCGAGCTGACCCGGCGCCCAGCCTGAGTGGCCCACGAAGATCCGCAAACCCTCCATGGGTTTGTCGCGACCGAGCAGCTCGAGCAGCAGGTCCCGGTCCGCGCTCAAGCAGATGCCATCAAAAGCCCGAATCGCATGCTCGGGCGGCGTGGCGGCGCGGAACAGGAACCATACCGACCCGAATTCAACCGGCCCGCCGAAGTACACCTTGTCGCGCAGGCGTGCCAGGTGCTTGAGATCCGGGAACAGCCGCGCCACGGGGATCGACGTGGGCCTGTTGACGATCACGCCGATCGGTGCGGGGCCGAGGTTGTTCATCACGAGAACCACCGAGTGGGCGAAATCGGAATCGGCCAGCTCGGTTCGCGCGACGAGCAGGATTGCAGTGACGGGCTTGGCGTCCGCGGCGGCTGCAGGCCCGCGCGTCCCGAACAGCAGCAAGAGCGCGCAGAGCGCCCCGGACACCACAGGCTGCAGGCAGAAAGCGGTTCTCAATGGCTGGTCCCTGGGTGCGGCGCTCGGCGCCGACCGCTTTCAGGTAACTTTACACCGCTGAAGCCGTCCACGCTGTGCAGCGATTGGTCACGATGACGACCAGCGCACCGGAAACGCTGCAACGTTGCGCACACCTGCCGCCTTCTCGGGCCACCTTCCGTGGCGCAGCCTGCTGCCACAATTCGCCCTGATCTGGCCACAAAGACAGCCGCTTCGGCTCTTAGACTGCTGCGCGCGGCGAGAACCAGGAGGGCAGCAGCATGTTTCACGACGATCTCGACATATGGCTGAATCACTTCGAATACCACGCCGAGCATCCGCGGGCTGTTCCGCCTGGTCTCACCGACTCTCTGCGGGCGGAGGAGCGACGCCGCATCGCCGGCTCAATTGCGACGTTTCAGCTCGGCGAACACTCTGAGGGAGGCACGCTGCTGCGGGCGGCGCAGCGCTTCGCGCGGGCACACCAAACTCCCTGTCTGGTACGAATCACGGAATTGTTCATTCGCGAGGAGCAGCGTCACGCAGCGATGCTGCGGCAGTTCATGGAGGACCACCAGATTCCGCTCAAGAGCAGCGACTGGACCGAGCGCGTGTTCCGGCGTGTTCGACGACTGGCAGGGCTGGAGCTGTACCTCTACGTACTGATCAGCGCCGAGCTGATCGGCATTGTGTACTACCGCGCGCTCGACTCGGCTACGGGTTGCCAGCGCCTGAAGGTGCTCTGCCGCACGCTCGTTGCCGACGAGATCGCCCACGTTGGATTCGAGTCTCAGGTGCTCCTCGGCTTACGCGCACGCCGGGCCGCTCCGGTGAGGTCCCTGCTGCGGCTCGCTCACCGTGCCTTCCTCGCGAGCGCCGCGAGCGCCGTGTGGCTGTCACACCGTGCAGTGCTGCACCACTCGGGACTCGACGCCCGCAGTTTCCTGCGCGCTTGTCTGGCGCAGCATGCCTTTTACCTCGAGCCGACGAGCGCGCCGCTCGCCTCGACATCCGCTCATTGAACGGTACTCGATGGCCACAGCCTCAATCGCCCAGAGCGGGCACTTTGGAGGCCACGTCCGCCGCGATCTTAGCCGGGTCGGCGTCAGCCATGGAGTACGATTGTGACCACAGCAGCGAGCCATCCGCCACCGCCACTATCCTTACGCTGAGGCTCTGCGCGTGGTTATCAACGGCGCCAAACAGGACATATTTCGCATGGTGAGCTCGTCCCCGCTCCACGGCCGCCGACAAATCAGGGGCAGGAAGGCGTTCCTTCGTCAGGCTCACGTAACCACTATGGGAGAGCCCCAGTCGTCCATACACCTGAGCGAACGTGGAGTCGGCGAGCTGTTGGGAGGCAGGATCGTCGGCGAGCACGCTGAAGGGGATCGCCAGCAGTGGCCTGCCGACGCCAAGTTGCTGGCCAACCTGAGCAGTAATCTGCCGCGCGATCTGGCTACCCACGTTCGTGACGTTGGTGTTGTGCGGGGTGCGGTCGTCCTTGTCCGGAGTCGCCTCGAGCGCCACGATCGCCAGCCAGATATAGACTCCTGCCCGCACCCATCTGGGCAAGCCCTGGAAGAACACCCAGGCGGACTGGAATCCCCATCCGACCGCCTGGAGCCAGAACCGCAGCGTCTGTCCCGGCTCCTGCCGGGGGAATGGCGGGTATTCGCGGGTGCGTGCCTGCAAGCGGGTCGCAGCAGCTTGAGCCGGTCTTGTCTTCGGAGGCTGAACGACGGTTTGGCCGGCGACCAGTCGGCGGCAACGCGCCTCCAGTGCGGGTGTCGTTCGTCCGCCAGGGACTCGCAACCATTGCACCGAGAGAAACTTCTCGGGGACTCGCGCACCCCCCTGGTTGGTGTCATCGATGACGACGGGCAATAGAAAAGTGTGATCGTCGGCCATGTCGAGGGTTCTCTCCACGGCCAGCCGCCACTCCCGACGGAAATAGCCCTCCGCTCGTGCTTCGGTATGAGCAGAGATGAGCGGCATGAAGAAATCGCATTCGCGTATCAGCCGGCGGATCTTCTGATCCCACGCATCGCCCCCGTCCAGACCACTCTCGTCGTACCAGACTTCGAGTCCAAACGCCGTGAGGGCGTGCCTGAGGGTCTGCGCAGCTGGCCGATCTTCCGAGGCGTAGCTCAGAAACACCGACGGGGCAGGGTGCGAGGAGTCGGAGGGGGAAGGCATGCTGCCGTTAAAGATCCAAGTTGGGTTGCGAACAGTCAACAGCTGTCAGGCACATCGCCGGATAGAGGCCAGGAAGCAGCCGATTTTCGCAGACTTATCGATTGCGTCCGTCTACCTGCACACGCTTGACAGCTGCCAGATCGATCCCCTCCAGACAGCGTACGTTGATCGCGGCCGTCGCGGCGCCTGACGCACCCTTGCCGGTGGCAAACGGCGCGCAGCCGCAAATCGGGCAGAAGTGGTGGGCGATGGCATGCTTGTTGAACCGATATGTGCCGTAACTGTCGTCGGCGCACTTCAGGTGAAGCTGCTCGCGCGGCACAAACCACAGCAGATATCCCTTGCGGCTGCAGTGTGAGCAGTTACATTCCTTGACGTCGGAAAACTCCCCTGCGACTTCAAACGCGATGCGGCCGCAATGGCAGCTGCCCTGGTGCATACACTCTTACCTCATTGCGGGAGCACGATCTGACCCGATCTGGAGAAGGGGATCGGCGGCACCAGGGCGATGTCCGGGTTGACCCAGCCGGAGACATGATAGTCGGGCAGCTCACCCCGCTGCAGCACGCGCAGCAGAAGGTTCGGCACGCTGGTGGCCAAGTTGGTCGTGACGAGCAGATCGAAGTCGGCCTCCCCGCGCGCCGGGACGCTGAAAGGCGCGACGCTCTTCCCCTGACCGACCTTCACACCGGCAATCTCCAGGGTGCCACTGACCGACTTGATGGGCAGCGGGCGGTCGTTGGGGTTTTGCGCGTGCAAGTGCACCGTGAAATGCTGCTCCTGGATCTGCACGTCCGCGAGGTCGACCGACACCAGCGTGATGGTGGGCGCCTGTAAGTGCGTCACCGCGCAACTGCCGAGAAGAACCGCAACCCCCAAAGCTGCGCTCCGGCATCCGCGCGCCAGCCACCCCTTGTCACTGATCATGGCGCATCGCGTCGCGTCACGGCGTCGATCGCAACACGCTACCGCCCCCGCTCCGCGGCTTCCTCCTCACTCCGGGTGCAGATGGCCTCGGGCACGGCCTCGAGTCGCTCCTGCGGGATGGGTTGACCGCTCAGGTCTGACAAGCCGTAGGTGCCCTCGGCGATTTTGCGCAGGGCGCGCTCAACACGTTCCAGCCGCGCAACGTCGCGAGCCGCCAGATTGCCG
>Ga0123355_10016153_pt1 | contig 11756 bp, 5 predicted proteins | sample TergutEmb28metaG_3_FD_89872 | JGI IMG/M metagenome (GOLD analysis project Ga0123355, IMG submission 89872) | Embiratermes neotenicus P1 segment gut microbial communities from Petit-Saut dam, French Guiana - Emb289 P1 | ecosystem: Host-associated > Arthropoda: Insects > Digestive system > Gut ...
GCACCTTCCGCACCGTACATATGACCTACGCAGCGTCTCTCAAGACCACCACCCATCTAAAACCTCGGTGCAGAAAACCATATGCTGCAACGCAACATGTAATGCTCCTGATGATAGGCGTATGTACCCGAAACATGTCGAGCTAAGAATACATCAATAAAATGACCTTGTTGCATCAAGTTGGCATTCACTTTATTTCGTAGTTCATAAACTTTCTGTTTGTTCGTGAAGCCATTTGTGCAGCTGTTTTGAATTCGCCATTATTTAAAATTCGACGTCAGCTTATTTCTGAAACTAATCTTAAAGTTTTTCATGTCGGTGCATTAATCAAGTTTTTGTTGCGTTACTTCTGAAACTAACTTTGTAGCACCTGCATTTCATAACATATTTCAAATTAATTTCGAAATGCAAGAAACATGGCTGTCGCTGACAATGCAAAACACCGAATCACTCCAGTGTTTCTTGGAGAGCGGATATTCGCTCAGCCAATTCCAAAACTACTCCCCTTGTATGAAATGCGAATGTCTATTTTACCTTACAATACCAAGTCATTATAATGACCTTCAAATGAACATTCTTAATGCTGGAACTGACTAATTCCATGGAGCAGAGTCCTTCTTGAGAAGCTCAAAAATTTTTGTCTACGCCAGAAATATTCTGAATCTTAGGTAAACCGAAGGTTTATTGCCGGGTTTACAAAAGCCCGCCACTGACATTATCCTGAACGAGATTAATCCAGTCCACTTCACACTATCTCATTTCTTTAAGATCCTTTTCAATATTATCCTCTCAACTAAACCTAGTGGTTTCTTTCTTTTGGATAGCGTTAGGCAATTTAAATTCTCTATGTTCACTTCACTTCCAGTAAAAAGCTTTACAATCTGGTACAGTGCAAGAAATAGTTGAGCACAGGGCACAAACGACAGCGAGTTTCTAGAGATGAACTGCTTAATGATGAGCGCTGTAATTTGTACGCTTTACCCTATACTGTTACTTTGGCAAAATGAATAAAAGGAGAATGAGTAGGTTAAGTAAAATCCCTGAGAAATGCAGTAAAATAATATATTTCAGTACAGCAATCTGAAGAAAAGAGACAGCTGGAAAGATATAAGCCTAGATGTCTAAGAAACAATGTGCTAAAATGTTAATTTAATCGGACTTCAATAGAACACAGTGGTAGAAAATTTCGACACTTTAATATATTTTCATATATCATCGCGGGGGGGCGGCGTAGGGAAATGTTTTAAGATTGACTGATTAGTTTCTGAAGAAGCCCTCTTCGCCACGAGGCAAGTTCCGTAATCGTGTAGTTGGAAAAGTTTTTAAAACAGCCAAATAATTGTGTGCAAAGCATGAATAATAATAATAATAATAATTTGAAGCTTTTATTCTTCAGAATTTATGACAGTTTAAATTCCAGACCCTATAAGGTCATCGGTGATATTGTCGGTAACTCTTCATTGCCCCTGTAACACGTGAGACTGAGTCACGGACAAACACAGACTGCTGAACAAACAAAACAAAATGTATGTGAACTGAGGACACAGAATCTGAGGCGAACTATAAAACCTGCAATACACCTAACAGTACTGGATCAATGATTGCACGATTTACAGGGCTCCGCACAATCCCTTGCGAAGACAATGGAGCTTTATCGAATCAGATTTGGCATTCCCTTTATTTTATTTTATTTTATTTTATTTTATCTTATTTGACACTGTGTTCAGTGGAGAAATAGACTAAGGTGCCTTTGTTGAACAGAGACACAGCAACATCAGTTACCTCAAGCACTGCCGTTACTTTCGGAGTTATGTAGTAAACCAACAAATGCACATTGATAAAATATGTTTTATCATACATTAAAATTCACCTACAAGTTGCGGTGGCTTTTGAGATCATCATCAAGGTGCTTTAGAAGAATATTGATAAAACGTATCCAAATTACTTTTAACAATAACATAATCTGACATTTTATGACCAGCGGGAGTGCTTGAGATATTTTCTGTAACATTAAGTGGTTTTACTTCTACAGGTTGGGCAATTGTTTTATTTCATCAATATTCTTGCAAAGCACACTGATGATGGTCGCGAAAACGACCGAAACATTTTGGTGAATATTAATATAAGATAAAACATATTTTATCTGTGTGTATTTGGTATTTTACACCATAATGGTACATATTCCTTAATGCACGGATTTGGAATATATAAACTGCCATTATAGGTTTTGTCCCTTGTCTCTGCTCACAATCAAAACATGCAGGCCAAAACTAAATTATCCTATTTTATTCCACAAAATTTATCATTTTCTTGTAGGTGAAGGTTTTTATGCGTTATTCCTTAGAAGACAATTTAAATTTGAGTTTGTAACACAGTTTTTTTAAATAACGGGCTATAACAACGATGTAAGCAACCAACAAGATGCAACAAATTCCGTCTATTGATCTTTTTAAATCAGCTCTACATGTTTCGGGTGATAAACTCGCCCATCTTCAGGAGCACTTTTGGACAGTATATACAGTCAAAAAGTGCTCCTCAAGATGGACGAGTTTGTCGCCTGAAACATGTAGAGCTGATTTAAAAAGATCAATAGACGGAATTTATTGCATCTTGTTGTTTGCTTACATCGTTGTTCTAATGCTGCACGGTCTCAAAACATCAAGTTCATTAACGAGGCTATGTTTATTCACTGCAGCTAGGTAAGTTCATAATTTTTAACAGCCATATTTGTAGACTAAAATATATGACTTTCATTTATAATTTTTAATATTACATCCATAGAAAATCTATGAACTTTTTCAGGTAACATATGACGTAAAATAATTGCTTTTAGATTTGACCTCGTGAGCTACTTTTCTTGCTACAGCCTCTACACATCCTTGAGGTCCTTTTTTAGCAAACAACACACGCACTTGCCAATTTTTGGTGATCATGTGATCCACGTGTGTGGACATGTGAATGTATGCAAGTGCACTTATCATAACTTGTTGACCTCGTACGATCCGAGCTTTTCAATGAGGTATATGTAGAATTTGACCTTCTGGGCTTTAACGCTGTGCATTGTTATGGGTGGACAAAACGTTCCAGATGAAGTTCTTACACCCATCATCAGGGTGGATTTGTCCCCCATATTCCACTGCACAATTGTCATTGATTCTGACAGTACTCTATACTCCCTCCCCGTCCTCCTTCTGCGGTCCCTCCTTGCAAGCTACCCATATAACCGATGACACTGCCAACCTACTCAGTTTTATTCTGAAGGTGCACGTAGGCAGTATGTTCGTGCGAAACGGTTGCTATCGACCGGTCCGGCTTCGTTTTCCAGAAGGCCGAAATTTCAATAAGTTTTCCATCGACATTATTTTAACCTAGTATGTGTGTCTTAAATTATCGCAGTAATGGGGCTTACGGCCACCTAAATGCTCCAGCCGCGGCTTTGTATCCTGCTGCTGGCGTGTTTGACGTTCATTCATGTTACTTTATATTGTCTCTTTTTGTCCTTGCTGAATTCAACATATGAAATTAACAATCGGCTCTTTAATTTTCATATTTCCCAACTGTTGCTCTTATAAATTAGGAAAAACAGTAATATTTTGTGGCCCGGGTAGCTCAGTCGGTATAGCGACTGAGCTACGGGCTGGACGGTCCGGGATCGAATCCCGGTGGGGACGAGATTTCCGCCCGTCCAGACCGGCCCTGGGGCCCACCCAGCCTCCTGTACAATGGGTACCGGGTCTTTTCCAGGGGTAAAGCGGCCGGGGCGTGCTGCTGAACACTCACCCCCTTCTAGTGCCACGGTCATGGAAGAGTAGAGCTATACATCTACCCACCCTCTGGGCCACACTGAACCTGTGACGGGATCACTTTAACTTTTACCTTTACGGTAATAATAATAATTTGGATGTCGACAAATGTCAGTCCACACTGCTGCTTCCTATTTAGGGAGCAAATTCACTCAAAATGTGAAGGTAAATTTGTCCTCGTGGCCCCCCACGAAGTCGTAAGAGGGGAGCAGAATAATAGATAGGTCTACCCATTCTTAAAGTCGGCACTGGATTGAGATGTCTAATAAGTTTCACGTTCTAGCCACTTTAATATTATTCTGGAACAGCCGGTACCCGTGGGACCCACTGTTGGGCGGGACAATTAGTGGAAGGATCTCTCGGCTCTGCCGGGACTAAAACCATGTAACGTCCAGGCAGTAGCCTGGTAAATCTACCGTCTCCGCTGTCCAGCTCAGTATTGTCTTTGTAAGGTTATAGTTTAGCGTCCATTTGACGAGACTTGAGACAGGTTAATACATCAACCATTGTCCTGACCGGACGTTATCATGGCCAATAAATGTGTATGTCGGTTCATAGCCAAACTCTAAACATACACGCCACCTGATGTATCACCGTCATGTCTGTTTTGTTCGTTTCGGCCAACATATTTTACTAACAGTAGGCCATACACAACAGTAAGTATAGGTAATAAAAAAGGGATCATTTGAAAATACACATAATTCAACATGGTTATTGAATAATTAAATAGCTTAACATTGAACTTAAAATTATCAATAATCTGTCAGTAGGCCTAGTGAGTAATGGCCAATAGGAATGTATTCACCTATAAAATGGAGCATGCATCTTCCATTCACCCAGCCACTAGACCAGGCACACCTATAGACTATGTCGTAAAACTGGAAAAGTTGATAAGGGTTACGCTACGACCTGACTCATTCGTTAGGATTATAAGCTTATTCAGAGCAGCAAATGGAAGAAAACACATTACGAATAAAAAATGAACATCTATATCATGACACAGTCAGAAAATTACGTAATAAAGTCAGGTTTCCTCCTACGTAACTTCAGCGTCATCACCGTTATCATCATCATCATTATCATCGTCATCATCCTCAACGAATTAGCTTCGTACCTCATTCTTTATTGGAATAAATATCTGTGCTAACATTCCACAGGACTTCAATCATCTAGTGCTATAGTTTTTTGGTTCCAGGAATTTCAATAATTCTAGCAGACCAACCAATCTGCCAGTTACTGATGTTTTTTAAGGCGTGAATTTGTTGTTCGCCGCCAGAACGCGTTTATTTCCCTCTTACTTTTATCCTTCTCTTTTCGCTCAATGTAGATCTAGAGGAAGTATTTATAGCTACCTTCAGAGATTTTCATTCACGAAAGAATATGTTTCATTCTTCTTACATCCCTGCCAAGTTCCATGAACAGTTTAATGTAGCCCTCCTCAATTCATTACACGCCCGCCTGGTCGCGCGCGCAGAACAGCGTTATAAACATTCCGTATCACCTGCGTGTGTTGTGTAATGAGCTAATCTTCATCGTTTGATCATTAGCATTGCAGACTTGACACGTCCCTATATTTATTTTGTTTCTTTTTTATGCCTCGATGGCCTTAGTGGGCCTAGGTCTCCTGTCTAGGTTACTCGATCACATTCAGACACACCACACTCAGTAGGATTCCTCCGGACGTGTGATCGGCCCGTCGCAGAGACCTCTACCAGACAACACAACATTCACAACAGAAAGACATCCATGTACCCGGAGGTGTTAAAAACCCTCAATCCCAGCAAACGAGCGGCCGCAGACCCACACCTTAGACAGGGTAGGGCACTGGGATCGGATCCTACCTTCCTTACCACCATAAATTACTTTCACCTCTATATATCCCCCTAGTCCTCACCGCCATGAACCATTTTAATATTGACTGTTGCTATAATCTTTAACAACATAACTCAGTTTCGTATTACTTTGTCACCATAATCCATTTTATCAACATCTTTGCTTATAGCCCCTGAAACCTGAAAAACTCAGTCAGTATAGTGAATAGGTTGTGGGCTGGCTGACTAAGAATTCGTGGTTCGGTTTGTGGTATGAGGAAAACCGTTTCTCTACACCCCAAAACTTCAAGAAATTCTCTGGGGCTCACTTGCTTCCTATTCAATATGTATCAGAGGTTTCTTGTAAGGAAGTAAAACGGCCGAACCTTGAAGCTGGCCTCATATATTTATCTAGTAAGGAGGTTAAAGGCGAGTGGAGCTATACTTATACTCTTCTACACAAGCTTTTATAGTCTGCACCGGGACAATTTCGCCCTTTCCTAATAGAACTTATCACTATATATGTTTACATGACCTGCCCCTACACTTTGTCACCCGTCATTTTGAACATTGCCCCATCCTCTGTCTCTCTACACCAAATGCGGCTTTTACATGGCTTTGGTCATTAAAATTGTACATTTATGCCTATTTGTTCTTTCCCATGTGTGTCCAATTCATTCGAATGTTCATGGTTTCAGTAACCTAAAATATAATAACACATTTTGTACATCACCCTTTCAACATAGGTTGTCCTTATTTCATCCCTCTTTGTTTCACCACGCGCTCCGTAGATTGTGAGGCAGATCTAGCGTAAATTGTTACCAAAGACGTGAAGCGGCGTGGAGCAGACATCCTCCCAAGTCTGTAACGCGATGTTTCACCCTATTAAAGCAACGTTTAAGTTTTACGTGCAGGAGCTATTAATATTACACGGCGAAGAAGTACCTGCTGCACAACAGGTCTCGGGCCGGATAAGGAAATCTTCGTCCACTTTGAAGCTGTTCTTAGAATATCCATAGACTGCGAGTTCTGTGTGTTTGCGTACGCATGGCTTGGCAAATGTCGCCTTGGGCAGTGTTCTAATAAATCGGCAGATATTCTCATAACAAAACGAAGGAAATGCACTAATTTCTCAAATTTATTTTTGGAATGGAACTCTACACGTTTCGGACAGTTTTTCTGTCCATCATCAGGAGTCTAGCACTGTACACACAGCAATAGGTGTATGTCATACAGGTTATGCTGACTGCTTGCTTGCAAGCTGTCAGCATAACCTGTATGTATTACTGTGTGTACAGTGAAAAACTCTTCATGATGGACAGAAGAACTGTCCGAAACATGTAGAATTTTATTCCAAAAATAAATTTGAGAAATTAGTGCATCTAGTTAGTTTTATTATAAGAAAGCACCTGAAATTAATTATGTTCAGTTCTTTGCCACGTGGAAGAGTAGTATTAAACAACCGTGAGTTAAATTCAGAGTTTCCCGGTTAACAACAAAAGCAAAAGCAGTCTAACAACAAATCTCTCACCTTCAAATTGCACGCAAGCAATAATTTTAAGACGCGAATAGAGACAAATCCAGAAATGTGGGTTATGTAGGACTGTCGACAATGTTGAACATTATATTGATATCACAGAAGATTTCTTACTGTAGATAAGTACGATGCACGTTAAACGAACCCACAAATGAATGAAACATTAGTTACCTAATATGGCAGGGATATTGCATGTGCAATGAGCGACAGCGGTGCAAGCTTGCACTGCAGGACACTTCTGGTGATAATCTAACCCAAGTGCTTCGATAAGGAAATGAAGCATGACGATCTAACCTGAGGATTACCGCACGATTCATTTATTTACGGATATTTAACAATGGTGCCATTATCTCTGAACCCAAATGTAAAACTTGTTCCTGTACATGCCATGAGGGCGTATAGTTGGAGTAGAGGTGTAGTTCCACACGTTCTTACCCTCGGCGCTAGATGGAGATAAATGGTGAACATCACTCCACTGCCGCTTTATTCCCGGGAAAACCTCGATACCTATTGAATAGCGGACAGTCTGAGCCCTGGAGCCCGTCTGGACGTTTTGAGAAAGAAATATATCGCCTCTGTCAGGATTCGAACCCCGAACCGTCCATCCCGTAGCCAAGTCTGTGTACCGACAACGTTGTCACGCCCAATTTCTCAGCGTGTGCAGGGTCAAATGTTGGGCGGTCAGTAAGTGCTGCTGTTACAAAGGAGCGATACTGGCACAATTGGTGCACTGCCCCGGAACTGACCTGCAATGAAAGGGGAGAATCACGATATGGCTCAATTAGCATAGTTGATGTTCTGGCAGAGAACTCAACCTCGAACCTTCCGAATACAAGTCGTAAGTGTTACTAATCATACTTTTACATATAAACAAATGTACACGCAAGCAAGCACGCACAATGCCATTTCTCTCTACTGGGAGGTTGCGTTTAAACAACCGTGTCAAAACCGAAACTTTAATGTGTCTCCAATTTAATTACAGCGGTACAGATGTGTTTGCACTCAGTGTACAATCTCAGTGCTTTAGCTTGGTATCTGTGTTATAGCAGTTCCAGTGTTTGCCACAGGTAATTATCACGCATTATTGACTTACCTGACGTCCTTGATGCCTTAACTCAATACTGTGCATTATGACTACAGGATATCTAATGGAGAAGATAAGTGCTAGGTTTATGACGAGCGATTGTTGATTCAACCGATAAATGTCAGCCGTTCATGTATACAGGTTCTGTTGCGTCTGCTTAGATCCTTTTCATTTTTAATGTTACATTAATAATTCCAGTGTCAGATTGACAGATGTCGAATTCTAACCTGCGCTGACAACAGCAAATGGCAAGGAAAATTTCATGTTGAAATTGGTAGTTGAATTTAATTTTCATTGATCCAAAACTTTAAAGCATATCTAAAAATCAAATTTTCAAATTTCAATTCCCTCGCGATTCCGGTTTCTTTCTTTTTTTAAATTTGTTTCTCCCATGTAGTCTAGATTTGCCACATTTTGAAATGAGATTCATAAATCCGCAAACATGAAGGTTGTTATACGGGCAGACAGACAGACAGCGATATTTTCAAATAATATATTAGGCTTGATGTTCGTGTGACAGTGCATCCTTAATATGAAATGACGTGTGAGACCAACTAGATGCAACAATTTTGATTTATTAATAATCCATTAGCTCAACATGTTTCGGGCATCATTATGCCCATCTTCAGGGACGCTAGACCGTATATTACTGCATATGTTTTTCAGCACTGTAAAAGATAAGTCAGAATAAGGCGTTTGAATTGTGACCGATTGTTTGTTGTGTTATGTTGTGTTGTGTTGTGTTATGTTGTGTTGTGTTGTGTTGTGTTATGTTGTGTTGTGTTGTATTGTGTTGTGTTGTGTTGTGTTGTGTTGTGTAAATATTATTAATAAATCGTAATAGTTTCATCTAGTTGGTTTCACACGTCATTTAATATATTAGGCGTTTTTTGCAGTTAATGAATTTAATGGCTTGGCGTGTTATCAAGAACTGCTGTAAAGGGGACATATTTGTTTTCCACTTAACTCCTTAAGTTATATTGAACAGAAATTTATGACGGAGTCTTCCTTTATCCTGATAATATTTTTAAAACAACTTCTTAAAAACATGTAAAAAAGTTCTGTATTTCTCTTCATGGAATTTCTATTTCCGCTGAAAAATAATTAACATCAGCCTCTTATAAAAGAAGCTGAAGTGTCTTATTCAATTCCAGTGACTCTTAACGCTCTTTGACTTTCCGAATAGCCTATACCAAGACCAAGTTCTAAATCAATAACCGTAAAGTGTATTCTTGATTTGGTTCTTCTTGAATAGGAAATATAGCTGTGGAATAGTTGAGTAAAGAGAGACCAACTTGATGTCACTTGCTTTATTATTTCTTTGTATGGTGTGGTATCCGTATGCAGGCTGAGGCACTAGTGCCTCAGCCTGCATACGGATACCACACCACCACAGCCAAACCACAAAGTAACACCAACACACATCGAACCAGATCAATACAACCCATGAAATAACTCAGCACATAAGTCGCAAGCTCCTGAGGATGGATGTATTAACATCCGAAACACGTTGGGCATTAAATAAAGAAATAATAAAGCAAGTGATATCAAGTTGGTCTCTCTTTACGCAACTATCAAGATGATGCACGGTCCAATAAACATAAGATATCTGTGGAATATTTAGCCACAGAAATTCCCCCTTGTAGTGGCAAGTACGGATGAATTCAGTTTTCAGTAATCGCAAAATAAAATTGATCAGATTTAAGGCGAGAAACTTGGGAAGTACGAGATTATGATCTTCATGTATTTTATTCCTTGTTCGTATTTAACTTTGATTCTCCCCCAAAAAACCCACAGCCCTATAAAAGGAGCCACCTCAAACGCACGAGAAAGAAGTGTTTTCATGTGGCTTATGTGATTTTAGACTGCCTGGTGATGGCTTTTAAAACGCCGAAATATGTTGCAATAACACACACACACACAGAAATATGCCATCCAACGTAGCCGTGATTGACTGTTTTTACTCCTCACTTTGCTGCGCGAAATTTGATTCATAGACATTTCATTCATTTAGCAGCTCTTTTCCATTCACATGGTTATGTCATATATAGATATGTGTGTGTGTGTGTATGTGTATATATATATATGTATATACACACACATTTTTTAACAAGTAAAATAAAAACTTTCAATCCAGAATCCCGTGAGCCGCACTGAAGTAGACGAATGCACCGACAAATTATGCGAAAGCTCCCCTACTTGCATCCAGATGGATGGTTTTAGCGCCTTTCCAGTGGTGACAATATTGCAAAGTGTTGACACATGGCGCTTTGGTTGGTTCCGCCTGCCAATGCGATTTGTAGCCGGCTTTCTCTCGTCCAAGGTTCTAAAACCTTATTAAACACAAGTAAGAATCAAAGGCCGGAAGATGGCACTTTAATTTGTAGACACTGACAAAGAAGATTAACACGTCACCAAACTGTTGCAACCAGCAGGTTAAGTAAGTGCTAATGCTGACCGTCTGGGTAAAGCATAGTAAACTGGCTGAGGCCTACAGCAAAATTGGTATATGTTTGTGCATAGGCATGTGTGTGTATGTGTGTATGTATGTATGTATGTATGTATGTATGTATGTATGTGTGTGTGTATGTATGTGTATATGTGTGTATGCTTGTGTATTTATGTATGTATGTATGTATATATTTAGGTAGTACATATGTATATATGTATATATGTAAGTTTATTGTGTATTTTTTTATTGACATTAACAGCATGCCCCATTACATAGTAATACTACATGCTTCACATAACTTAAGCTTTGGTTTTACAATAACTTTCATATTTAATGATAACAGAACATAGTTGAGGTTCATTATAACGTCGATAATAATATTTTGACGCCTAGTCTTATAATTAATAATATTTACATACATTCTGTGATATCTACCTATCTGTCTACCTTTCTATCTTTTATAGTAAAACTTCATTGCAAATTTATAAAGGCTATAGATTTAACAAATTTTACAAAAATTCTTAAATGATCATTGACGAGTGTTTCATTTGTCGTAGGCCAATTGCCACCTGTGTTTTTTTTTGTTTTATCAGTTCATTCCTTTGTATACGTAATTGCTTACACTGAAATATTAAATGGTCTGTAGTATTGTGTATATATGCGTATGTGTGAATGCGTGTGTATTTATGTGTGTTATGTGTACATATGTTTTACGCGTCTATGTGTACACGTACGTACATATGTGTATACATGTACATTTGTACGTAAGTATGTGTGTATGCTAACGTAGTTAGGTATGTGTGTACTATATGTATGTGTACGTACGCGTATGTACGCTTATGTATACACATAAGTGTATATGTGCACATGTCTTGACCAGGTCAGAGATCTAACCGCACGAATAGAAAGATATATTAATTTGTAGTGCGTGTAAAAAGGAAACTGTGGTAAGGCGAAACGGGGGGGGGGGGGGGGGAAAGAGGGGGGGAGAAAAAAAGGAGGGGGCGGGGGGGGAGAGAAAAGTCTTATAAAAAAATTACCATAAAATTTTTTTTAAATTTTTTTTTCC
>Ga0123355_10016154_pt1 | contig 11756 bp, 11 predicted proteins | sample TergutEmb28metaG_3_FD_89872 | JGI IMG/M metagenome (GOLD analysis project Ga0123355, IMG submission 89872) | Embiratermes neotenicus P1 segment gut microbial communities from Petit-Saut dam, French Guiana - Emb289 P1 | ecosystem: Host-associated > Arthropoda: Insects > Digestive system > Gut ...
GAAATAACTCAACACATAAGTCGCAAGCTCCTGAGGATGGATGTATTAACGTCCGAAACATGTTGAGCATTAAATAAAGAAATAATAAAGCAAGTGACATCAAGTTGGTCTCTCTTTACTCAAAAATACGATTATTTGGATGTAACAAATGAGCTCAATTCTAATTCTAAGTTACAGAAATTCATTAACTTATGTTCAGCACAAACCTGTGATCTATCAAAAGGCCGTATGTTACGAGGAAAGCTCGTTGCTGAGGAAATGGGGCCCTCTACCCGATCTCTGTCCAACCCTCCACGTAGGCCACCCCTCAAGTCAACCCCATCCCCCAGCTCTTCGTAACTGAGTCCTCTTGAATAATGATAGCCGCCTCGTCCACGTCCTCTTCCACGATCGACACTCCCTCCACGTCCTCGTGGCCCTCCGGTTGTCCCCGACGAAACTTTACCCGTCAACCGTAACACTGCATCACTATTAATACCCCGATTCCACATGCGCTACACAAGTAGAAAAGAAATACAGTGTGTTAGCATCATATATTCCAGTCTTAATAAAGTTGCACTACAGCAGATATTAAATACAACACAAATGTAATGGACAACACAAACCCCTTAATGAGAATGAAGCCCATTTTTGTATCTTCAACTAAAGTTTCGATTCAAAACCAGTCACAACCAAATTTTGTAATTTTGTACAGGTATACGGAACTTGCCAAATAGTATTGCAATGAATATTCACAGATTATAAAGTACACAAACTGTAAGAATTCCTGTTCAAATGTGTATATGAAATCAACATAAAGACTTTAAGTATAAATTTTCTGTATTACAGCATCATTCAGTATGAGATAATTATGAGCTTAACCTTTTGGCGCCGGAATTATTTTTTTAATTTTAGCACACCCTCCATATAAAATGTGAATAATACAGGAACCAAATATGTTAGAATTATGAAACAAACTGCATTCTGAAGAGGAAAAAACGGAGAGTATATACCGTGTTTAAAACATTCAGTACCTGTATTTGTTGAATAAATATATAAAATGCAACGTTTAGAGGTTAGCAGTGCAGTACGACCACTATAATCGTTGTTAGGCATCAAAGGGTTAATGTGGAGGACTCTTGTCATGCTGTCCACATCAGAGCATTTCCTAGGAACGATACATCAAATGGAAGTGCTCATGACAATTGCAAAATGCATAATTGTTTCCTTATATTGCAAAACGTTTTTCATCAGCACAAATTATTGGTCCTTCCCGGATATTAGTTCCAACCTGAAACTTACTGAGGGACAGCCTGGGTTCCCTTTACATTAGGGCCACAATACATCCTCTTTTCTCCAGACATATAGTCTTTTTTGACCCCAACATTCCTGTACAGACAGATTTTTTTAAATTTGTAGATATGGACAACATTTTTACTGTTTCCTATTTCTTAAAGGTTCTGCATATTTTAATGGTACTAAAAATACAAAACAAACTGTATTATCAATACCTTTCAAAAAATAAATTATTTTATTATATTATATTATCACTAAGTCAAAATCATAACAATTCAACAGTGAAAACCTGGGGTGTCTCCGGCTTAGATGTGTGAATTCTGAGTGACTTAAATGCTGCGGGGAAAAAAATGCCTTAAAATTTCTTGTTCAGAATTTCATACTCACGAAACTGGAAGAACTGCTAGCAAAGAAACACAGGGAGAGACTTTTGTTTAATAAAAGTGTGACTATATGTCCTCTATTTTTATGATGGATATATAGTAACCCTATTTCACATTCTCATTTCATCAACTTTTGCCAGAAATGCTAATTACAAGACTTGCTCTAGATCTAGAATGTTTAAAAGAGTTAAAGACCAAAATCTGCTAGAGTGGATCACTGCACTGCCAACCATTAACTCTTACTACAAAGCCTCTAAGCATCACAGCAAACTGTGGCTTAAAATTCTGAGACCTACAGGTCTTGTTTCCCATTCTGATGTACTGTGCTTCTGAAATACAGACAGCATCTGTCTTATAATAAAAACAATTCCAATGTATATAAACTGATGGCAAGCACCCTGGAACAGGAAGGAAGGCCCCTAAAAGGTAAAGGTAAAGGTAAAGGTAAAGCAATCCCATTACAGGCCTGAACAGGCCCTGAGGGTTCCAGGAGGTTGAGTCTCCCAGATTTCAAGACAATCGGTACATGATGGTGGTAAGCTTGTCAGCCCTACGCACTAGCTGCATTTACCCCCCAGAAAATATTCCTGGTACTCATTTCTGTTAGAGGTTGAGCTGACCACAGGGCCATAGGGCGACCCGAAGGATTATGTCAATGAAAAATTCCAAGGACACCATTGCGAATCGAACCTGTGACCTTCCGGCTTGTAGCGCCATGCCTCAACCGTGCCACCACGTTCCCCAAACAAGGCCCCTAGTTCCCAAAATTTGAAACCAGATGTCACATCAATGGCCATAAGCTTCACAATGAAGTTAAAGAAATGGCAATGCAGTGATCTGTTCTAATAAATTCTGGTCCCTTATCAGTTACATACAGTCACCATAACTAATATATTTTCTCTTCTAACATGAACATAGCTTTATCAGTCAATTGACCCCTGCCCTTGCTGCAGTTGCATACAGCCAAGAGAGCAAGGTTTTGACCTTATAATAATTGCAAGTATTGATAACACTGTCTACACAACATAGGTTACTTGGTAGGTATTTTATCCACACTAAGCTACATGTTTTGAACACAATCCAGTCATTTTCAGGCTTCAGATCTGTGGTCCTTTGGGATTTTACGCAGTGTCACGTGGTAGTTTCTTATCAATATCTAGGGACAATCTATCAAAAACGTCTTCTTTGACTGCTCGACCCCTGTAGATGGGACTGACAAGTTGTCCCTAAACATCTGCATGAAACTGCCATTTGACACTGTATTAAAATCCCCAAAACAGCACAGATCTCATTTACACCATGGCAAAAACCTGAAAACACGGACCTTAAAGCTTTTCAAATGGTACAGGAATGGTAATTGAAATTTAACTGCATAGATTGGTGTTTGGTAATCAAAACCTCAAACTTACATGAAGATATACATACAGATACACAAATATACATACACCTGCAAATTAAAATTCTTAATAAAATAGGTTGACAGTTAAAATGTAAGTAAAAATCCAAAGGGGCAACTTGACTTGTGCTGATGCGTGCTGAATAAAATAATATGGAAAATCTTATGAAAAGCCTGAATATGACAGCATGGCAGGTGAAACATGTAGCTCAATGTGAATAGCCCTCACCAATATATGTAGTGTAAAACTGTAAAATTATAAAGTCATACACAACGGTATGGAAACAATCAAATTCAAGCTTAAAGCTAGTCAAGCACGCTCCATCTACCAATACAAGAAGTTGAAAATTAAGCTACTAAATTGTAACGCCGATATTTTCTTTAACAAACAGTGTCTTACCAAAAAGATCGTTCCAAATTACGCTAATATCAAGGTCCCCACCACGTCACCAGGCTTAATTAAGCAGTTGTAGATCTGCATCTGTTATTTGTATGTTGTGTAAAGACAGTTCATTTTAATACATTTGTTACATATACACAACGGGATGGAAACAATCAAATTCCTCACCAATCAAATAACCTAACTTGTGCAGTCAGTATTATGAACACTTTATAATACTGAATTCCAACACAACAGGCTGCATAACATCAAAGTTTAACCCTATAAAATTCTCCATCTCACTGAACATTACACTGAGAACCACGTATGATTATAATAACTTACAATACTAAAGAAACTTAGCACAACACAGACTGGACTATCTCAGAACATTTACATATTTAAAGCGAAATTTAAAGTGAATAAGTACCAAAACGAGTTAGCATGTTGGCTTGGTCGTATATACTGTCGTAATTCAATCACAAAAGGAAAACAAATTATGGAGAATTCGACGAAACGATGAATTAGAAGTTATAATCAAGGGTGAGAACACTGTCAGGTTCATTAGATGCCAAAGAATACGATGGCTTGGTCATATAGAAAGAATGCAAGACACCACAATTCCAAAAAAAGATATTGTACGGAAAGCTGTATGCAACAAGACGAAGAGGAAGACCAAAAATGAGATGGCTGGATGACGTGTCCACGGACCTGAGAAAGATGGGAATAAACAAATGGAGAGATAGAGCAAGGGATCAAGAGGCTTGGAGGCATACTGTAAAGGAGGCCAAGGCCCACCCCAGGCTGTAGCGCCACCGAAGAAGAAGAATTCAATCACAATGGCACTAATCTATCTACTGCAATCTATACATGACTACAGTAACTGCTGATATATCCATCACAAAAATACCCACCATAACTCAAATAACTCAGCTAAAAACATATGCCATGGAATGTTAACATACAAGTTGTTTATTTCATTTTAATTTTTGTATGTTGATGTTTCTTTTTCAGGTATTCTTAGTTATCCTTACGCAACATATAATACACTCGGAGGTGGTAATAACTATACACGTTTTGGAAGAAACATGTGCTTCCTCCTTCAGGGTTCAGAAACCCCACCCCCCCAAAAAAATTTGGAAAGCCTGGTATAGTCCTACACAAAACCCCTTAAACTGCAGGAGTCTTAAGAAGTTCTTTCCTTCTAACAGCCATTCCAGCAAGATTTCAACATGAAGGCAATTTGTACAGTAAACACAACATTACTGTTTCGTCCTCTGTCATCTGCTGTAAAGCCAACGGTTCTTGAGTTTTCTCCACGTAAAGTGACGAGATGCTGGCAAGACGATCGGGAGCTTTAACCATGTGGTCAAACAGTGCCAGCATTTCTTCCCGCCCGTACCGATGGTCAGCGAGCTGATACCGTGGCGCTGATGGTGTAAGTGGTTGTGTGCAACCATCCTGGGACAGGTTGCGCAACCTATCACATGAAAAATCCTTACGTTAACAATAATACAGATCGGACAAAGACATGACTATGGTGAAATAAATGGCACCGTGACACCAGTGGGGCTTCAATGTCTCATCGCCAACAGCTGAAAGGTATTTCCGGATTACCAGTAACTTCAAAACTTTCAGTCTATATAGCTGTATTTACTATTGTGTATGCAGAACCTAACTACAGAAAGACAGTGTGGTGGAAGTAACAGGAATCATTCTATAAAAAAAAAAGTAAAGCAGTCTTGTTACAGGCCTGGAGTGGCCCAGAGGGTTCCAGGAAGTTAAGGTTCCCAGATTTCATGACAAAGGCACAGAATGGTGGTAAGGTTGTCAGCCTTATGCACCGGCCGCTTTTACCCCTAGGAAATGCTCCTGGTACTCATTGCTGTTAGAGGCTGAGTCGACCCCAGGGCCATAGCGCGATCGGAAGGATTTTATGTCAATGAAAAATTCCAATGACACCAAGTGGGATCGAACCAGCGACCTTCCAATTTGTAGCACAGCGCCTTAGCCACTGTGCCACCGCAGTCCCCCTCATTCTATAACAATGTTCCTTAAAACCTGAATACATCAGATATACTTTTTTGATATTGAATTCTCTTTTTATGCACACAAATTTCACACTAGCAAAGAATTTTACTTCCATTTGGGAGGTTCCTAGTAAGAATCCTTGCTAGGAATCCTTTATTCCGACCGAACTATTTTTCCAGTTTGCCTCGGTCCCTTCAGGTGAATACCGAGACAATAAAAATTTACAGCGACGTTAATCAATAACACCTACCTACACACAATAAGAATCAAAAGTTGCAAAACTTAGGGATTAAACAAGAAAAATATTGAAGAATAAAAGACCAACTTGATGTCACTTGCTATTTTATTTCACTTCTTATGTGCTCAACATGTTTTGGACATTAACATATCCATCATCAGGAGCTTGCGACTACTCTGTTGAATTACCATATTGGTTGTATTGTTCTTGGTTCGATGTGTGTTGGAGTTTCGGTGTTGTTGGGTTGCAGTGGTATCTGTGTTGCAGGCTGAAGCACAGTTGTGCACGGATACCACTCCAACCCAACCACACTGAAACTCCAACACACATCGAACCAAGAACAATATGACCAATGTGGTAATTCAACAGAATAGTCGCAAACTCCTGATGATGGATATATTAATGTCTGAAACATGTTGAGCACATAAGTGAAATAAAATAGCAAGTGACATCAAGTTGGTCTTTTATTCTTCAACTATCACAATGATGCACGGTCCAGTAAACATAAGAAAAATATTGTATCAAGAATAATAAATTCCAACTCTTAGCTTTAGTTATTTCACATCAAAGGCAGTGAGCTTAATATCAGCAAAATGTTTACAGTGTGTCTAATAAATGACTATGTGACAAGGCACAGCCATGGAGTATGAAGCCAACTGACAATTATACATCTCAGTTGGATCTGTCACAATTTCATCGTATGTTAACGGACAGCTGGCTTCTTTGCTGTCAAAATACATTGTAATTGAGATGAGTGTGCAAAAAAGACATTCACAAAAAGACCAGTAGGTTGTGAATTAATAAATATCTTTAATTATAATTAACTGTAGTTAAAACTGCATTAACATATAGCTGTTAACATATATGTCTTGAAGATTTCACAATGACAAAATTTAGTAAATTCTTCTCACGCTGACAGGCATTTCAGATCGTTCAAATACACCAATCCAATCTGAACTCTCACGATACTGAGATGGCCAGTCTCCAAAATGTCGCGTATTTGATCTGCTTAATGTGGCTGTTAGCCAAAGATTTTATTGAGCTAACTAACAATAACAAAAACAACAAAAAAAAAATGATGACAATGAATCACTGGAAAAGCTTTACTGATAAAAAAGACAACAAAAAAGTAGAACTGTTAAGATCACTGGACAATTATCTCTTTACTTCTTTTTGTAATTCAGACATGACACCTCTTGTTTCAGCACATACCATCAACTTCAACTCAGATTCCTCTCTAATTGATCATTACAACAGCCTGACACATTTCACGACCACAAGCTCATTTTCAAGGGCTTCATGTTGATCACAACTATTTAGCTTTTAAAATAATTATGATGGCTTACGTCAGTTGAGCTTCTGATCAATAAAATTTTAGTTAAAACTGTCCCATATTTAAATTCATTCATTAGTATTCAGCCTTGAAGGCCGGGCTTGGCAGGAACCAGAGCCCAGTCATGTAACCGATATGGCTCTGGCACACTGCATCCTGGGCAAGTTCTTGGGGGTAGTTTGCCATTGCTTTCCCCCCATATTTAAATACTATACAATAAATTATGCAACAGCCAATATTGGCTGAAATTTCTAACAACATAAAATAATGTAATGGGGTGCGGTGGCCATCCTACCCACTGACACCATTACCTAAAAAGGGTATCGCTGCCACCATTTTGGACAACACCATGACATACTATATATTCTACAACACTACACCAAACTATATTAACCCGGATACTTGTATAGTACAATGAAAAAAATCAGTACACCAAACAACAGTTCATAAACTTCTACCAATGAACCATCACGAGGAAAGCTGATCACCTCCCTTTGTCACATATTTCTCTTCCTTCTGTTACCCAACCAATCAATTTGGAAAACAAACTTATAAAGCACCCAAATGAAACCAAATATAACCCTAATCATTTTGCACACTTAAATTTGGCACAAAACAACTTAATCATGCTTACCTGGCATGATAATTAGCAGTAGAGCCCACATCTTGTAAATTTTACTCTTTCTCCACTCCCCATAAGTCTGAAGGTTCAAAAAAGACTCTGTACCGCCCCTTTACCAAGCTACACCACGCTTCTCAGGTTATGTCAGCATTTCCTATATTCACCTAGTAACGGTTTTCTGCAGTTCCAACTTGTTTACTGTTGCTATGTGAATGAGAGGTGATCCGGCCTTCCTGTTTGTCAGACTGAGGGACGTATCCAACTGTTCCCTACGATGCTAGCGGCACATATAAAATATATAAAATGCAATGCAATAAAATGAAAATAGAATTTTCTTTACAGGGCACTATAACAATTTGTTGTTAAGCCATCACCACTTACTTCAAAAGCTCAAGGGCCACAATATGTATAAAGCCTGTCAAAATAGGCCTACAGGCTTGAACCATGTCTAGCTGTAGGAGAGACTGAATAGGGAGAGTTCATAGTCGCATTTAATGGTACCTGGCCGATCAGCCAACAAAACAGTATTCCTCAGAAAATGAAATAAAATAAAACCTCTTTTGACTGCAATAAATGGACTGATAAGAGGCCGGGGGGGGGGGGGCCAAAGCTCCATGCAGAATATCTATGAAGAAACTGCATTTAAAACTTCATACACTTGCAGACATAGTGTGTGCAGGGAACATGTAGAAAGAAAAATCTATTGTACATATAAAAGACACTGATTTGATATTCCATACGGTACCCCTCTTGTTTGTGGGCCGGGTAGCTCAGTCAGTATAGCGACTGACTACGGGCTGGATGGTCCGGGATCAAATCCCGGTGGGGACGAGATTTTCCGCCCTTCCAGCCCAACCTCGGGGCCCACCCAGCCTCCTGTAAAATGGGTACCGGGTCTTTACCGTGGGTAAAGTGCGGCCGGGGCATGCTGCTGACCACTCACCCCCTTCTAGTGCTGTGGTCATGGAAGAGTAGAGCTATACCTCTACCCACCCTCTGGGCCACACCGGGCCTGTAACGGGATTACTTTATCTTTTACCCCTCTTGTTTAGTAATTTCATCATGAACCAAACAGCCTCTCTGAGGAGAGCAACTGGTGCCAACTATCATGCTGGCATCACTCTTTCCTTGATAGCACTGTTACACTATCAGTGTGCACTCTGATATAATCTTATCCACTGCTGGCCACTAACAGCACCCAAAATTGCAGGAGATAAACATGAGAATGTAAACAGGCAATTTCTGCAGACTCAGAGTATTCCAGTCTCTTATAGCTAAATACTTGTTGTGACACCAGCCCTTTACAATTTGTGTTTCATTTGTTCCCCACCAAGCCACAGGCAAGTATCTAATACAGTGTGTATCTTTAATAGTCCTTCCATGTACAGTGAAAAAACAATTTAGTAATGCAAGGCAAATTAGCTAGGAGTAGATGGGTGGATAATATTAGAATGGATCTCCGGGAGGCAGGATGTGGGTATATGGACTGGATTGGGCTGGCCCAGGATAGAGACAGGTGGCGGGCGCTTGTGAGTGCGGTAATGAACCTTTGGGTTCCGTGAAATGTGGAGAATTTCTTGACTAGCTGCAAACCAGTTAGCTTCTCAAGAAGGACTCTGTACCATGGAGTAAGTAAGTAAGGCAAATTAGCGGAGTGTTTTGTCATTTTAACTCCACTGCAAGATGCGACTCGTACCCTAGATGTGTGATGTCTCTCATATACAGGCCACTCAATCAGAAAAATGATTTCTGTTGAGCAAAGAGTGTTCACTTGCAATACTTTTGCAGTCATATGCCATAAAATTTATGCTGGAAGTTTTGTAAAAATTTTGTTGTAACAAAAGTGCTGTGTAAGAGAATATACATAACTGAAAAATTCCAAGACATATATTCAATTCTGCACAAAAATAAAATATAAAAACCTGTATTTTTCTCGAGTGATGCATGCTTTACAGTAAGTACAAATGTGGACAACCAAATTAACATGTTGGTACCACGATACTCCCATGCAGTTTGTGAAGTTTCTTTACAGCAGCATAAAGTGCAATGTGGGCACACAACTTCACAGGACCCATGCTTTACTAAGAATGAAATTCTGGCCATTATGTTACCTTCACCCTGGCACCATTGTTAAGGGAATTTACAGAAGGAAAAATGTACAAAAATTCACATTCTCCACAAGAACAGAATGATAATATTTGAAGAGAAGCTGCCAATATCTCAAGATAGAGCTTCATCATGTGGTAAGATATAATCTCACAATGTGTGAGGCCTGCTTAGAAGCTGCAGATAAGCACTCTGAGACTTTTGTATGAAATAATCTAAGTTAAAAATTGAATATAAACTCCCGGTGGGTAGAGGCTTTGTGATAAAGGTGTCGTGACACTGCTGTGCTGAGGGTAGGGGTTAGTGAGATAAGCTGTATAATTTTCTTATCAAACGTTACATTACACTTCTGCTCTTTTTCAAGAAATAAAAACTCTTCTTTAACTGGCCAGTCTTTAGTGCTGTCTGTTACCTGAGTACCTCATACAGCCAACAGCAAACCTTCACCAATGCTCCATGTTACCCTATTAAAGTGTGAAAAACCTGATAATTAAGTTTACCAAATATTCTACTGAGTCGTCCTTGACACGATAGCAATTCCTTATTTAGTCAAGAATTTTCCTACATTTTATGGAGCCAAAAGGTTCATCATTTTGAAAGGAAAGTGTACAGAAGAATTTTAAGCCCAGTATATGACAATGAAAAAGGAAACTGGAGGATATTAACCAATAAAGAAATTTATGCAAGGGTTAAAACCTACTATAACGGAGACAGTAAGGTTAAATAGATTTATTTGGTTTGGGCATGTACAGAGAATGGAAGAAAGTAGAATTCCCAAAAGGGTATTATATATAAATTTGGGAACAACAAGACTGAGAGGTACACCAAGAAATAGATGGCAAGATGAGGTGAGAGAGGATAGAAGAATAGTTGGTGGAGAAGGGTGGCAGGAAAAAGTACGTAACTGAGAGGAATGGAAGAAGCTTCTGAAAATGGCAAGAAATCATCATTTTCTGCACACGCCAAAGGAATGAATGAAAAGGTTCATCACCATTTTCACACAATCTTGCTGCTGGTCCCTATACTAAGCCAGGTGATCCCAGTCCACATCCTCTCATCCTATATCACCAAGATGCATTTTAATATTATTCTCCCACATATCTTCCCGAGCATTTAACCTGATCTTGATTTGTACATGCATGCAAGTTGCTTTGTTTGTGTAGTTCCCAATTATTTGAATTGTGCCACATTTTCAAAGGATTTATCACCTATCTTTCTGTTGCAATTCTGTCCCGCATTCAGTTAATGAAACCTGAACATACATCTAGTTGTCTCAGTATTTACTTCTAGATCAACCTTTTTCCTAGTGAATAATAAAGGCTCAGAGCTTCTGTGTTTTTATCATAGTATGTATGGTTGGCACTGCAAATTAACATAACTGCTACATGCCAGAAGCTTACATTTCCTGGTCACTCTAAATTTCTCTTAGTCTGCATGGATCTTCATAATGGCACATTTGAAAGATAACTTGAAAAGGGTGGTGATAAAGCATCTTTTATATTCAGACCATTCTGAATAGAAAACGTATCAAATATTTGCTTATCTGTACTTTACTACAGGTTTTGTTTAATTAGTTTCAGACCATTCTCAATAGAAAATGTATCAAATGTTTGCTTATCTGTACTTTACTATGGGTTTCGTTTAATTAGTTTCAGACCATTCTCAATAGACAATGTTTCAAATGTTTGCTTATCTACACTTTGCTATAGGTTTTGTTTAATTAGTTTCAGACCATTCTCAATACACAATGTATCAAATATAAAACTCCCTCCTAAATGAACCACAGACTACACTGATGACTATAAACAGCTGATGTAGTGCCACAATGTATTCTCATTTTTTTCTCCAGCACTTCATGAATGTAGAATACACAGGGTGTCCCAGGAGGAATGTGCCAGACTTTGGGAGAGTGTTCCTTAGGTCAAACTATACCGATATAACCCAAAACACCTATATCCAAAGTTGAACGGTTACGGAGATAATGGCCAGAGAA
>Ga0123355_10016155_pt1 | contig 11756 bp, 4 predicted proteins | sample TergutEmb28metaG_3_FD_89872 | JGI IMG/M metagenome (GOLD analysis project Ga0123355, IMG submission 89872) | Embiratermes neotenicus P1 segment gut microbial communities from Petit-Saut dam, French Guiana - Emb289 P1 | ecosystem: Host-associated > Arthropoda: Insects > Digestive system > Gut ...
ATGGGCAAGATTGAACGGTTATGCGAACTCGGTAGGGGTGCAATGCACCATTGAAAAATGCTCCCCGTTCGCCTGTGTCAAGTATGCGTACAAAAACGGTAAGGCCTTTTATCCACCACACTGCAGCCGTTGGCGCGACGCCTCCATTACAGGCGCTTTTTACAGATTCCGTGAGGGTGTGGTTTAATCGCCGTAGGCGATGACCGTTACGTTATTAAATTGTGGGTCTTGCTTGGGTTATGAGCGCATTGGCTCTGGTGGTAGATTTCTCAGAAATGCGCAGGGTTACGCTGCCGCCAAAGCGTGGTGTGTTTGGCGGTTGCAATTAAGCGGCCAAGTAGATAATGCCTACCATGTTACGGCATTTCTCACAGGGCAGAGATTTATGGAGCTTTACCTTGTTTTTGACTTTTTGCGGGTAGCGTATCAATTCCAGCTTTGCGGTTTTCTCCACTACTGTGAATGTATCACGGCAGAACGGGCATTTGATAATTTTCGTATCTGCCGTTTTATAATGCTTGTCCCGCCGAAAGGCTCTGTGGGGCATTAATTCCGGCACGATACCGTATACGATAATCGCACACATTTCATTTTCGTAAATCTCACCTTGGTCAATCTTGTCATTGTCCATTATCGACACCTCCCATAATTTTACAAAATTCGGGTAAAACCGAACACTAAAAGGAAAAAAATAACAAATTTCGCATATTAAATTGTCAATCCCATCTCTTCCAGCCTGATTTGCATTGCCTGTTTTGAAACGCCGTACAAATTGGCTAGATGGACGGGAACAGCCGCCGGAGAGAGTGATGTGCCTCGGACATGATGATAGGCGGGCTTTAGGGTGCATTTCGGCATGAGTATTCGAGATGCCATGCGATTGGCTTGCCGTTCTATCATGGCACTTGTATTGGAGCTAATGGCAATGCTCTTTCTCATTACATCCGCCGTCTCGCTTGTCAAGGCAGCGGTCTCTCCGATTTGCATGAAATACTTACGGTCAATAACCCAATGGGCAAGCTCGTGGGCGCAGGTGAAGCGGTATCGCCCATCGTTGCCCTCATCAAGCAGTCTTGCGTCAATGATGACGGTTCCTGCTTTTACAGGGATGACCTTGTAGCCTTCGTTATTATGAGGTTCATAAATTGGGATTTCGGTATCCTCGAAAATAGTTTCACCTAGTATACGGCCATTTTTGCGGATGATGTGAAACTCCAGTGTGAGGTCGTAAACCCTTTCCATGATGTCATCCACGGGGATGGGTGCAGGCTCTTTCAGCAGAGCGGGGTCATATTTGGTTATGACCTTCCTTGCAATGGTTTCCAGTGCTTCGTCATGGCGATAATTGTAGCTCGTCATTCTTTTTTCTCCCCCTTGCTTCGTTTTTTTAACTTTTCGATAAACTCCATCCATTCTTCGTCTGTGGCATCCACCTCCTTTGCTACGCGAAGCGCAATTTTGGCGTATTCGTGTGTTGTTATATACTCAGGCAAATCGCTGGGAATGGCTGTGTAGTTTTTGGATTCTGCCGCTAGGTCGTATAATACTTCCTGTTCTTGCTTGTTCAGCTTTAAGAAACGAACAAGGTTGTCCAATACTTCTTTTTTGGGGGCGGCTTCACGCCCTGTTTCGATGTTGCTCATATGAACCGGGGATAAGTTCAAAAGTGTAGCCATCTTGCGCAGTGAAATATGCGGGTCAAGCCCCATGCGCTTTTGACGGATAAACGCGCCAAACGTACTGTTGTCGTTCATTTTAACGACCACCGCCTTTGTGGTAATGTCCTGTCGAACGTTCTGTATATTCCGAACGCCTCCATTTATTTTACCAAAAGCCTGTTCGGTATGCAATAGGTGCGAGGGGATTTTTAGAGGCAAATTTCGTGAAAAACTGCATAGATAGGCGACAGTTTTGCTGTAACCTAGTGGTGCCTTGCTAATCACTTTTGAATCGTGTCATTAACAATGGAAGCTCCAATCGGTCGAGGGTTTCGTTTATGCGGTAAACAAGGCTTGTCCCCTTGTAGCTGTGCGGTTCGTTTTCCACCATCCACATGACAACCGTATCACTATGCAGGGATTTGGACAGTATAAGCCCTGCCTTTTTCAAACATTCTTGAATGCTGTCCAAATCCTTGCCGATTGTGATTAAGACTGCAAGAACAGGCCCTTTTGTGATATTTGCACCTGTCCTTATGTACCGTAACATTCGCTCGGATACACAGGCAGTTTCGTATAAATCCTTTATTTTGCCGGGGTACGCTTCTATTGCTGCGTTAAAGTGTCTTGCGAAAGATGTGAACTGTGGTGCAGTTGTTTTAGTTGACATACCATAGGGGAAGATTTCAGTGGAACATTCTTCGCCCATGTTTGCTTTAGGCATTGAAAGCCCTGCCTTATTCGCAAATGCTTCCGTTTCGGCATCCGTAAGCTCGAACAATTCTTGTGCAATGGTAATCATATTGTACTTTTGATACCGTTTTGATTGTAAACTTGTCGGGTCAGCACGCCAACGGGATACATACTGGTGACGGATGCCCAAAAGCGCATAAATATCCCCCGAACTTACGCCGGTTTTTTTTATACGCTTCCATGTATTCATCAAGTGTGGCAACAAAGCTCTTGTCTAAGGCGATACCTCTCTCGTTGAGCCAACGTCTTGTCTCGGCATTATTCACGATGCAAAACCCCCTAATTCCTTTGCTCGTCCATAACAGGCAGTCAACTTGCACTGCCTCTCACTGTTATTACGATAGCAAAGGAATCCCAAAAAAGCGGAAATAGAAAGTGCGGGTTTTGCCTTGTTTAACGCACAACCCCCCACGGCTAAGTTTTCACTCTTGCCGCAGGGGGTATCTGCGGTAAATTTTTACTCGTTATCGTCTGCGTCGTCTGTGGGTGCGATGATTTCGTACTCATCTTCACGGAATGCCATAGCCATTCCGCCGTGTACTTCTGTGATGGGGGATTGGTTAAAGGGTTCGGGGTTTCTGAAAATCTCAATACCGCCGATTTCTCCATCCCACATGACCAATGCGCCGAAGAACTCGCTTACGAAGCGCAGGGGTACCATTGTTCTGCCGTCTATAACTTGTGCAGGTACGTCCATACCGAGTGCCGCCAGTTCGGGGGTTATTTCTCCGATGTGGAAGCGTAGCTCACGGCCGTCCAGTATCAAGATAGCAATGCTGGGTGAGTATTCCGTGCTGGGTATCCAGTCTACTTCCGCGCCAAGGGCATAGGACACGAAGCGAATCGGTACGAGGGTGCGACCGTTTTGGACTATCGGCATTACATCCATGATTTGCGTGGGTGCGTTGCCTGCCAAGTCAAAGATTACAGGTGAACCAATTTGCATCGCAAGACGGATTAGCGTTTCTACATAGGCGATGGTAAATGTGCCTGTCGTTGGGGCTTCAAAGGTGAACAGCCCTGTTTCTGCGTCGTATCTGCCACCTATGATGGTTGGGTTGCCGTACATAGCGATGATTCTGTAGGTGTTAAGCCCTGTGAGGTCGAAGTCTTTTAGCGACACAATAACAGTGAAGGGGGCAACGATTGTTCCAACGGCTTCATCACCTACAGTAATGGTGATAATGATTTCTGCCGAGCGGAACGGTCTGCCTTGGCCTTGGCTGTCGCCATCTTCATCCTCGTCCTCATCATCGCTTGCCACATGGTTTATGGTCAGCCCAATGGTGATTAGTGTTTCGCCGTCATCGTCCATGTTGGCAAGAGCGGCTAGATTTTGTGATGATAGTGTTATTGAACCATCGGGGAATACCAATGTTAAGGCAACGCCTTCATCTGCGAGGGCTTTCGCTGTGTCTACGGTGAATACCACTGTTGTTGCGTCGTTTACGCCAGAGAGGTCTATGGTGACGGTTGGAGCCGTGTCATATTCCTCTGCTGTGTCGAGGGCATCGTCAATGAGCTTTTGCGTTGTTTCATCGTCCAGCAATAATGTTACTTCGCCTGTTTCCTCGTCCACGGTTATGAGAATAGCCACTTCGTCCGCATCGCCACCGTAGCCGGGGATGGTTGTGGGTGTTGGGGCTGGCGTTGGGTCGGGAGTTGGTGAAGGTGTAGGCGTTGGGGATGGCGTGGGTGAAGGTGTTGGTGTCCAGCCGCCTTGATGGTCATTGTCTTGATTGTTATTGTCTTGCCCTTGGTCATTTTGCGTCCAACGAGCAAAGATAGTGGCGTTTGCGGTAAACACAGTGCTTGTGGTTACTCGCGTTCCGCCTGTTTGTGCTGTGAACCAACCGTCAAAACGCCAGTTGCCGCTTCTGTTTGGCGTGGGCAGGGATGCTAATCTACCATCTGCGCCCGTTGTTCCTGTCGTGGGGCTTACTGTGCCGTTGTTGGGGTTAAAGGTTATCGTGAATGTCGGCACGTTTGCAACCGTCCACAAAGCATGGAGTGTTACTGCGGTTGTTCCGGCGGGTACAGCGGTTATCGCCGCACCGCCGTTTGTCAATGACCAGCCGGCGAAGGTATGCCCTGCGCGGTTGGGTATTGGTGTTGTCGGTGCAATCGTCCATGCGGTTTGTGGGATTGTTGTCGGGAATATCGGGCCGCCACTGCCGCCTTGTAGATTAACGGACAGTGCGCGGGTTGTCGCAGGGATATTTTCAAATGTTGCACTTACGACCGTTGCGCCAGCAGTTTTGACGAAAGTTACTGATGTCGAGCCGACTGTATTCCCCGTGAACGCTACCACGCCTGTTGCAGTTACGCCGTTGTTCGCAAGTCTCTGACCGCTTGGCGGGGTAATGGTTACGGTGATTATATCGCCTACCGCCGCTGTTGCTGGGCTTACGCTCACATTTGCCGCTACTGCCGGAGCTACCGTTACTGCGTAGGTTGTAACGCCTATTGCCGTCCATTGGGCTGTTATCGTTCTGTTGCTTGTGACGTTATTGTATGCCCCTGCGGGTGTCCAACCGCTGAAAGTGTAGCCTGTGCGTGTTGGATTGGTTGGCGGGGTTACGTTTGCGCCATTGGCAACATTGGAGATAACGACATTGGCTGTGTTTCCATTGATATTGCCGCCGTTAAGGTCGAATGTTACAGCAATCGGAGCGTCTGTCACTGCAAAACTTACATTAAAGGGTTGCGCTGTGATGTTCGCGCCGCCGTCTACTGTAATTGTTGCGGTATGGGTTCCGATGGCAAGCCCTGTGTTCGGGGTAACAGTGAAATCGGCGTTGCCACCTGCGGCTATGCTTGTGATGTCGGTTACGGAAAGCGTAAAGCTACCCGCATTTGTGCCGGAAAGAGCAACAGTCAATGCGCCTGTGGGTTGGTTGCCTGTGTTATTCACCGTTACTGAGTGCGCTGTTTGCGCTCCGTAGCCTGCCACCGCCGATGGGAAGGTATGGTTGCCGGCAGGGGCAAGGCTTATGCCATAGGTCGGGGCGGCCGCCGTTGCGGGGAATACAACAGTAACTTGAACCGTCGTGCCGGTTGCCACGGCGGGGTGCGTTACTGATGTTGCGCCGGGAACGGTCAGCGTGTTTGCCGCAAGTCCGTTGAAGTTAAAACCTGTGCTTGCCGTCAAGGTGAACACGGCGGTATAAACGCTGTCTGCGCCGAAGTTCGCGCCTGCCGCTGTTCCGTTATGCGTCCAAGTAACACCGCTTGCTGTTGTGTTTGCGAGGGCAATGGAAGCCGTTGAGTTGGCAACCGCCGCATCACGCACAGGAGCAGTTATAGTTATTGCACCGCTGGTGATAGATGCTTGCGCTACTTGTACGGTTACGACAACCGAGTTCTCCATAGCAAGCCAGTTATCTGGTGCTGTACCGCCTGCGGGTATGGTAATCGTCCGCGATGCCGAGCCTTCGCCTATTATTTGCGGAATAGCGGCGGCAGGGTTTGTTGTGATGTTAAGCATTGCGTTTGTTAAATCCGCTACGTTGCTGTTTATAGGAAGCGTTACAGTCCACGCATTGCCCGCGCCTGTAATTTGCGTTCCCGCAGGTGCGGCGGCTGTTAGGCCGATATTGGTTATTGTTGCCACCGGGATTGCCGTCCAGTTTGCCGTTACCGCCACATTTTGACCGGGGTTGGGCATTGTGAAATTTGTGTTTGCGTTGGCGGCATTGACAAATGTTCCTGCGCCTGCGGGGGTTACTGTCCAGCCGTCGAAATTATGGGTCGTGCTTGTTCCCGCTTCAATGGAAACAACTGCGCCCGCCGTGCGTTGGGTTACGCCCAAAGCTGTGCCGTTTGTTCCCGTTCCCGCGATTGTAAGCGCGAAGGTCTGTTCAGCAGGTGTTACCGGATTGGAAGCCGCCGAAGCCACACTTGTGTCGATTGCGTTTGTAGCCGTAACCGTAAAGGTGTATTCTGTTCCGTTAGTTAAACCTGTTACGGTAATGGGGCTTGTCGTTCCTGTTGCTGTAAAGTTTCCGGGGGATGACGTAACGGTGAAGCTGGTAATCTGGCTTCCGCCATTAAAAGCCGGGACAAATGATATTGTTGCTTCGCCGTTGCCTGCTGTTGCAGTTACGGCAGTGGGTGCGTAGGGTGCAGTTGCGGGAATATCCCTATCCGCGCTTCGTGAGCCTGTGTAATTGCCTGTACCGGTAATTTCAACCGAAATTATTTGTCCGAGGTCGGCTTGCGTGATTGTATGACTTGCGCCTGTTCCGATTACAGTACCATCGCGCAACCAACTGTAGGTGACGATTGCATCATTCGGGACAAGCGCATCCCTGTTGACAGTCAACACGCCGCCTGTGTTTAGGCTCGTGTAGTCAATGGTGATGCTACCGCCAAGGGAAACCCTACCGGGATGAACCGGCGCACTTACAAGCTCACTGCTAAAATTGCCTGTGCCTGTTACTCTTACGGTGATTGCCGTATCTATATCTGCGGCTGTTACGGTATAGCTGTTGCCCGTTGCGCCGGGGATTGGCGTACCGTTTCTTAACCATTCAAGGTCAAAATCTGCCGCCGCACCGCTTGGCACACCGATTACTCCCAACACATTTGCATCAAGAACATCGCCTACAGCAATTGCGCCGTTTGCACCGCTGCCTACTGCATCAATGGTGACAACGCCTGTGATGGGTCTTGCCTCAACCTCAAAGCTCATGGTGATTGTGTGCAGCGGTATTTGGTTAAGCGGATTAGCTCCAAAGGTGATGGTCGAAGTATATACCCCCACATTAAGGCCGGTGTTTGGTCTCCAGTCTAAAGGCCATGCGCTCTGACCTACAGGTATTGATGGCTCGTTATTAAAACCTACTCCGCCGAATCCGCCGGAGGGTGAATCTACTCTTTCAATTTGAAATCCCCCGGTCGGTCTGTTGCCTGCATTGACCATGACCAAATAAAAGGTTGCTACCTCGGCGGCAGTATAGCCAAAATATACCGTGCCGAAATCATGATTGCCCGTAAAGGGATTGCCTGAAACAGTAAAGCTAATGTCAATAACTTCCGATTCCACGTTGAGCGTAACAGGTGCGCTCCAATCTGAAGCGTTGTGGGTTGCGGTTGCCGCTCTTCGGACGGTGATTATGGTTTCTCCGGGGGCAACAATTGCGACCTCGCCGCTTATTGCGTCTATCGTTGCGGCGGCTGGATTAGTGCTGTTCCATTCAAATGCACCGGGGCCTGCGCCTGTGGCGGTTAGGGTAAATGCCGCATCGCCCGTTATCGCCGTAAGTGCATCCGCACCGCCGATTGTTGGAGTGTCTTGGTTGTGCATGGTTGTGAGTGTTACTGTGTATTCCCGCGCTGTGCCGTTTTCTGCGGTAACGGTGAGCGTAACAACATTTGCGCCGGGGGTTAGGGTTAAGGTGTAAGTGCCGTCGCCATTGGGTGTTACATTACTGCCGGTTATTGTGAACCCTTGGGCATATAGGCAATCCAAGGCAACCGCAATATTTTGGCTTGTTTGGTCATATAGAAGGCTTACGGCTATTGTGCCGGGCGTGGTGCCGTCGCCGTGGTTTATGGCTGCACCTTGCACGGTCACATTTGAAGGCGTTGCGGTTAGGCTTTGCACGGTGTTGATTGTGGATTGCGCCCGCCAGTTTGCCGTAACGGTTACGGCTTGGCCGGGGATTGGCATGGTGAAGGTCGTTTCCGCTTCGTTTGCGTCATCAAAAGTTATGGCATCGGTTGATGTCCAGTTTACAAAGGCATAACCCGCCCTTGTGCCTGCGTTAAGGGTTATGTCTTCGCCCTCCGGTGCAGGGTTGGGGGTTGCGCTGTAGCCTGTGCCGCCGCCTTGTATGGTGATGGCAAAGCGGGGTACGTCATCTACCACTACAACTGCCACATCAGAACGCACGGCAAAAGAAATGGGGAAACCTGTAAGCCTTACTTCCGCAAAGAAGTAATGCGTTCCCTCCGTTAAGTCTTCGGGAATGTAAAATGTCGCGCCTGTTGCACCTTCATCAGTACCGCCCACGTTGCTGTTTGTTGTGTTTGAAAACCAATGGATGGTGTAGGCGTTGGCTACCCGCCTTGTGATGTCACCAATGGAAAGGGTGTCGGTGTCGGTGATGTTTCCGACAGAAAGCGGGTCGTCCAATTCGGGCTGTGTGCCAATGGTAATAAGCGGGCCGCCTGTAATTGGCGGGATTGCCGCATTTGCGGTGATTGTGGGTGTTCCACTGTCAGTTGGTATATTGAGTGTACCTACTGCGCCGTTGCCTGCGGCACCCGTGCCAAAGCCGATTGACATTGCATCGCCGCCGCTAGTGGCGGTTACGTTTGCGTCACCGCTTATAATGACAGTTCCGCCATTGCCGCCTACGTTTGCGGCTTGCCCGCCGCCACCGCCGATACCTGCGCCTACCCCTAAGCCGCCGCTACCTATGGCTATTACCGTACCGCCGGTTATCGTTATATTGCCGCCCGCTTGATTTGTGCCGCCACCGATACCTGCCGCACCTATGACTCCACTGCCCGCTGTTGCGGTAACGTGTCCGCCGTTTATGGTGATACCGCCGGAATTAGTACCCACTGCACCGCCACCGATACCTGCGGCACTCGGAATAGCCGAGCCGCCCGTGGCAACGATAGTTCCGCTGTTTATAGTGATTCTGCCGCTGTTCTGCGAGGTATTGCTACCAATGCCCGCATTGCCACCCCCGCTTTGTGCGGTAAGCTGTCCTGTATCTTCACCGGTGATTGTAAGCCCTGCGGCGGCGGGTACGTTTACACCCGCACCATCGACAGCTATTAGGCTATTAGTTCCTCTGATGTGTAAGGTGTTGTCAGTACCGGCAAATATCAAAGCCGCCCCTTGCCCATCCGCTGGTCGAAGGTTCAAGTTGTCGATGGTGATATTATTATTGTTGCCGAACGCAAACGCCACATCGTTAATTTGACTGCCGCCGCCCAAAATCGTGACTTCTCTGCCTGCGGGTGTTGTAAGCGTGCGCGCCGGATTGGGTGCGGGAAGCCCGGCAAGGTTTACCGTGCCTATGGCAGTATTGTTTAACGCCGCTTGCACTGCATCCCAATCCGCCAATGGCGGTGCGCTTGTAAGCGGGAAATTAACCGTGAAGGTAGGAACGATAATCCTGCCGCCCCATAATGTCGCATTCGATACGGTAATGCTTGCCATGTCCGTATCTGTGAATGTTCCTATGAAATTGACACTGCGGTTTGCATTGTTTGGCGTAGCGGTAACGCCGCTTGGTGCGGTTGCGGTTAGGGTAAGCCCTGCAAGCCCCGGCACGGCGGGGAACTGTGCCATAACGCCGTCGGGTATATCCGTAACCACATGCGCGTCAAGCCTGTGTAGGTTTGTGCCGCGTGTAAAGCCTGCACCACCAATTGCAAACGCCGCCGCATTACCCGCGCCGATGTAAAAGGCGTTGACCGGGGGATTACCCCCCGCTCTTGTAATGCCGTTTGGCGGAATATTCGTGTTGCCTGCCAAAAGTAGGTGAGCATTAAAGTCCAAGAGTATGTTGCCTGTTGTGATTGTGCCGCCTCCCGGTTGCCCTAAAACAAGAGACCTGCCGCTTAACAAATGAAACGCATTGCCCGAAGCGGGGGTAATGCTTACGCCGCCCGCTTGGTTGGTGATTATGGCAACATTCGCATCGGCGGGAATGGTTACGGTTTCCGCCAAGCTAATATTTTGCGTGACGGTAATGGTTGTGTGTGACGCATTCCCCATTGCCCCCGCCGCCATTACCGCGCTTACGAGTTGCCCTTCATTGGCAACCAAGTTTGTAGCCGGGGTAAATGTTGCCCATGTTGCCGTAATGGTTACGGGGTTGTTAGGCATTACAAATGTTGCCGCAAGCGGGTGTTCAGGGTTTGTGATGGTTACGCCGGGGGAAGTGGAAGTCCAACCAGTGAACACTTGCCCTGGTTGTATTCCGGCTGTAAGGTTGACTGGATATGTCGGATTTGCACTGTGGCTTCCTGTTCCACCTGTACCGCCGCCTACTATGGTTACAGCAAGGGCAGTGTCCGGCCCGATTTGCTGGCCTGTTCCAGTAACACCATTGATTGGGGTTGTGTAGCGTATAGTCCCGGTAGCGGCATTATAAAATGTGCCGGTATTGGTGACTGTTGCGTTGTCATGGCTAACATCTATCGTGCCGTGGTTGTTTATAGTGCCGCTGTTGAGGACAAAATAGCTGACTATTATCTCACCGTTATTTGTAATCGTGCCGGAATTGTTGAATGAGCCACCGCCACTTATCGTTACATTATCTGCCACGATTACGTTAGAACCTCCGCTAAGATGTATGCCGTCTGTATTGATAAAGTCGCGCATGAAGTATATTCTGCCGGTCGTAGCCGACCTTACAACAGAGTTGTTGTTTGCCCCTGTGTTGCCTGTTATGTTGCCGCCATAATATCTGAATGTACCGCCGCCGGTAACATTAACAGCACCACCAAGATTTTGGTGATTATTTGATATTGTGCCGCCAAACATGGTTAAAGTGCCGCCCGGCACATCTATGCCGCCACGGGTGATGTTGCCTGTGCGTCCAGGTGATGTAATCGTGAAATTATTTGCCGCCGCATAACCAGTTTGCCCAACTTCTCGCCCCAAGGTAAGTGAGCCGTTCACTATGAAATGTCGGGTAATACCAGCATCTTTATTTAACGCCCTTGCCGTGCCGTCTGATATAATCGTGATGTCTGCACCCGCAGGGATTGTAATAGCCCCTGTCATGGTGATGTCGCCTGTCAGTGTTATTGTTTGTGTGCCGCCTGCATTTATTGCGGTTTGGAGTGCATCAAATGTAGCAACCGTTGGCACTATCCCCACCGGCGGCACAAACTCACCCACCACCAAGAACAGTGCGTGTTCGCTCTCCACCCATTCCCCAAAGGAATAAGCCCGAAGCGTCCACACGCCCATGTCTGCGGCGGTTACTTCTGAAAAAGCAAGCTGTACCCGCACGAGCATATCCATATTGCCCATATCTTCTCTAATGAGGGTTGTGCCTTTGTCCGTGCGTGGTGCGCCATCAAGATACCACACCAACGTCACGCTGTTGGTAATGCCATTATCATTTGCATAAGTATCTACATATGAATCATCCCCATTGCTGTAAACACCAGCATAATCAGGGGCTTGCACATAAGGAATATTGTCGTATGCTTCGCCACTTGGCATATAGCCGCTATTGTCGTTGCTGTCGCCATTGTCGTAGCCGTTGTCCGTTGGTGGGGTTTCGCCGTTATCGTTTCCGCTATCGTAGTCGGTTGTCGGCTCGTCATTGCCATTGCCGCTTGGCAAAGTTTCATCATTTCCATTTG
>Ga0123355_10016156_pt1 | contig 11756 bp, 7 predicted proteins | sample TergutEmb28metaG_3_FD_89872 | JGI IMG/M metagenome (GOLD analysis project Ga0123355, IMG submission 89872) | Embiratermes neotenicus P1 segment gut microbial communities from Petit-Saut dam, French Guiana - Emb289 P1 | ecosystem: Host-associated > Arthropoda: Insects > Digestive system > Gut ...
ACGTCATGAAAGTGATATTCGTTGCAACGATGGCTGCGGGGCATATAAAAGAGTTTCATATTCCGTATTTGAAATGGTTCAGAGAACAAGGCTGGGAAGTTCATGTCGCGACATATGACGATGTTGATATCCCTTATTGTGATAAAAAGCACAATATCATAATTCAGCGCTCTCCATTTAAATTGCGCAACGTGCAAGCATATTTTCAGCTAAAAGCTATATTTAAAAACGAAAAATATGATATAATTCACGGACACACACCGATGGGCGGAATACTGGCAAGGCTGTGCGGCAAAACTTATAGAAGAAATGGCACAAAAGTGCTATACACTGCGCATGGGTTTCATTTTTACCAAGGCGCGCCGGTTTTCAATTGGTTGGTCTACTATCCAATTGAAAAATGGTTGTCGAGATATACTGATGTATTGATTACATTGAATGGTGAGGATTATAACTTGGCAAGGACAAAAATGAAGGCAAAGGATACGCGTTATATTTCTGGTATTGGAGTGGATACAGCCAGATTTGCAAACCCTACCGTCGATAGAGAAAGCAAACGGAGGGAGTTGGGTGTACCGTTAGACGCAACGGTAGTTATATCGGTCGGCGAGTTGACAAAGCGCAAAAACCATAGAACTGCGATAAAAGCTATAAGCGGAATAAAAATGGACAGGATGAACAAGTTATATTATATCATCTGCGGAGAAGGTGCGCTAAAAGACGATTTATTGAAATTATGCAAAGACTTAAAGATAGAGAACCGCGTCTTTCTTTTGGGCTACAGGAATGATATGGAGGATTTGCTGCATATGGCGGATATCTTTTTGTTTCCGTCATTGCAGGAAGGATTATCGGTTGCTTTGATGGAAGCCATGGCTGCGGGGTTGCCATGCGTTGTGTCGGATATCCGCGGAAATGAAGATTTGATTGAGCATGGTAGAGGGGGATTCCTTTGCGGTGCGAGCAATGAAGGTGAATATGCAATGGCTGTTGCAGAAATTGCAGCGGACAGCCATGTCAAGCATACAATGGGCGACCATAATAAAAAAATCATATCAGAATTTGATTTGGCTAATTCAATGAAAATGATGGTAAAAATTTATCTAATGGCAATTAGTTAATTGAGTGATACCAAATGATACCGAGAATATAAATTGAATTGAAATTTCTGAGCGCAGGCAAGCGCAAGATTCATACGCTAAACAAAAGAAAGGCGGAGTGTTAATTATGCCAAAAGTGTCTGTGATTATGGGAGTATATAACGGTGGGCATCGTCTGACCAAAGCTGTTGACTCAATAATGAACCAAACATATGATAACTTTGAATTCATAATATGCGATGACGCTTCAGATGACAATAGCTACCTTACTCTTAAAAAGTTAAGGGAAAGCAACGATAGAATTATTTTGATAAAAAATGAAAAAAATATGGGGTTGGCCGCCGCGCTGAATAATTGCTTAGAAATTGCTAAGGGGGAATACATCGCCCGAATGGACGATGATGATGATTCGCATCCTACACGCTTTGAAAAGCAGGTTGATTTTTTGGACAAATATGATGATTATGCTATTGTAGGAAGCAGCGTTAATATGTGCGATGATGGCGGCGTATGGGGGAAACTTATATATAGCGGCGAAAGAAGCTCACTGGACATTTACAAAAGGAAAACTTTCTTTCACCCCACTGTTATGATTAGGAAGCAGCCCTTGCTGTCTGTGAACGGATATACTGTAGATCAGTATACCAAGCGCACGGAGGATTTTGACTTATGGGTAAAGATGTATCATGCCGGATATAAAGGGTACAATACAGAAGAAGTTTTGCTGGATTATTATGAAGGGCAATCATCCTATAAAAAACGAAGGTATAACTACCGTATAGACGAGTACAAGATAAGAAAAAAAGCGCGGGGGCTGCTGAATATACCTTTCAGGTATTCAATATTTGAGCTGAAGCCGCTGATTGTAGGCTTAATACCCGATAAATTCATGAAATTGTATCGATTGAAAAAATTCGGCAAAATCCGTGGGAAGATATAGAACATAGCGAAAGGAATGTGTCAAAATATGGAAATAGGAAGCAGCATTAACGATGTTGCCAACATCGACATTTCGGTAATAGTCCCCGTGTACAAGGTAGAAGCTTATCTTGACGATTGCGTCCGTTCTATACTAAATCAAACCTTCACAAATGTTGAAATCATTTTGGTAGACGACGGAAGCCCTGACAAGTGCCCGGAAATGTGCGATAGGTATGCGGAGGCTGATGCGCGCGTGCGCGTGATTCATAAGCCCAACGGCGGACTGTCAGACGCCCGGAATGCTGGTTTGGATGCGGCTTTAGGCAATTATATAATGTTTGTGGACAGCGACGATTGGATTGCCCCCAGTATGTGTGAAAAGCTGTACAGTATAGCAAAAGGGGGAAACGCGGATATGGTTATCTGCGCCATACAGAATTATGACGATTTGACCGGTGAATTCCTGACCGAGAATTGGTGCGATGTATTGCCTTTCCCAAAAAAATTAGAGCTTAAGCCATTTAATTGCAGCGATTTGAATCCTGCGGACGCGGTATCCGAAAACGCTCCGGTCACCGCTTGGAACAAGATATACAAAAGGTCGTTTGTTGAGGATAATAATCTGCGCTTTCCCCAAGGGCTTCGTTTGGAGGATAACCCGTTTTATTATGAAGCCCTTGTCTTGGCTAAACGCATATATTACACTAATGAACGCCTGTATTTTTATCGTGTGAACCGCCAAGGTTCAATAATACAGCAAACTAAGTCTTCTTCGAAAAATGACCAAAGCGCGTTCGACATAATTCCGATTATGAAGCTTATATGGGATGTCTTCGAGCGGAATAATGCCGCCCGCCTGTCGGGCGTTTTGCGCGAGTATATGGTGCGGGAATTTGCGTGGCGGTATATTGATATGAATTCTAACAGGCGCATGTTCCTAAAAACGATACAAGAATCGTTCTCGCCGCAAGAAGCTGGCAAACTGAAAGACAAATTAAAAAATGAACTTAAAACACACGGGATATCCGCACCTGAATTGGATAAAGATATGCTGGCGGTGCGCAAGGTTTCCGTTATTGTCCCCACGTATAACAATGAACGCACAATTGAGGACTGCGTGAATTCCGTACTGAAACAAACGCTTGCGGACATTGAGGTTATCGCTGTAAATGACTGCTCTACGGATCAGACGGCGAGGATTATAGAAGATATATCCAAGCGCGATAACCGCGTTATTTTGCTGAAGAACGAACGTAACAGCGGGCCAGGGGTTAGCAGGGCATACGCTTTGGAGAATGCGAACAGCGAATATATATTTTTCCTTGACGGCGACGATTTGCTTGCCGCCGGTGATACGCTGGAAACATTGTATAACGTATGCAAGGGGAATGATATTCACACGGCGGGCGGGAATATTCTTTGTTTCAATGAAGCCAATGAAACTGAGGCGTATCAGGGATATTATTTCAGCAAACCGTGTCGGATGGAGTATTCCAAGTATTCAGAGCATCCTACATGGGGGTTCACCCGGTTTTTATACAGCTATGACTTAATTGTGGATAATGGGATAGAGTTTCCTCAGACGAGATATTATGAAGACCCTCTTTTTCTAACGCGCTATATGACCGTAGCACGCGAATTTTGGACAATACCGGAAAACGTATACCTGTACCGAACTTCTTATACAACAAAACCGCTTAGCATAAACCAATACCGCAGTTTGTTCCCCAGTATGAACGAAGTGCTGAATAATTTGAAATCTGTATCGTGGGAATTGTATTATAACGAATACCGGACATTTTTAAATTTTTGCTATGGTGCGGCGGAGTATCTGGAGGACCACGCAGAACACAAGGAGGAGATCTGCGCACTTATTGACGGAATTTTTTCCGCTATAGATTTTTCAAGGAGCAAAGGGCATCTGAGTAGCGGAGAAATTTTTCATGACTTTTCGGAATATTCGCAAAAAAACGGAATGCCGATAGCACCAGATGCGCCTAATGTTTCTCCTTCGCGTGATGTTTCGAGCGCAGATGACGTTGCTCAGCCTGTGTACACCGCGTATGTTCCCCCTGTGGACAATAGGAAAAAGTCTAAGTCACGCAATTCATTCTTGCGAAAAGCAGTGAAAAGAATGCTTCGCCCTGCGTTTAGGCTATACCGTAAGGTCGTGCTTAAAGCCATTCGGTCTGAATTATATGAATTGCGCGCGGGTATCACTGCTGATATATCTGCCGAAATATGGAAAGAATGGGATGATATAGCCGCTAATATAACGATGTTACGTGAAGATATAACGTCCCATATTGACAGGATCGGTAATGGCATAAGTTCACACATCGAGAGCGCGAGCGCAGGCGTAAGCTCGCATATCGACGGTGCAAACGCAGACGTAAACGCACACATTGAAAACGCGAATGCGGGCATAAGTTCGCACATTGAAAACGCAAGCGCAGGCATAAATTCGCACATCGAGAGCGCAAGCACTGGCATAAGTTCACATATCGAGAGCATAAGCACCGGCATAAGTTCACATATCGAGAGCGCGGTCACAAGCGTAAGCTCACACATTGAGGGCGCGAGAAACAATATCTTGAGCAGTGGGCGTGAAATGTCGCAAATCATGGATATTCGATTCGAAGAGATGAAAAAGGATTTGCTCCGCATGAATTATTTGCCTATGCTACGAGAAACTGGGAAGAAAATATTTCTTATCGGCACGCCTGATTACGGCAATATCGGTGATGCGGCGATTACTTTGGGAACGTATGCATTTATAAGGCAATACTTCAGTGATTACGCGCTATTTGAACTGACTGGCTATCAGATGGAGATGATGTATTCCCATTTCCAAACGACCATCGGTGAAGGGGATTTAATTATGCTTCAAGGCGGCGGCAATATCGGGGATATGTATATGCTTGAAGAGAATATCCGGCGCAAAGTGATACCGGATTTCCCAAATAACAGGATAATAATTCTTCCGCAGACTATTTATTTCAGCGATACACTGTCCGGTAAACGCGAGTTGGCGATTTCCAAGGAGATTTACGGTTGCCATAAAAGATTAACGATGTTCCTGCGCGGAAATGAAAGCCTCAGTTTCGCCAAAGAGCATTTCGTTAATGCGGACAGTTACTTGGCGGTTGATATGGCGCATATGCTTGACTATCGTTTTGGGTTTCAGCGCAAGGGACTGCTGCTTTGTATACGTGATTTGGAAGAAGAAAGCGGGCTCGACAGAGAACATTACGCGTTCATCTTCGATACAGCGAAACAATTTGGCGAACATAATATCGTTTCACAGAATTCTCATGATAGTATTAGCGAATCAGAACGTGGATTCTTCCTTGTTGAATTGCTTAAACGATATGCGTCAGCGGAAGTCGTTGTCACTGACAGGCTTCATGGGCTGGTATTCTCTGCTGTAACGCGTACGCCGTGCGTGGTGATGAGCGCTAAGACACAGAAAACGAGGGAATATATGGCGTTTATGTCTGGGGGCAATGCAGTGTTTTTTATAGACAGAGATTTAACAGCATTGGAGCGCGCGATACAGTCTGCACTGGCTGTGAAAGAACCGATATATCCAGAGTTTGGCGGTATGTTTGATGAGATGAGAGAGATAATACTGGGGGATAGAGTATGAATAGCGTACACTTATCAATTGATGATATATATATGTCGCTGAGGTCTGAAGAGAACAACATTTTAAGTGTCCTTAAACAAATGCACACTGCTTTTGGAGCGAAATTTACGCTATATCATTACACCGATATGGAAGGTTGGCAGATAGAGCAAATACCGAAACCAATCGGCGCATTTCTGAAGGATAACCGTGATTGGCTTAAATTAGGATTCCATTCAGCAAACGAGACTCCATTTTCTTCTTCGGAGCGGGATTATAACCAATGTTTCCTAAGGTCGCGTTGCATTTGGGGAAAATTAAAAGCGGCAACAACAGACATTTTGCGTTTGCACTATTGGGACGCCACGGATGAACAGAAAGATTTCCTCAGAAAGAAAGGCGTACAGGTTTTGCTTATGCGCGATGATGACGATTTGCCTTACGATGAGTTTGACAAATATGAGGAGTGCGGGATAACAATGCGAAGAACAAGAGTGCGTTTTGAAAATATAACTGATATTTCGCTGGATTCACTGCATATAGGAAAACCGTTTATAGCCGCGTTCACGCATGAATGGTGTTTTGCTGAAAATGAGGGAAAGATATGGCGTGCGTTGGAAATTTACAGTGGAAATGGCTATACATTTATTTGAGGAAGGTTGGATGATGGACAAAATCAGAAGATATATAGAGTGTTATATAGAAACAGAAACGTGCAACCTCCGCTGCCATTACTGTTATATAACGCAACTCAGAAAATTCAACAATAAACCGGTGAATTTCGAGTACAGCCTAGACACAATAAGGCGGGCTTTATCCAAAAGCCGATTGGGCGGCGTATGCCTGCTTAATTTTTGCGCAGGTGGCGAGACTTTACTGCAGTATGAAGTTGTGGCGATAATGAAGGAACTATTATCAGAAGGGCATTATGTGATGGTGGTAACTCACGGTCTTCTGACAGAACGCTTGAACGCCATCGCAGAGTTCCCGCCGGAATTGCTGGAACGGCTGATGTTTAAGTTTTCTTTTCATTATTTGGAATTGATAAGAGTTAATAAGATAGAGGTGTTTTTTGCTAATGTCAATAAAATGAAAAAAGCAGGATGTTCTTTTACGGTTGAAATCACCCCAACTGACGAACTTGTTCCGCATATACCCGACATTAAAAATATATGCTTAGATAAATTAGGCGTCCTTTGCCATGTGACCGTGGGAAGGGATGACAGGACTGAGGGAGTTGATATACTTTCTGGATATTCATTCGAAGAATACAAGAAAACATGGGGTGTATTTGATTCAGAGCTGTTCGATTTCAAAATGAAGATATTTTATCAAAAACGCAATGAATTTTGTTATGCCGGGGATTGGGGTTTTGTAGTGAATATCAACACAGGCGAGTTGAGGCAGTGTTATAGAGAGTCAATTTTAGACAATATATATGAGAATACCAGCAAACCTTTAAATTTCAAGAGAGTGGGAACGAAGTGCCGCCAGCCTCACTGTTATAATGGACACGCATTTCTGACGTTAGGCATTATTCCCGCACTGATAACCCCCGCCTACGCGGAGGTACGCGACAGAACAGCCGCCGGCGGTGATGCGTGGCTGAAACCGCGGATAAAAGAATTTCTCAGCCAAAAGCTATACGACAATAACAAATTCTTTTTGTGATTTATTATATGATTTACAAAGAAAATACCAGAACATAAAATAAGCACAAAATAAAAATGGAATGAATGGAAGAAGGTTGGTTAACGTGTCTGATAAAACAACAGCATCGCTTAAAACTATAAGCAGAATTGATTGGGTGCTGTACTGCGTTGCAGTATCCCTTGTACCTTGTATTTTCCTGTTCGACTTGTATAACCGCAACAGGATACAGAACCACATCCCTTTTGGGGCTACGCTCGTTGTGGCTGCCGTGTTGGTGGTTGTGAGTTTGGCAGTGTTTCTGCTCCTGCGCTGGATTGTGCGAAACCTGGAAGGCGCGTTGATAATTACATCGCTGTGGTGGGTAACGTTCTGGCTGTTTGAGTCGAGTTACGCCGTCATGCTTAACTTTACAGCCACGCTTTCGCGGATGGTATGGCTTTCGCTGATAGTGATAGGATTAGCTGTGATTGCTGCGTGTTTCCGGCGGTATGAGCCGCCGTTCGGCAAAATCAGCCCTGTTTTCCGCATTTTGGCGGCGACTTTGTGCGGGCTGTTTGTCTTCAATTTCGTACCGGGGGTGCAGCATCAGATTATGCTTCAGGGAGCGAGAGCCAATGACGGTGAGAGGGCGTTTTATATCAAACGGGAGTTCAATGTTGACGCGTCACTGCCAAGCCCTGACATATATTGGTTTCATATGGATGGTATGTTAAGTTTAGAAACTGTGGAGAGTTTCTTTGGGGAATGTCAGGATTGGTTGCGCAAAGAACTCGCTGAGCGCGGCTTTTTTGTTTACGAAGACGCTGCATTAAATGCGGGCGATACAGGTATCGCGCTTCCCGCATTATTTTCTCCCAATTTTTATGATACTTATTATGCTGAACGTTTGTCAGAAATAAAACAGCTATTGATAAACCCGAGGCGTGATGCGTTAAATAGAAGACTCGCGCAAGATGGTATAAGCCTAGTCAATGATGTTACGCCATATCATGAGATGTTCCATGCTCTTATGTCAGCGAATTATGAAATTGTGCTAATAGCTGGAGGTTCTTGGGCAGTTGCAAATATGCCCTTCACTATGTTTTACAGAATATGGCCACCTGATGATAATTATCCCATGATTAAAAATGATAATATCAACAGAAGTTTTCTCACGGAGTCAAGCGATTTATTCAACTTGCTGACCATGGTTACGCCCCTTTCTTTTTCCTTGAATCAAGTGCCTGTTTTGGATTCAGATACCCAATGGCTGCCTATCTCTGATCACACAGAGAAGATAGATCAATTGGTAGAAACCCGGTTGGCTATGGATAACACTACTCCTGTTTCTCTGTTAGAAAGGCGGATATACAGAAGATTAGTCGATTCTTTCTACGTGCCATCCCCTAAATTTTTGTTTCTGCAGTCAGATATCACACATGGATACAACTGGCATTTGGCCGCCCCTACTTCTGCAAGAGATACCACGAGAGTGGATTTATATATGCCCGCCCATAATTATGCCTCTGCTGTAATGTTAAATGCTATTGATGCGATATTGAAGCAGACCCCGAATGCTGTCATCGTCCTACAATCGGATCATGGATTTCATCTATCCGACACTCAAGAACACTTGCTTCGCATGGGCTATACCGATGAAGAAGTGTTGGAACTATTTCTCTCCGTTTTTAGTGCTGTCCGCATACCGTCACAGTACGGCGGGCTTGACGCGCCGCTTGCGCCCCTCAATATATCGCGCGAGCTTGTTAACCGATTTGTGGGTGAAAATTATACCTTATTGCCCGATTAGGACGAGAAAGAAGGGAAAACTATTATTATGTTTGTGATGCTGTTCATATTGCTTGCCATAGGGCTATTTGCCTTGCGTATTTTTTTGCACGTAAAAAGGAGAATACTAATGGCCAGTTACTGTGCCGTGCTGTTAATTTGTGCTGTGATTGTTTTTACAGATGCCGAACTTCCATCTGCAGATTTTGAGGCTCTTGAGTGTGGATTTTTTGAACATACAGAGTTAGACATATTTTTTAGCAGATTGACAGGAAACACTCGAATATCTGAACCGTTTGATGACAATGAATTCATTTTATCTGCCGCACCTGGTTTCCATGATGAGCCGTTTGATTTGATTGTGTCAATACCGTCAATACCGGAAGCGGTCATTTACTGGACGATTGACGGCAACGAGCCAACGCCGGGCGAGGATAGATTTATAGTGCGCGGCGACCGCCTAATCCAAGTTTCAGGTCGCCTTCCTAAAAATGGTGAAATAGGCGTACATGACCGCTCAGGATATTGGCGGTATGCTATTTTAACCTCTTACTTTGAGGAGTGGAGACATAACCCCGACGTTCGGCTTCATGGCAATGTCAGACCGGCACGCGGCGCAGAAATATTACAAGGTACTGCTTTTCGTTTCAGAGGCTTTATAAATCAGGAAGCCGTAACAGAAATTCTCACCGCAACGTACATTGTCGCTCCTGATGCTGCCGAGCGCTTTACGCACAGGCCGGTGATAATGGTGACTGCTCCATACGAGGAGTTTCTGTATATTTATTCTAACGCATGTACACATGACTTAGTCAATATGCCGACGAGGCGGCGCGTATTCAATTATGAGTATTATGAATGGAGAGGGACAGCGCATGAACGCATATTCAATATGTTAGGGTCTACGTCCCTTGGGGGGTCTTGGTCAAGAATGCACTCTCAAAGAACGCTGAATGTTCATTTGTCACGTGGGGAATTGAATGGAGTTGTGACACATCCAATATTTGACGGATTGTACGAGTTGTACAGATTTCGTTTATGGAATGGGGGAAGCGGGCCTTTTAGGCAAGACCATATGCGCGATATTTTCGCTCAAACTGCCTCGGCGGAATTGAATGCTTTGTATTCAGACCACAACCTTGCTATTAAATTTATTAACGGGGAATATTGGGGATTTATATCCATAAGAGAACATACAACCAATGCGGAATTTATCCACACAAGAACTGGCATAGCTAAAAACAATATAGCCATTATGGAACGGACATGGTTTGAGCGGGATGAAGATGGAAACCATATAAGAGATCCTAATAACGTGAATGCGGGTCCGCAAGATTGGGTGCGGCACACTTTCAATGAACTTATTGATTTTACTTTCTCATATGATTTGTCGACGGACTACGCGCGGGAACGTCTATTTTATGAATACTTCTGTCAAGATAATTTCATTGATTTTGTGATTGCACACACTTTTTTTAACGATGTGTCTTTTCCACAAAATAACGTACGATTCTTTAGGGCAATCGTCCCAGATTGTCAAAACGCGAATAACCCATACAATGATGGGAGATGGAGATTTATCCTGCATGATATGGATGCCGCTCCCTGCGGTTATACAGGTGCGCCGCTAATATATACCGAAAGCCGTTTCAATATGTTATATCGCCCCACTAATAACAGAGCCATTGCACGGGTATTCGGGGTATTCAACAATCAGATGTTTGTTGAACAATTTGTAGAGCGCGCATTGTGGGTTTTAGATAACGATTTTCACCAAGATAGATTGCTTGCCCTTCATGATGAATTTGTCGCAAAATATGAACCCTTGTTGCCGGAAATGTACAATCGCTTTCCAGTTAGGGGGGGCAATATAGAAAACTCCCTCTCAAATTTCCATTACTTTCGATTACAGCTCAGGACTTTTCTTGAGAATCGAGAATATTATTATAGGCAACATCTTGCACATATTTTGGAGAGAGTTTCGTAGGTAAGAATAAATACTGAATTGCGTACCGTCCGCATATCGCGTTGAACATTCCCGCGAGCTCGTGAACCGTTTTGTGGGCGGGAATTACACTTTGCTACCTGACAGATATAGGGATTAAAAAAAGAAAGAAGGTTGAAACGACATGATATTCATAATACTATTTATGTTGCTTGCGCCGGGGCTTATCGCCTTGCGTATCATTTGGAAGGATAGGGCGATAGAACGCAAGGATTACAAATTTGTCGCCAGCGACTATCTGATTTACTCATTTTTAATTCAGATGAGCGTGTATGGTTTTATGTTCCTGACCTATCCTGAGCGGACAGTTTCGTTCGCGCTGAATACCGAAGCGGTGAGCCATATCTTGTCCGCGAGCTTTGTATTTAAATATTCTTTCATAGCTTTGGTCGCGGCATTGGTGCTTCCGGCGATAGTACCGCGCATAGCTGAAGGATTTATTAATTTAGAGAAAAAGAGAAAAGAAAGATTGGAAAAAGAGAGCGAAACAAAGAAAAAGAAAGGAGAATAATATGTATTTAGATCCGGGATTTGGTGGGATGCTTGTGCAGGCGATTGTCGCCATTATTGCTGTCGGCGGGGGGATATTGTTTTCATTCAGAAGGAGAATCCGTGCCGCGTTCAGCAAAAATAAAGAAGAGACGGATATTGCGGATATTAACATCAAGCAAACTACCGGAGA
>Ga0123355_10016157_pt1 | contig 11755 bp, 5 predicted proteins | sample TergutEmb28metaG_3_FD_89872 | JGI IMG/M metagenome (GOLD analysis project Ga0123355, IMG submission 89872) | Embiratermes neotenicus P1 segment gut microbial communities from Petit-Saut dam, French Guiana - Emb289 P1 | ecosystem: Host-associated > Arthropoda: Insects > Digestive system > Gut ...
ACTGGCCATTATCTCCCAAACCGTTCAACTTTGGATATAGGTGTTTTGGGGTTTTTCGGTATAGTTTGACATAAGGAACACCCTCCCGAAGTCTGGTCCGTTCCTCCTGTTACACCCTGTATAAGGCTAAACGCTATTGCAGTAAGCCTACTGCCTAGCATACCTTCTCGGGGCTGTCTTTCCAGGCCCTTGTTTTCTTCCTTCAGCTTCAGCACGTTTTTACTTAGCTAGCCAATATTAAATGGGTCGAATTTTCAGTTTCTGCATCCTCCTCGTTTCTTAAACCGTGAACAACTTTCAGTACAGTTTTACGGAGAGAACTTGAACGTCCGACAGCGCAGTGGGAGGAGAAACAGATGGGGTGTATGCCTTCGTACAGATGACGCTGTCGGGGTAGACATTCCATGACAATAACATATTTCATTAGCGCTGGATGCATTGTACTAATACAAGACGTGTGTGGCTCCTGTACGTATTTTTAAATTATGGTATCGTATTTGTTTTGTGGAGTGTATTTATGCTGCGCGTGTCCTGCTGTCTGTCCCTTGAAATTAAATAATCCAAATGGAAGAAACCATGGTTTAGTTGTACCTAATCTGATTCTCCCTCTTCAGACCAGTTGTGAAATGTTCATTAGTCCTGCCTAATCTGAACCTTCCTCTTCAGACCAACTGTCAAATGTTTATTAGTCCTCCCTAATCTGAATCTCTGTTTTCAGACCAGCTGTCAATGTTCATTACTCCTGCCCAATCTGATTCTCCCTCTTCAGACCAGCTGTCATTTGTTTATTAGTTCTGCCCAATCTGATTCTTTCTCTTCAGACCAGTTGAGAAATGTTCATTAGTCCTGCTTATCTGAATCTCCCTCTTAAGACCAGCTGTCAAATGTTCATTAGTCCTTCCTAATCTTATTCCTCCTCTTCAGACCAGTTGTCAAATGTTCATTAGTCCTGCCTAATCTGCATCTCTCTCTTCAGACCAGCTGTCAAATGTTCCTGAGTCCTGCCTAATCTGAATTTCCCTCTTCAGACCAGTTGTCAAATGTTCATTAGTCCTGCGTAATCTGAATCGCCCTCTTCAGACCAGTTGTCAAATGTTCATTGGTACTGCCTAATCTGAACCTCCCTCTTCAGACCAGTTGTCAAATGTTCATTGGTACTGCCTAATCTGAATCTCCCTCTTCAGACCAGTTGTCAAATGTTCATTAATCCTGCCTAATCTGAATCTCCCTCTTCAGACCAGTTGTCAGATGTTCATTCGTTCTGCCTAATCTGATTCTTCCTCTTCAGACCAGCTGTCAAATGTTCATTAGTCCTGTCTAATCTTATTCCTCCTCTTTAGACCAGTTGTCAAATGTTCATTAGTCCTGCCTAATCTGCATCTCCCTCTTCAGACCAGCTGTCAGATGTTCATTAGTCCTGCCTAATCTGATTTTTCCTCTTCAGACCAGTTGTTAAATGTTCATTAGTCATGCCTAATCTGAATCGCCCTCTTCAGACTAGTTGTCAAATGTTCATTGGTCCGGCCTAATCTGAATCTCCCTCTTCAGACCAGTTATCAAATGTTCATTAGTCCTGCCTAATCTGAATATCCTTCAGACCAGTTGTCAAATGTTCATTAGTCCTGCCTAATCTGAATCTCCCTCTTCAGACAAGTTGTCAAATGTTCATTATTCTTGCCTATTCTGAATCTCCTTCTTCAGACCAGTTGCCAAATGTTCATTAGTACTGCCTAATCTGATCCTTTCTCTTCAGACCAGTTGTCAAATCTTCATTGATCCTGCCTAATCTGAATCTCCCTTCAGACCAGTTTTCAAAGGTTCATTAGTCCTGCCTAATCTGAATCTCCCTCTTCAGACCATTTGTCAAATGTTCATTCGTTCTGCCTAATCTGAATCTCCCTCTTCAGACCAGCTGTCATGTGTTCATTATTTCGCATTCCAGCCCGTCTTTCTCAGGTCGTTGTGTTTGCAAGATGGTTAAGTTGTTAGCTTCCCGTTTTCGTCTTGTCCACAAACAAAGTTTTTTGGGGAAAATTGTAAAAGTACAGAAATTACCCTTTTGTGATTTAGTTGCATTATTGTGCACTTTCTCATCGGTTACGTGACAGGAAATTACAAATTTCTGACGTACTTGTAATACATATGTACGTCGTATTGTGATATTTGTGAAGTCGATTTCGAATTGTAGAAAAAAACTAGGAAAGATGTTTTATTTCTTGTATTATTGTGATTTGACGTTTACGCCATCCAAATCAGCCAGTTCTGAGCGAAGTTATTCGGTGGCAAGTGAGATAAAACGCCCAGTGTATTTAATCTTTGAACTTTTAAGTGATTCATTGATATGTATTTTAACACTTACATTCATATATTCACAGACGAGTTCATCGCCAGGAGGAGGGGAGAGAAGAATGTTGTAGAACAGATACAGATAATTCTATGCGATATCGGGAGGGTGATTCTGATATACTGTATTAATATATCCTCTTCTAAACACTGCGAATGTTCTGTACACTAACGATATGAATTGATTTGTGCATATCTTTCTCAAATATACCCCGCAAACACTGGCTGCTTTTCGTTGGGTATAGGACAGGGGTGTCCAAACCGCCACCCGCTGCCGTATCTGTAAGGTAGTACGCACTGCACAGGATTAAACAAGAGTTTAGGCGGTTAGGTAGACCACTTATGGTTATTTTTACAAATAAAATCCTTCCGATCGCACTATGGCCCTGGGGTCGACTGAGCCTATAACAGAAATGAGGGTAAAGGCGGCCGGTGCGTAAGGCTGACAACCTAACACTATCTTGTGCCGTCACGAAATCTGTGAACCGTAACTTCCTGGAACCCTCTGGGTCCCTGCGGGCCTGTAACGGTACTACTTTACCTTTACCTTTTACTCCCCCCAAAACCAGCTTACAGTATCTTTGGTGGTCCTGTGGAGGGGAGGAGAAAGAAATGGAAAATAAATAAAAAATAGTCACCTGTGGTCTAGCAGTTAAACTTCCCACCGATAGAAATCTACCGTTTCTGATGGGCTTTTATTTAAAATCCGCGCGTAGTTGGAACGGCAGGGACTAGAACTAAATTCTCCCGGCAGCTTTGTCTTACGTCTCCAGCACCAAATTTTTATGAAAGTCGTCTTACTAATCCAGGAACTGAATCATGCAGCCGGGCCAACATTATATGCACAGTAAAATATCAACATTTGTTGAAGAAAGTGTTTATGATAAGGAAAATGTGGTGAGCCACTTCTTCCTTTACCGAAGTTTATGTAGTTTACTTTTTATGTTGCAGGGTTAGGCTACACTTGTGGAGCTGTACAGTAGAAACATTGTTTCTGTGCAGCCACCCCTATTCCTCACTGTCTTTCACGTACACATGTACGCACGCACACACACCATTCGGTTCTCATAAGACTATTTTATAGACGAAGTTTCTACCCAACATGTGAAACAAGAGGTTGCCGAGATCTCCATGCTATCTCTGTGTCCCTCTTTTTGAACTTTGAATTGTACCATCCCCGTTGTGTAATATAAACTATTAAGTGGGTTTGAAGTCAATAACACAACTAATGTTTAGTTAGATGTTATATTCTAGGTCAAAAAGACTACATGTTTCGGCCGGTAGTGGCCATTATCAGGTCTTTGTTGTTTGATACACTTAAGAGTACTTTAGACAATTGTATAAAGTACTCTTAAATGTGTCAAATGACAAAAACCTGATGATGGCCACTACCGGCCGAAACATGTAGTCTTTTTGACCTAGAATATAACATCTAACTAAACATTAGTTGTGTTATTGACTTCAAACCCACTTAATAGCCTCTATTTGAATTTCTGAAACGGTAACGCCATTGCAAGATGCTTTTGGTGCCTAAAATTTTAATTTCCTACAGTCAGTAATAACAACATGGCCGACACGCGAACTTGTGATCGCGGGAGTTATAGTAACATTATTACTTGCTGTAGGTCGTTAACTGATGCATAGTAATAGAACTTGGAAATACACGCAACTTTTATTACTGCATTATATGTATTTTAGAATTTCAACAACATGGCCGTCGTGCAGAAACTGATTTTGGGTTTAGGTTTCATGTCAGTAACTAACTAGTTAGTGGAACTAGACATGTAAAATATTTTGCTGCGGAGAGAGGTAGAACATACACTCATTAGTACTAAATTTAGGAAGTCAAAATTTGGAAATATGGCGACGATGCGAAACTTGTAGGTTATTTCCGACACATTCAACGTATACATACACACTCTCTACCATCATTTCGGCAATAGGATTTTCAGAAGAAGAAAAACGGAACAATAAGAGCAGGGGTGCAAAAATCTAGGGTCCCAGCTCGCCCGGGCTACTAAACTTCGCACAGTGACGCCTTCTATTTTTGGGCGCTCAGTGTGGAACTGTGTCATGTCAACTTTTTTCACGCATAGAATTTTGAGATGCCGCCTAGATTTGTAGAAAATTTGTGGGCCCGTAAACAAGGACATGACTAGATACGCAGTACTGCACATCCACCTGTGCTGTAAGTTAGTAGGATTTTTGGAGTTCTGCTGGAAGTGCTGTTCAAATATGGGGAAGGGAAGTGGTATAAAAAGAGGTGAAGGGGAGAAAGGAAGAGTGGGAATAAACTACGGGAGCTAGGCGGGTAAAACTTTGTAGTGCAGTAGATGACATTACGTAAGGAATATTTTTGGCAAGTCCGCAGTTACAAACATGACGACAGCACAAATCATCGAGATTATATAAGACCAAAATAACATAATTACGTAGAATGACTTAGGTAATGAAGTTCTGTGCCGGAACAAAACAATACATGCACTGTACGTATAACGTAACATCGAGGCTCGTTCTAGCAACCATTGTTGCAGTGGAAAAAGCAGTAAGTATTACATATTGTGAATGTGTAATAATACAGGGTTATTCATAAGTCCGTGAAACAAATTAAAAATTCGCAAAAAAAAAAAAACTACGCAACGGATCATGGTAGTTCTTACGCCGATAGAGAGAAAAACTCTCCAAGTTTTTTTTTTTTTTAATTAGATATTTCACAGATGCTCAATGTGTCCACCTTTGGTAATACGGCAGACGACTATGCGATAGTCCATCTCGTTCCACACCCGTGTCAGCATATCACGGTCGACCAGAGCCACAGCAGCGGTGATACGGTTGCGAAAATCTGGAGATTAGCGGGGATTGGAGGCACAAAGACAGTGTCCTTCACAAGCCCCCAGAAGAAAAGTCACACGGGGTTAAATCCGGTGACCGGGGTGGCCACCTCATTAACGCGTCATCTTCTTTCCCTGTGCGTCCTATCCACCGTTGTGGCAAGTTTCGATTGAGATACCCTCGCACGTCTTTGTAGTGAGCCGGAGAGCCGTCTTGTTGAAAGATGTAATCATTACTGTCTTCCTTCAACTGTGGCATCAGCCAGTTTTCTGACATGTTTCACGGAATTATGAATAACCCTGTATAAACAGCGAACCAGGTGCAACAATAATATTTTTATTAATAATTTGAATCAGCTCAACATGTTTCGGGCGATAATTTCGCCCGTCCTCAGGAGCCCTAGACTGTGTTTACAGCTAGTGGTATAAAGTACCGACGATGCTGCCTGCTGGTCACCAGCAGGTAGCATCGTCGGTACTTTATACCACAAGCTGTAAACACAGTCTAGTGCTCCTGAGGACGGGCGAAATTATCGCCCGAAACATGTTGAGCTGATTGAAATTATTAATAAAACTATTATTGTTGCACCTGGTTGGCCGTTTATATTATTGTATGGATGATGCACGGTCACACAAACATCAAATTGCGAGTGTGTGTTTGTAGGCGTAGGTTTCTAGCATGCAGTGCGCATGCGCCGTATTATATTGTCATCTGTGGCCTGTCTGGCTCTACCATATTTTTCTCACATATCATAAACGGCACGATTTTCGAAAGGAAAGTTCCTGAACATAAAATGTGTAATTTGATTTCCACTACAGCTTTTGTCTGAAACGTTTCTCATTCTAAGAAGAAATCAGCGAGATGTGATCATAAATGTACGCGTGTCTCCGTATAAAGTACCCGTTGTTCTTGTCACGTTTTAACGAAAATTGAATTTTCTCGAAATGTTTTTCGGAAAATAATTATAAAGTGTAATAAAAGTCCTTTTATTGGCAGCCGAGTTTTTCCATGCGGACAGGCAGACAGACGGACAGACAGCGACGTGGTCTCATTCCAGCTGGTTGGAACTATTCACGAAAGGTGTAAAAAATTGCATTGAAATGTGTGATCACGAAAGGTTGCAATCCCAGACATACAGTCCACGAACTTCGAGACTGTTTGCAACAGGAATATTTTTTCTTCGTTTCTGTTGTAAGAGTTTGTATAGCGTGATGTGTGTTCAGTGAAAGGCCAGGATAAATATTTACATAGTATCCTGCAGCGATTTTTTTGGGCGCGTTCACGAAATTGCTAAAAGCGACTATTAGCTTCCTCATGCCCGCCAGCCTGCCCGTTTGTCCACATGGAACAAATCGGTTCCCACCAGACGGATTTTCATGAAATTTGATATTCGAATATTTTTCGAAAATCTGTCGAGAAAATTCAAGAGTAGTTTACTTGAAGATCAATATACGATTTTGGTCATAATCTCGCAGAGTTGTACTTAGATTGGGAAGTGCTGCGGAAACAAGTTGCCGAGAAATTAAAAAAAAAAAACATTTTGTTTTCAGTAACTTTTTTTCCTTAAAAAATCGTATAGTTTTGTGAGATATGTGGAAAAATATTGTAGAGCGGGGCAGGCCACAGATGACAATATGGCGCTTGCGCTTTGCATGCTGGATATTTAAGGCTACAGACACACACTCAGAATATGTAATACTTATTGCTTTTCCACTGCAATAATGGTTATACGAACGAGCCTCAATGTTACGTAATACGCACGGTGTCTATCTTGTTATTTACTCTAAATCACGTTTACTCTTGTGCCTTTAGCCTAAAGATCAAAACATGTAGCGTATCGACGCGTGTGGTTTTGTGACATGTTTGCCTGTTTGTGATCGCCATGTACCTGCTGAAAGAAAATGCTGGGAATTCTACGTACAATCGTTTCCGGTGTGTTGAGAGAAGTCATCGGGGTTCCCCAGGTAGGAATACAGACACTCATTCGTAACAGACGTCACCCTGACGTTGGGGGAAAATAAGTTGCGATCAGACTTAACGAAAACCCGAAGATTGTTTCTGCGGTGTACTTGGGCAACGAATTTTTGAGCCGTAGATTCAGGTCTCCTGGGATGTTGACGCCATTTTAGTAGTTGCCGAAGTTTCGAAAGATGGTAGAGCACCTAACTTATTAGACTGCTTGATTCTGAAGGTCAAGGTAGAGCCAGTTCTGCTGTTACCCGCATTTCTTTAGCGCGAATAGGCCATAACGCGATTTGTGAATAGGTGAACGCTGTTTGTGTGACGCGAGGTTTTTGCTTACGGGTTTTCGGTATTGCGCGGTTTCGGTGACAGGTGTGGTCTTACTTTGACATGGGTTTCCGTCTCTTAATCTTCTGCACAATATTATCCTCAGCCATGCGTTCAACATGGCCTAACCAATTTAATCTTTGTTTTTTAATTGGAAGACCTAAAACACGTTGGGAAGATGACGTTTTGGAAGATATAAAGAGCATAAACATACGCAATTGGAAGAAAGTAGCACAGAATAGAGATAGTTGGAAGAAAGGGGTTGAGCAAGCCAGAACCTTTTATAGGTTGTAGCGCTTTATAAGAAGAAGAAGAAGAAGAAGAAGAAGAAGAAGAAGAAGCAGAAGAAGAAGAAGAAGCAGAAGAAGAAGAAGGTGTGGTCTTACTTAATTACTCACTCACTCACTCCATGGAGCAGAGTCCTTCTTGAGACGCTAACCTATTTGCTGCTAGTCAAGATATTCCCAGCATTTTATGTAACCTGAAGGTTCATTACCGCATTCATAAGTGCCCCCCAACTGTCCCTATCCTGAGCCAGCTCGATCCAGTCCATACCCCCATATCCCACTTCCTGAAGAGCCATCTTAATATTTTCCTCCTATCTACGCCTTGGTCTCCCAAGTTTTCTCTTGCCGTCAGGTTTACCCACCAAAACCCTGTATACGTTTGTCCTCTCCCTCATACGCGCTACTTGCTCCGCCCATCTCATTCTTCTTGATTTTATCACCCGAACGATATTGGTTGAGCAGTACAGATCATTAAGTTCCTCGTTGTGTAGTTTTCTCCATTCCCTGTTATCTCGTCCTTCTTAGGCCCAAACATTCTCCTAAACACCCTATTCTCAAACACAGGTGTGATCTATTGTTTCCATAAACTCTACTATCCTTACTACGTGACTTTCTACAGTTCGAGGTCTCACAGGAACGAAACTATCGCTTCGTAGGAAACACGACTGTACATTGTTAAATCACGGACTTGAATTATTTTGTGAATGCAGTCTGTAGAGAAAATTTGCAATCTTTCAAAATATTTCTTTAATTTGTGAGACAGAGCTATTAATTTCCTGACTGCTGCCTATATTTATGCCTAAATATGGATGAATTCAGTGGAAATTTGTTATTCATCAGAAGCCTGTAAATACTATTGTTTTTAGAGCCAGGAGTGACTTTTTATGGATTTGTTTATAATGGATATTATTCTTACAAATTCCCGTTGATATTTTTATGGCAGTGTTTTGCGGGGTCTTATGTTTTCGGGTTTGGGATAGTCTAAGTGGTCGCTTCTTGTTAAATGTTCACCCCGTATGGTTGTAGTTCTGAACGTTCACAGAGTTACCTGTGTCTTCACGCACACCCGTGGTTTCGTAAGGTACACTCTACCGACTGGTCTTTTTTTTTTTTGTAGGCGTGTTTGTAAAGCAGTTGCGAAAAATGACCGTTTGCCTCATGTGCGTCCGCTCGTCTGTCTGTCCGCGTGCGACTGTACGACTTACAGCGGACGGGTTTTCATAACATCTCGTGTTCGAGATTTACGCTAATTTTTTGTCTTAAACGTTCCGATTTTGGCTAAAATCTGACCAAAAAAGAACATCGTTCAGCTAACATGAAGACCCACATACATTTTTGGTTATCTGTGACTGCATTTGGCCTTTGTAGTTAAGGTGCGATATGAGGCGGAAGAAAATTTGACGATGTTAATTAACACTTGATATCCGGCCGTTTACGAGATTTCGGTTATAATCGACTGTGAATCTGAAGCTGAGATAAGGAGAAATTTTATTTGTAGTTTGTGTTGCGTAAAACGTGGGAGAGAGCGTTTGAGAAATACTCGCATATACAGTGTTTGTTTTGAAAACAGTCGTCCGTGGACAATAAGAGAGAGAACGTGCCCTGCAGACATTTCTTAACTTCTGTAATGTTTGATTTTCGTTTAGACTCGTCGCCATCTTCTTTACGTAAGAGCTTGCAGTTCTGAAGACGCAGTAAGTCTCTAACGGGCATGAAGGCCAACAGAGATGCACTGACCCTGGCTGTTAGTGCACCTTGGGCAAGAATGTTTAGTAGCCAAGGAGCCGAGCGCCTTGTCCTTGACCTCATTTCGAAAATGTTGCGATCCCGCGTCCGGCCGGCCACCGAACGATAGACGTGACAGGTTACTTGTCAGTAATTCTTCGTTTGCAGTAGTTTTTGGGTTCAGATTTCTGACCCGGCACATACTGTCCTCTCATTGAAGTCTTGTGATTTTCGAAATTCTTTCCGTGCAGAGAACTAGGATATGGGAGACCGCTTTTTCTTTTTCTTCTTCCTCTTCACCTCTTCCTCCTCCTCCTATTGTGCCTAGGCCCTTTTTCGGGCCATTGCCTCCCTTGCAGGTGTTTTGGAACAGTAGAATTGTTGTTTAGACCACAAAAAACCCTTAAGAAAACAATAATGAAACTATACAATACACTGGTCCTTCCGGTCTTGTTATATAGCATCGAAACTTCGACTATTAAAGCAAGTGACACCAGAAGAATAACAGCAGCAGAGATGAAATACATGAGAAGAACAGCAGGATACACAAGGACAGATTACAATACAAATGCACAAATTGCAAAGGAGTTAAAAATAACAACAATTTTGGACAAATTACTAGAATACAAGAGAAGCTGAATACAACATGTAAATAGAATGCCTCGAAATAGATTACCCAGAGTAGTGAAACACTACTCCCCAACTGGCAGAAGGAATCATGGTAGACCTTTGAAGAGACTTCTGGATACGTGAGACCGGAACGGGTTAACAAGTGGCCCAACTCCATGAAAGATATAGAATGATCATGATGATAATTGTTGCGAGGTCAGGATGTAATCCTCACGCGCAACCCCCCAACTTGGAGGGCCAGGATATCTCTCTTTGCCCCGCGTCTTGCTCGAAACCTGTGCGGTGCTGCCGCTATAGTGGACGACCGTTTGGGACACACAGATCAGTCATGCTTTTTGACAGCATGTATTGTGTGTAGCGGACAGAACCATTACTTTGTCAAATAACTAAAAAAATTGCAATGGCCGGTCGGGTAATAAGTTTACAGTGCGTGTGTTATATTTTTGGGTCTTTATTGTCAGGTGTAATAAGAACAAATTTGTTTAATGTACAGGGTTATTCAAAATGATTGTCGGGATTTTAACAACTTGTCTTTCAAAATACACTTGTGATAGGAGTATATGTGTTTTTTTATTTAATAGAACACTCCAAGTTTTTGTTTCATACCTTACAAGTGCTCTATATGTGCACCCTCTGTGATTCTACAAACATCAACACGATAATCGTGTTCGTTCCAAACTATATGTAGTATGTCAGCGGTGATGGTTTCAGTGGCGGTTCTGATTCGTACCTTCAGTTCCGGGATACTTGCGGGAAGAGGAAGAACATAAACCTGATCCTTGACGTAACCCCATAGAAAGAAATCACATGGGGTTGCATCTGGAGTGTATTGTGTATGACCCCGACAATCATTTTGAATAACCCTGTATTTGAGTAATTAACAAGACAAGCGATGTACGTATAACGTAACACTGAGGCGTGTTCCCGTAACAATTGTTGTAGAGGAAAAGGCAATGAGTATTACATATTCTGAGTGTGTGTCTGTAGCCTTAGGTATCCAGCATGCAAAGCGCAAGCGCCATATTGTCAGCTGTGGCCTGTCCGGCTGTAACACATTTTTTTCACTTTTTTGTAAGGCGATGAGTCCATGTCGTGCAATAGAACTGACCAATCAGAGAACAAACCCTACACAAACCGACAAAATTATTACAACGGGACACAATGTCATGGTCGTACAGAATTTTTCGCCGTTTGTTTTGCTTTATATGGCTGAAGTCCATTTATTCACTCACCTCCTTCTAGTGCCGCAGTCATAGAAGAGTAGAGCTACATGTATGTTTCTGCCCACTCTCTGGGCCACACCGGGCCTGTAACGGAATCACGTTACTTTTTACCTTTATACTCCACTTATCCGGACGCTAATTATCCGGATCGCCAATTATGCCGATCGGCTTGGCCCTTCGGGTAAATTTGTCGATAATTGTATAAAACTAACCTGCCTTGAAATTACCGGTTATCAGATCAAGTACATTACAGTGTTATGGCTTCTAGAACTTCAAATCAGGCGAGGTCGAAAGGTTTAGAAGCCGTGAGGAAAGAAAACCAACAAGATGCAACAATATAGATGGTTTATTGTCAATTATGGATGTTGATTATTGACAATGTCTCAACATGTTTCGGGCATCTTTATGCCCATCTTCAGGAGCAAA
>Ga0123355_10016159_pt1 | contig 11754 bp, 7 predicted proteins | sample TergutEmb28metaG_3_FD_89872 | JGI IMG/M metagenome (GOLD analysis project Ga0123355, IMG submission 89872) | Embiratermes neotenicus P1 segment gut microbial communities from Petit-Saut dam, French Guiana - Emb289 P1 | ecosystem: Host-associated > Arthropoda: Insects > Digestive system > Gut ...
CGTTCCTTGCTAAAGTTATTACATATTACGATTTAGTTCGTTTTTGTAAACAAGGTGTTGTGGCAGCATATCATGTTGTGTAGGAATCTGTTGTAGAGAGTGTAGTTGGCTGGATGTGCGTCGTATGCTACGCCTACGACGCACACCCAGCCAACTACACTCTCTACAACAGATTCCTACACAACACCTTGTTTACAAAAACGAACTAAATCGTAATATGTAATAACTTTAGCAAGGAACGACGAAACTTCCTGATGATGATCTGAAAAGATCGACATGTCGGAGTGGTTTTTAAGTGTTTTAAAGTGTTTTAAGTGAAAGTTATATAGGTGCATTTGTTGGTTAATAGTTGAAGTGACAGGCTCAATGCTGGGAAGGGGGAAATGCTAAAGCGCTACGTCTTAACTAGCGTGGAAGTGGACGATATTCGTGCCTGAAAGAGAATATGTCGCAGGAAATATTTCCGCCGGTTTGCTGTTCCAAGGTTCAAAGTCAACAAAGCTTATGGGCCCGTTTGCTGTTCCAAGTGGTGTACCAAAATCTTCAGTTCACGGGTCAAAGAAATGTTATAAAACTATTTCCCACGTAAAATTAGAGCTGTAGAACAACTCCTTAAGTTTCATTGGACAATAAAAAGGCGGCACTACGGGTCGTTTCAATTTCGATTGTTTCTGGATCCGAAATTCCCGTCTTGGTTTAGGAGTGATTTATATTAAACTGGAATACAAACAGCTAAATTAACAGACACTCTTGCTCCGGAAAGCCCCATGCTGTGCATGTAGTTCTTTTGAACAACCCTTAATTCGGAGTATGATGTGCAGCGAGTGCGCGCAAAATGGTGAGGTCCTATTAAAAAAAATAGTTTTAGCCGTTACATTCTGCTAATTCTAACATCGTTACTCCGGGAAGTGTGGTTTCATAGATCTGCAAAGTTGATTGAATGCGATTATTTTGTGCACGACACCGAAATATGAGTAACTTTGCTAACAATACGCAATCGTTGCATGAACTGAGAGAAAACAGTCTAAGAGAAATTGCTATTATTTCAAGAAAAGAGGTCCATCGTTGTGGAGAAATGTTTCCGGGTGGTGCGAGTCTTGTTCAGAAGCTTTATCCCGGTGCTGAGAGATTCCTGTATGAAACAAGACGGTTTAAACTGCCAAAGAAAATCCGAATCCATGGTGACATAACAGCCATTCCAGTCTATACGAACACTTTATAAGGTACACGTCAGCCTAAATATAGTATACAGAAGGACGCGGTTTATTAACTTTCTGTACCATTTTCTACAAGCGACTTAAGTTTAAAACAACTTATTATGAGAAGGAGCAGGCTTTGATTGGAGAAAAATATTGAAAATTATTTAAACACGTATGTGAGGACATGTAGTGGATTCAACTGATTCATGGCACAGCCCAAAGACTGGAACTGGTGAACACGGTAATAAGCCTTTGGCTTTCTTAAAAGCAGGGTACCCGCTGAGCTGTTGGATAGTAATAAAAAAGGCGACACTACTCAATATGCCTCTATATGGTTAGTTATGATGCTGTGATAAGTATCGTGCCTCTTGGCCAAAGACAATATTGCATTAATGCTTTAAGGAGATATGCCATTGTAAGTTAATTTTGTTTACCGAACACTAAAATGTAACGTAATCATTTCTCTGATAAAAAAAAGTCCGTGATATGTAAAAGGCTGGCATGAACAGCTTCAAAATTAACTGAGGTAAATTTCAATTGATTACAATAGACAGTGTTAAATTAGGTACAAAAATGTCAAGTTTAGTTTTGCAACCACAGAAAATATCGCTCAATTTAGGTTACCTGTAATAAATGACTGAAGTTATACCCGAAGTACTTTCGGTATTGTCCTCCGGGATCAGACGACATGGAGTCTGGTTTTTAATTTCGCACTTATTAATACCTGTTTGTACATAGTTCCACCATCTGTTTTAGGTCGTCCTGTTATTCGATTTCCCTGAGGATTAATATGAAGTACTTTGACTTACTTTTCTTTTACAATTCATTCTGTTAACATGACCAATCCAATTCAAACGATGATCGATATAGATGACAGTATGTTAATTTGTCGGACGTCTACTTTGTCACTAAAGCCTCGTTATTACAATCACCACGTTATGTTCTAGTCGTCGCCTTCTGATGTCAGGGGATTTTCTGTCCAATGTAGCTTTCTTCAAGGGCCACATCTTAGCTAATTAAGTGAAGGCTGCCTGCAGGTACGATGTTGCTTGTACGGCCCCTCTCGGCAGCGACCCTAGAGGCAAGTCACTCTCTCGATGATTATTGATAAATTATTGATCAAGTGGTGCTCGCGCCCCTTTTCCATCCCGCACTGACCACTTCGCCACATTGGAGGGGTTTAGCCAACTTATACACGTGGAGTTTGGAAGGGAGCAGTCTTGGGGCCTAAAATGTACACTCCAAGCAACAAGTCTCCTATCGGTGCGACTACGTCAACAGAAATGAGTCTCCTGGTCCTTGCTGTCGATTTGCAAATGAGCAATTGAATAATTCGAAATTCAGAGTAAGGATAAAATGAAAAATTTAGACATTTAATAACCTACCTTCGTCATGACCCTGGAAGTGAAAGTATTGCAAATTCGCCGACTAAACCTTGTAATGGTTACACTCAGTGGATTGCCAAAGGAACGCTTACATTTACCTCTAATAAGCAAAACAGTATTAAGTTATATTCTGATAAAAATGAGTATTTTAAAAACAATATATTTTATGAAAGCAAAATTGTCGCAAATAAGACTACATTCCTGTTACCTTCTTTCTCTTGGTTCAAATATTTCTGTCTTGGCCCTGTACTCAGAGACACTGAATCAGTTTTCTTTTTTGGGGAGACCAAGACAGAAATGGGGAGATAATATAAAAGGGGTGTTTAAAGAATATCGTATTTTGATGAACTGGATGAAACTGGTTGCAAAATTAGATCTACCGGGAACTTTTGTCAACATCACGATTAATATTTGGATTCTATACTCGCAGGGGAATCTTGTGATGGTCGCCTTTAAAACATTGCACCATGACGTTAGCTAAGTTACACCGTGAACATCAGAGAATAGAAGGCAAAGAAATTTCCATACTTATGTACAATGAAGTAAAATGTACTGTCTCAGCTGAAGGGAAGAAATACATTTATCTTGTACGTACAAGGAGTTCAGAGATATTTATGGTTTTGGGGTTAAAAGACAGTATCAGTCCCTTTATTATTCCGGCTTTAGGTGTGAGAAACCATCTGAATATTATGCCGCTGTGTTCGATATTCAATTCCTGTCTCGTAAGCCCTTCCATCATCACAAACGTGGAGGGATGCAAAGGCAGGGGGGTTACTGATTGTCCAATATTTGTTTAGTATTCAGATCACGATTTCGGCCCCTTGACTGACTGGTCAGATGATGGCCGGCAGCAGAATGTATTCGGGCTTGCACTTGCAAAAAACACGTTTTGCAACCTCCCTTCTGAAGGTAATGTTGTCGGTATGGACCTACGATAAAAATTGCCTAAATTATTTATATAAAAATAATCTCTTTCAATGTGAGTTTTGGGATGTGACGCCATATCGAACTACATTTAGTACCGACGATTCGGTACATTCCCAGGGTCACTGCAGTCACTACTCTTCGACTTGGACAGCATACACCCTGAAGATGGGCGTAGCAAACTCCTGCGAAACGTTGGCGACCATTTAGAAACCGACTATGCGTAACATTCCTGAAGAATGGAATCTTAAATTTCCTGTTGTTCACAGATCAGAGCGCTTGCCAGCAGCTGCAGTCTGTAGCAGCCAAACAACTTTAAGAAAAATAATGATACAGTTAATTTTTAGAAACGTTCGCTAAATTCCGAAAAGCGACTACTAGCTTCGTCATGTCCGTCCGCATGGCACAACTCTGCTCCCGCTGGCCAGATTATCATGAAATGTTACACGTGAGTATTTTAGTTTCTTTAAAGTTTGACAAGAATAACGGGTACTGTACATGCTTGTTTTTTTAATCATGTGTCGCTCAATTATTCTTATAATGAAAAATGTTTAAGGCAAAAGTTGTAGAGAAAAGCAAAATATATTTTATGATCAATAAATTTTTTTTTCGAAAATCGTGCCTTTTATGAGGTAATGGGAAACAAAGTGTAGAACCGGACAGACCACAGATGACAGTATAACACGGCGCATCAGCATTGCTTGCTGTATATCAAAGGCTACAGTCACGCATTCAGAATATGTAATACTTATTGCTTTTCCTCGGCAACTACTGTCGCACGAACGCGCCTCAATGTTACGTTATACGTACATTGCGTGTCTTGTTTATTGAGTGCTGACTGTAGCGGTGAGTTACCGGGACAAAATAAGCACAAGGCAACAACAGCAAATGCAAAAATTAGTAAAGCGAGAACAAAAAGGCATATAAGAAAGAAAGTGTTACTCTTAATTTACAGAAAACTCAAATTTAAGTCTGAAGACAAAAGGAATACATATTATAAAAGTACATCGTAACTCATACCACCGCCACCATCACCACTACTACTACTACTACTACTACTACTACTACTAATAATAATAATAATAAATTCAATTTAAAATAAAAGTTAGAAACGACAAAAAATTACAGTCAAAGCATAAAACCCCCTGAAGTGGATATGCAGTTCATTTTAATACATTTCAACTTATTTCCATTCTGATGGCCAATTACGAAATCAGTAATGATATAAAAGTAAGTATATACGGACAGAAGAGAAGAAAATGTCAGAAGACAAAAAATGTTAAATACTAGAATATCCTTTAATGTTTCGAGTGGAACATGTTGCCAACGATGATCATGTTGAAGATAATATCACCATTATACACATTATTAAGGCTGGTAATAATAATAATAATAATAATAATAATAATATCCTATACAGAGAGACACGATTAATAAATGTAGTAAAGTTGAAATACGTAGGAAAGCCAGTAACAAATAACACGGTCGACAAAAGCTCGGCTGGAAAAGAAATTTCAGCCTCTTAGGGAGGCGAAAGAGTTATTACCTTGCTCACAATAACCCTTATCCTCGCCATATTCTGTCTAATTGAATTTTACACTGTCAAAAATACATTGCCGTATGGTTCAACGTAATAGTATCTTTGCTTCTAACACCGATATCTTAGAAATTGACATAGGAATTCAGGTTTTGAATCGGAGGACTTGTACATACAATTCTTAGCTCCCCTCGCGTGCTACACTAATAATACCGCGCGCAGTAACACGATGTAATTTTTTCTGTTCTGTTTTTCAGAGGTGCACGAATCTTTCAGAAATTTAGGACCCATCTAAACATTCTATACGTCATGATATGAAACAACTTTCCCATTAAGGAAACGAAAATACTAGGCGCCATAGATCGAAATGTGGTTGCCGCCCGATCTGAATTCCGGGATTCCTGCAAACCTGCTCTTGTTTCTTCTCGTCTTTTGCTACAGATTTTCTCTCTCTTAAGCACTCTACTCGTACATGCATAATATAGGTCTTCTTGAGGTCAGATGAGATGTCATGTGTCACGAATTAAAAAAAAATATTTATTAATTCCTACAGCCAAACTTCTACAATATAAAGTGTTTCTGGGAGAGATGCCACGTCTGGAGAGAAGCCACACTTTCTTAATTTCGAAATTCTGACTCTAGGAGGAAGTTACTCTTCAGTCCCATTATACGATTATTTAAATGAAGAAAATTGAGCGTATGTATAGGTCCCTCGTGACGGTATGGGATTCACAGTTTCTGTTAAAGTCTGTTAAGTGTGGATATTTTATTTGTGCATTTGTAAGACATTATTTCGCGCGTCACTGTGCTTGAAATTTTGTGACATCTGTGAGATTTTGGAGGCTCGTGTTAACCTCATTAGGATTGGCTTTATATATATATATATATATATATATGTGTGTGTGTGTGTGTTTGTGTGTGTGTGTGTGTGTGTTTCAATTATGGTAAATGTCTGAAAGCCTCATATCCCCCGAAAAGTGCTAGGGATTGTACAAATTTTCAAAGGAGAAATGCCAGGCCATGCAAGATACTTGTCTTTTGGGGATCTGAAATGAGACACGATATTTATGTTTCCTTAAGGTTTTTGATGCAATTTAACACATTTCCAGTTTTCACGTATTTAGTCCTGTGTGGACATGTCATGAAAGTACATACAAAAACTTGGAACCTTACCAAACTGCGATGGACCTTGGAAAATCTTATGAAATTCGTTAAAATTATGGAGCATTGCAATAATTGTCTTGGAAAGGCATATACGTAACACGGAATCCTAACCGGAGCACTCGAGATGAGACGTATTTTCGCCCAAGAAGCTGGGCCCATTAACCGTACATTCCAACACAGTGTGCACAGCCTTCTTGCAGTCAGTACAATAGGCCTTGCTACGACACATATGTTTAGTCGCCGGCTTTACACTGCGGAGGACGGGATTAGATCTCAGGCCACTGCATATTAACTTCGTGGTGGACGAAGTGGGACTACGACCGGATTCTGTCTGAGTACTTAAAGCTTCCCCTCTAAAAATCACTCCACCACTTGTCCACATTCTTCCATCTAAGCTTCTGAATTGTCATCAATTAACTGCCTGGAATTTCCATAACTTGGTTTCTTCCACTGTTTTGCCGTTGAAAAACAAGAAATCATGTGACAGTTCCATTTGAGTTCCCTCATATTCCTCCATATGATCTTTATCTTCTGAGGATGAGCAGTATTGCACACGATGTTTCTTCAGTTCTTTTATCTCTTATGAAACCATCATCACTGGCTCATCCATCAGCATTTCTTTCAGTTTTCACGCTGAAGTGCTTTTGACTATGCAGCTCTCGTTTGAGACTCCATTTCAAGAGGCTCACACTAAATGAAACGGAATAAATTAAATTTACTGAAAACTCGTCATTGATGTACAACGGGCCAGCAAAACAATAATCCGCCATGCGGTAAGTAACACCGTTGAAACCCTGTCAGTAAATATTAGAGAGAAAATATGAATACTGCTCATTAAGAAATACTTCCTTACTATCCGCCACTGGTGTAACTAACAATCTACTTGCCACTTCACCACTGATAAAGTAACCTCAAAGAGGCCCGTGAAAGTAAACACAAAAAGCCTAGTCAATAAATATTTTACAAAAATTAAGTATTACAGGACATAAGAATCAATTCGTTACTAATATCTGTAACAATATATTTTCCAGTTCACCGCTGAGGAAGGCGATGTCAGTTTTCCTGAAATTCATTGTCAGTTTCAGCCAACTATTTTAATTATTTCAGTTTTTTATAGACATATATTCTTATGTAGGCTATTTTAATCCCCCCGCTGTTCGAAGTTCCTTGTGTGAACGTTCATTGTTGTACCTACAATGAAAATAAACCATTCAAAGCTTTTCTTAATTGATGTTTTCAAATACATACATTGTTTAAGAAATTTTCATTAACAAATATTTTGTTTATCACAAATCACAAATGTCTACTTGCCTGCGTAAACAAGACATTCTATTCTCATAAACAGGAAAATATTTTATTCATTTTATGTCAATAAACAGTGCTTTCTCATCTACATTAATATTTTAGAATTACAATACAACTTGTGCTTTCAGTTATTTACAAGTGGCATTTCTCGCTTTGGATGTGGCAAGCAGCCCCAACCCCATGAGGAAAGGCGCCACAAACTGACCATTCTCAAAATTAACATTTTGGATATTTTTTCTATACCTATACGGTACAGTTATGCGTAACAACAATCCCATTTCTTTCAGCTCTAATACAACAAACACACAGGCTGTTACGAAAAGTGCTGAAATGGCAATAATTATTACCCCAAAATCGTGCTGTGATAACAGTCTTGTTCAAGTGAGTGGCAGGCGGATGTGTTTATCAATATATGAGCAAAAGGTAGCATCAACTTGTATTTTTCCAGCATAACTCCCCTCTTCTCTCTCTCTCTCTCTCTCTCTCTTTCTCTTCACACTTGATCTACTACTGGAGTGGGGATTTAGACCACATTTCCATACCGAATATTCGGTATAGCCCCACACCAAACTGACTCTTTCTCCCCATAAATCTAACGCACTTTCCTTCCTGGAGCACGATCACAGCTAAGAATGGACGATTGCCACGCCGCTCGGTGGTGGCAAGAAAAGGCAGCAGTAGCCGTCGATGAATACTCAATCAGCTTCCGGCTATTCTACATAGACGAGAATACATCACGTCTTTCGAGCAACACTGATCTATGAGCAACAACGTCAAGAAACATTATTATCGTGTGGTAGCATTGGCCCGACAGAAGATCCCTGCAGCACTGGCAAATCTGTCTGGTGATTCGTTTTAGTGTAAAAATACAACCGAGCTGAAATATATAATATTATCTCACTCAAGGTAAGCCAAGAGCACGTAAGTGGCTTGGTTTCAGAGTAGTGAGAAGGAAGTGTTCGGGAAAATGTTCGGACAGAAAAGTATGTGTGAACAGTGTACGAGAATGTGTGTTTGTTGCAAAAAGCATCTAAGAACAATGTACTGGGGAAAATATCTGGAGCACAGAGTCAACAGTGACAAAACTCTGAAGGAAAGTGTTTCAAAACCATCTCCTGATGAAGACACTGAGCGAGCACTATTTGACACCAGTGTACCGAATATGAACATTTGGACCTAGGAGGGACGAGGTAACGGGGGAATGGAGGAGACTGCATAACGAGGAGCTAAATGATTTGTACTCCTCACCCAATATTGTGCGGGTGATAAAATCGAGAAGAATGAGATGGGATGGCATGTGGCGCATATGGGTGAGGAGAGGGGGGTGTATAGGGTCTTGCTGGGGAAACTGGAGGGAAGGAGACCACCAGGGAGACCTAGGCGTAGATGGGTGGATAATATTAGGATGGATCTCCAGGAGGTGGGTTGTGGGTATATGGACTGGATCGGGCTGGCCCAGAATACAGACAGGTGGCGGACGCTTGTGAGTGCGGTAATGAACCTTCAAGTTCCGTGAAATGCGGGGAATTTCTTGACTAGCTGCAAACCATTTAGCTTCTCAAGAAGGACTCTGCACCATGGAGTAAGTAAATAAGTAAGTAAGTAAGTACCGAACATGATATTTGCAGTAGAGTCAGAGAAGAGTCTTAGATAGATGTGGATATTAGAAAAATTACGTAACAAAGGAATGGAAACATTTAAATATTACGGTACTTCATATCGTGTAGGTCCATTGTTGGTATCTGATTGTCTAAATCAAAAAGTCTGTGACAGGGTTAAGAATGAAGCACACATCGGATAATACTGAATTCTACGGACCACATTCCTCCGGAAACGCCAATAGAAGGCAACACACCGACAAGTAATTGCTGGCTAATATTTAAATGAATGCTGGATAAGTAGGTTGAGAAGTTGCTGATTGAACTAAAATGGCTCAGAATAGCAGCCATTGGGGCATTTTGATAAAGATGATGGACCAGTGGCTTCCATAAAAAGAGCCTTTTTTTTCACAGCCGTTACTATAAGCCTTTCACCGAACACTTACTATGGACCATTACGTTACACTGGCTGCTTCATTTTAGTAGCCTGAGATTGGTGATATTAAGAGGTGTAAGATTTCGACTTGGATGCGGTGCCGTGTAGTTTGGTAGACACGCGCCAACGTTATGACGGAACCTGCGGCTGGTTATGTTGGAGAAGTAGGGATAATGCGAAAGGAATTAGCAGTGTCGTATTTTTAATTATTAATTCGGAATTTGCATGAAGTACAGGGGACATCCTTAGGATGGGTTGTTTCTGGGTTGAGATATATCAGCGTTGTGGAAGGTGGTTATTTGATCCTTCCGACACAAATACTTTGTAATGACTCTGAAAGAGACGCAGTTTCACTTGTGTGGACAGTGTGACCCCATTAGTCAATTATAGATTTATGTTTGGGCCATTTCGTATTCCTTAGAGCTGGGACAGCGCAGCCGGTATAGCGACTAGGCTACAGGCTATACTGTCGGGGTTTCGAATCCCGGCAGGGCAAGAAAATTTCTAAAAAATATCCGGACCGTCTCTATGGTCCACACAGCCTCTTATTCAAAGGGTACAGAGGTTATCTCCCGGGGGTAAGGCGGCCGGAGCGTGATGATGACCACTTACTTCCATCTAGAGCCGAGGGTAAGAATGAATGTATATATAGCTCTGGCTTCATAGCGCGGACAGGAAGAACTGTACATACTTTTTAGGTTATTCTCCATTCTGAACGATACACAACAACGAATAGATAAGGTATGTTATTTCATTTGAGAAAAGTGACAAACCGCTCTACATAATAAATATAAGTGTCACCATCTGCTTTATTACTGCTGACGACGTATCACATGTACGTCGAACAGAGGATCTGACAGCCATCGTGTACTGATTTTAATCCTATCACTTTCCTTAAACAAAACTCAAAAGTTCTCTGCAGTATTGACACTTAGGTTTCGAAACAGTGCAGATGAGGTTTCGCCATTTCGTCGTATCCCAGAAGGACGGAAATCGCAATAATGATCTACCAGACACAACTTCAGCAGACGAATGGAAAGGATAATTTTAAAATGGATTTATATTAACATGGCATACGTATGTGGATTTACTTCATCTGACTCAGGATAATTTGAGTGGCGGGATCTTGAATACGGTCATGAGTGAGATCTGGATTTCGCACAACAATGAGTGCTGAGATTACATTCTATTGTGAAGTGACACCCTGTATTTTGCTTGACGTTCCAAACTGCAAGGCATCACAAATCACTGGATGTAATGAATAATCCAGCTGTAAAAAAACAGACGGAATTTATTGTTCATATGCCAAATGTAAGCTTCTAGAATGGCCTACGGCGTTTTCTGCTTTTAGCTTCGCTTGAACACTGAAGTTACATATCCAGTTAGTTGACTTCAAGAATGAAATTAGATTTCGCCTAACTGTCCGATCTCAGTCTCCGTAGATTTAGCCTGCCTCTTCGGTATTCGGTGTCTATTCGTCCCGCTAAAAGTTTGTATTCCACTGTCGGCTTTGGTAAACTAATTGTCACTGTGTGTTGCAACAAATGTTCCGGAAGGATCTGCCACATCATTCTCATGGTTGAAAAGTAGGGGGCAGCGCTTTACCGCCATATATTACTGTTTCCCAAACTACATGACGTCACGCCCCATCAGCCTGTAATCTTAGTGTTCACCTCTAAGAGAACCTTCAATCTCGTGATCGTAAATTCTGAAACATTTCTTCTTCGGAGAGGTCAGCTGGTGTGTGCGTCTGGTTGTCATTTTCTCATATTTAGATGAGCTGGTGTGTGCTCCTGATTGACATTTTCTCATATTTATGTGAGCTGGTGTGTGCTTCTGGTCAGCGTTTCCTCATATTTAGGTCAGCTGGTGTGTGCTTGTGGTTGTGGTTTCCTCACATTTAGGTGAGCTTGTGTTTTCTTCCGGATGTCATTTTCTCACATTTCGGTGAGCTGATGTGTGCTTCTGGTTTTGGTTTTCTCATGTTTAGGTCAGCTGGTGTGTGCTTCTGGTTGTGGTTTTCTCATATTTAGATCAGCTGATATGTGCTTCTGGTTGTGGTTTTCTCATATTTAGATCAGCTGATGTGTGCTTCTGGTTGTGGTTTTCTCATATTTAGATCAGCTGATGTGTGCTTCTGGTTGTGGCTTTCTCATATTTAGATCAGCTGATGTGTGCTTCTGGTTGTGGTTTTCTCATATTTAGA
>Ga0123355_10016160_pt1 | contig 11754 bp, 1 predicted proteins | sample TergutEmb28metaG_3_FD_89872 | JGI IMG/M metagenome (GOLD analysis project Ga0123355, IMG submission 89872) | Embiratermes neotenicus P1 segment gut microbial communities from Petit-Saut dam, French Guiana - Emb289 P1 | ecosystem: Host-associated > Arthropoda: Insects > Digestive system > Gut ...
TTGGACGTTACGCGGCTGGATACGCCCGGATACGGGCGAGCGCGTGACCTCGACTGCGACGCTTCGTGGCGACATAACGCTGGAGGCTGATTGGGCGCCAATCGAATACACGCTTAACTTCTTGGTAGAAGGGTCGTTGCGTCAAACACTTGCGGTCGACTTTGACCAAGCATTCGTAAGTTCCGGAGGCGACAATAACCTAGAGGGTGCAACCAGTCAATGGATTGTACGCCCAACAATAAGCGACACATTTGAACCATCAGGGTTCCTGGGTTGGGAGTTCCACGTTGCAGACGGAACACGCCGAGAACTTCTTCGTAACAACGGCGCATGGACCTTACAAGCGTTTAACGCACAAGGGGCACCAGCCGGAGCACCAATCCCAATGAACGGGGAAGGCGCACATAACAGGTTCTATCCTCTTCGTAACTCAACCACATTTCATGCGATCATTCAACACAGATATGTTTCCGTTCAATTCCAGACCTCTACAGCAGGGTGGAGTGGACACACAATTTGGGAGAGCTTCGTTAACAGCTCTAACCCTTCACGCGGCTTGCGTTTTGGTTACTCGGTTGAAATCCCAACCGTAACTTCGCCAAGTTGCCCGTCAACAAGTTACAACTTCGCAGGTTGGCAATTACAAAGACATCCAAGCACATTGCACGCGCCTGTGAATAACTCGCTTGCACCAGGATTTGTATTTACAAACATTGACAGATACGATACAGGCGACACAAGCGAGCAAAGAACCGCTGCAGTGCGTGAATTAAACAGTTTATTCCAACGTACATGGTTGCCAGGCGAAACAGTTGTTCTTGACCCGTTGCTTTACTACCTATCAAGTCAAAACACTGACCAACTTTGGAGACCAGAAGAATGGCCAGGCACCGGAATCGTTCAAGGCGCTGTTCGTCTTGTTCGATTTGTTCCTGTGTTCTTTGGAACTGGTTCAGATGGTAATCCATATGGAACAAACAATGGCGGAAACTTCTCTGGACCAAATATTGGTAACAGCCGCTTCTTCATGAACTGGGTTCCTGAGGTCGGTGAATCACAACTTATTCCTATTGACGACAACTCACGCGCCATAGCATACGCGCGTACTGACGCGGCTCGTATCGTTCTATATCGCCCTGCAGACCGCATTGGGCGTAACTTTTTGTATTTCTCATACTTTAACGAGGCTGGTATCCAGGTCCAGGTTCCTGCTGAGAACATCTTGCCTGAGGGCTTTTCTGTACCAACAAATACCTTGGCACAGCGAGGCATTGTTATCTTTGAAGCAGTCTGGGAATTCTTACCAGTCGAACTAACATTTGACTTTGGTTCTGGCCTTACGCTTGGTCATATATCTGGATTTATTCCAGGGGGGCAGATGAACGTTGCTACGCCTGCTCAACTTCTTCGTACAGAGATGTTTACCCCTGGAGACAGAATTGTTCTTCCACAGGTTACAACTATCTTCATGCACGCATACAGGACGTTCAGCCACTGGGAGGTCCAAGACGGAGCCCGTGCTGGCTTTGAAGGTGGATTCTATAACGTTCAAAGTCGCTTTGGCCTAGCATATACTCTCCGTGCTATCTGGCTTGAGACGGAGGCTCCTTTCATATTCAACACTGGAATCGGTGGATGGCCAAACGGCGTACAACCTAACCTGACGCCTTTAAATCGCCCTGTAGGCGAAACCGTACACATTCCAAACGTTTTACCAGAAGCATACGGTCACACTTTCCTAGGGTGGAGAGCTCCATGGCAGGTAGAACTTCTTCAGCCTGGTGCTGCAATTACCGTTCAACCAGAACAAGTTATTCTTGTTGCCCAATGGCAACGTCGCGCGGTTAGACTTCAACTTGAGTTCTCGCGCGTGTTCCAAGGACAAGGATCAATTCCATCAGCAAGTGGCGTCTACATGACGATAGATGCAGAATTCAATCAAATAGTAACCCTTCCAACAATCAGTAACGCAGCGTTCCTTCTTGCCAACGAACAAACGGGTTGGGCCTTCGCAACTGCAGGTGGTGGAGAGATTGTCCATAACCTTGGATTGGCACTGGAAATCAGTCGCGAGTTCACATCCTCAATTGCTGGTGGTACCGCTCATGCTGACTTTTTCCCGTCTGCTGCAAACGCAGCACCTCCTGTCGTTGTTGGTATCGATACCAACGAGGGCAGAAGATTCGGCGTGGAAATCTGGTCAAACACAAGACAAGTTAACCCAGGCTATGGTCTTGGGCACATTCACGGTCACACACAGCTAGACACGCTGCGATGGTCCGCAGTCGACACTGTCGGTGACCAGATTAGCCATTCTTTCAGCGTTGCTGAAGTAAACTCTTACTTTGGTGCGTCTTCCGAAAGGGCGACATGGTTTGCGAACAGGCAACTTACGCACTCTTTATATGGTGTACTTTGGATGCCAACATCTGCTACGACAGGTATGATAACTACTGACTGGATGGCGACACGTAACAATGACACGGGTATCTTTGGAACGGCAGGTCCAAATGTCCAAAGCAGCATGATTCGCCGTTTCAACCAAAATGGTGAGATTAACAATCTTGTAGTCGCTGGCGAGCCAATGTCCATGTTCCTGCTTTGGAAGCCACATGTTGTCGAGATTCAAATCATCGCGTATGACTATGAAAACGGTGGATATTTCAATATTGATGCAATCGAGAGTTTCTTTGCAACGAACCTGGCAAACGACCTTGCTGACCGTCGTAATGAAACAAACCTTGCTTCTGACGAAGTAATTATAAGAGATTCGTCAGGCAATCAAATCGCTAACGTTGGTTTCGAATTGTTCCGTCGTCACACAGGCGCGTTTGCATTACCTACTGAACGTGAATTCGATCACTGGGCTGCAACGTTCATATGGGCAAACGGTCACACAGAAACCGCAAATATTCAGCCAAACTTTGCTGATACAAACTTGAACACTTCGCCAGTTAACTGGATATTCGCGGACAGAAACGACTTTAACCTTTCATTAAGAAATGGTCACCCTGTCTCGCGCGTTGAGTTGCGCCGAGTCACGTTCGACGAAAACGATTTTATCGTCAGGATGCAAGCACCAACCGAAATCGGTGGTCTAACAGGAACCTTTGGTGTGCGTTCGGGCGCAGCGTTTGAAGACGAGGACTTCTCGATATTCAGCCGCAGTGCTGGCGTATGGCCAACTCCACAGTTCCACGTTAACGACAGATTGTCAGCAGCGGCATTTGACCTTGGTCTTATGATTACCGGTTTCCGTGTTGTCGGTGACCCTATAACTTCAAGAACATTCAATATCGGTGAAACAATTACCATTGCAAACGCACCATGGAACGCTGAGACCGTTCGCACAGTAACGCTAACTCCAATTGTTCAATCAATACAATTCCGCGTTGCTATTAACTGGGAAAGGTCTTTGGACGGGGTAGAGACTCTAGCTCACAACCCTGCGACAGACTCTTACCAATTTACTGCCAGCTGGCCAGAAGGCGGGTCAATGACGCCGTCACTGTCCCACAACAGCGCGGTTTGGACCAACGCTCAGACTGCATTCCCTGGGCACTTCATTTATACTGGCGGAAACACAAACAACCTAAGACTGGGTAACGAGTTAACGCCAAGATTCCGCTTAGGCGAAGAGTACACCATTGGTATTAACTCTGGACAAATTAACCCGCGCGTCGCAGTTCGTCGCGGTAACTACTATGTTATCGACCTATGGATTCACTACACTCCACGTCCTATTATCGTTGAATACTTTGCTGCCGATAGAATGGCTCCTGTGCAGACGGTCAGTGGAATAACATTCGGTCAGCAATTCAATCTTCTAAACCCAGACCAAGTAACCCAAGACTCTTGGGCGGAAATTGGTCACACCCTTGAAGGCTGGCGTATTGACCCAGATGATGTCGGATCTGCTGCGTTTACCTTTGGCAACAGGGTCATCTCTGGTGTAACTGCTACACAAGCAGCCCAAGCGACAAGTACACTAATTGGCTGGGACTTGATGCCAGATCTTCGCGGTAACGCAATGGTTCTGCAACTGCACGCTCATTTTGTTCCGATTACTATTACAAGCGTCATGTTCCACATGACCGAGTTGAACGTAGACAGAACCGGCTCTACCGTGACATATACTCCTTCTACAACAAACACTGAATTAAACTTCCCGGGCGTCACAACAACCGTTCCAAATAACGGCGTAATTACGTTCAGCAACGTAGCATTCGGGAGCGTACTTCGTGTTGACACTCGTGAGGGTCGTTTCACTCACTCTATGCCTGGTATCTACTTCCACCAATGGGCTGTGAATACTGGTACTTTGGCGGCTCCGGTTCTGGTTCCAATTGCTATTGAAAACGAAGGTCGCGATCTGCGTTTGAATGCTGCAACCTTGCAGCCAATCTTTGGAAACACCATTCCAACGGTTATTAACATTCACCCATACTTTGGAACAGGTTACTTCCCATTGTTTGGTCTTGACCACATGCACGGAATTAACACAGCAATCAGTAACTCTGTGTTTGACGTAAACTCTCTTCCAGACCAAGCGTTGCTTGATAACCTGCGCTCACGTATTATCCACACACTTGACGTTGACCCATTCTCGGTAAGTAACACTCAGTTGTTACCTGTGACTGGACTTGCAGGGTCCCCAGCTACGATTGATGGTGCGGACAGGTTCTTCCAACTTTCATCTCCGCTAAACCTTTACACAACATTTATCCAAGGTTCTGGTTTTGACAACAGATTCGTCCGTTGGGGTTACGAACTGACAGGTTTCTATGCTGACGTTCGTAATCCAAACACATTTGCTGTATCTGAAGTACGATTCCACGTAAGCGGCAGCACAATGTTGAACCACTTGTTCCTTGCTGACCCAGGTTCATCACGTCCACGTCCGCTTGTACTTCGTCCAATTTGGGAAGCACGTGATGTCGAGTTGAGATTCCAAACTGGTGAAGCAATGAACCAATCTGACATTTCGTTTACTCCTCCTGGTCAAACCACACCTGTAACTGGCTTGCCAACCAGAGCGGCAAACTCTGGAACGCTTGTCGGCGGAAGTGGTAGCGTATTAACAACGTTCGAATCACTAGAGCCACTGCCAATCCTTAGAACTGGCGCCGCAGATTCACGTTACATGATGGAGTTTGGGCTTGCATATGTCAGCACATTCCCAGGCGGACCACAAAGAACCGTTAACCATGCGGACTTTGGCTCATTCCGTGTAAGACCGGGTCGTCATGTGTTCTTCGAGGAAAGCGGGGAACCACGTGTTGGCGTTCCAACACTTTACGTTCGTCCAAACTGGAATGGGCGTGGAATTGGTGTCGAGGCTCCACTGCAATTCAACTTCAGGGCAATAATGGGAACACAACTTGGATCAATCACAGACATCAGCCTATCACCAGCTAATGAATTCATGAGAATGATGCCATGGAAACCTGCGGTTGACCCAAACAATCCAAATGCATACTGGCAACCAAATGGGGCATTATTGACGAATACTAACTTTAATTATGTTCCAGAGCCACAAAGAACTGGTTTTGTAACCGCATTCCAAATCCCACAGTGGACACAATTCACGCAATCTGTACCTCCACTGTTTGCAGGTCACACACCAGCAGCATGGTACAGAAGGGTCGGCAACAGCTTTGTTCGTTTCGCAGACTTGGGTGCACAATACGTGTTCTTTGGCGATAACCCACTGCCACTTGTTGTGGACAATAACCAGGTAAACATTTACCTACGCTTTGAAACTGTGGAAGGTAACATCCAATTCGACTCAAGGGGCGGAACGACGGTTCCAAACATCAACAACGTAAACCACGGCGAGGCAGTAAATATCTCTGCTGGTGGGCGTATGAATATCACAAGGCACGAACGCGCATTCGTTGGATGGCGCCTAGATGGGTTCGTAATTGGAACAGACACAATCCGCACTGTGCGTGATGGTTCTGGTGCTGTAACCGGCTTCACAAGAAACGGTACGGCAGTTGTAATGTCACCTGCGGACCTTACGTGGACGCTTGCAAACTTTAACTTTACTACAACGCATAATACTACAAACTCTAACTTTACTCCTATCTTCCCAACAACTGGATTCCCTCTGGCGCCAGGTGTTCACACGCATGGAATGACTGCGATTCTCGAAGCGGTCTGGGAAACAATTAATGTTCCTCTGACTTTCATGAATGCTGACGCTACTTTGGCTGGCGGACAGTGGAACGGCGTTACAATCCCATACAACGCGTACTATCTTGATTACATTGCGGCATTAACACCTCCTACACGCACAGCACACAGGTTCTTGCACTGGTCAACTTCATCAAACCTTGCTCAGACGGCCAACCACATAACAGCAGGCAACAACCTAAGGGTCACAAACCGCAACGCGCACAACTTGCACGCGGTGTTTACTCCAATCGAGTTCAGGTTCCAATTCATGAACGACACAACTCCTATTGGATCACCAACTGCGGCGTTCACATGGAACCAGACAACCCCTAACAACTTCCTAGCCGAGGCACTATTGCCAACACAATACCCAGGTGTGGGTTCACGTGATTTCCTTGGTTGGTCATTGCACAACAACAACGCTCACTTGTTCAATCCAGCACTTTCAAGACAGGTCAGATTTTACAACGAATCAGCCCTAGTCGGTAACGCTCCTGGCCTCTTCCACATGGACATGGGCTTTGCGTTCCGTGACACAAACCCTCAGACCGCAACCGGCGTTGTTACATTCAACTTGTACGCAACATGGTCACAAGGCGAAGTAACCGTATCATTGAATGCTGGTGTCGGTGGACAACTTGAAAATGCGGGAAACCCACTTCCTGTCTACAGCCTTCCACTGTTCGGCGCAATTCGTAACGAACTTGACCCAGGTGGCACAACAGTTGGTGCAGGTGATACGGGCCATCAAATGTGGGGTTTCCAAATTCCTGAAGACCACTTAATCCGTAATCCTGATCACAACTTTATCGGATGGCGTCCATCAAGAGCAGGGTCAAATAACAACTGGTTCACAGATAATCACGCGCTTAACAGATTGTTCTTCCCGGGTGACTTCTTGCCAAGTATTAACGAAAGCATCGTTCTTGTTGCTCAATGGGCAGAATGGAACGTGGAAGGCAACACTACACCTGCGCCACATCCTGACATGGCAAACGTTCGCGTTGTGTCATTGCGTGGTGACGCAGCAGGGCTTGCTGCGCTCGGTAACGCTGCAACATCGTTTGGTGTAACCTTTGGTCCTGATACTACAACAACAAACATCGTTGCATTCCCACGCGGAGATTACAGAGTAATGCGTAACTCTGTAACCATCACCGGTCGCGTTGACCGCGTAATCTTTCCAACATTCGGCGCTGTTCAAGTTGAAGCTGGTGCGGTTGTATCTGACACGCTGACACAACTGTATGTCAGTGACAACCTTCTAGGTTTCGACAGATACGAACACGCGCAAGACCCAGGTGGCTACACACCAAGCAGCACAATATTCAACATCGTCGCTGGTGTCGTTAACGCAACCACACAGCAAAGTTCAAGCGCATTCGTCGACTTTGTTGTACGCCGTGGTCAACCTGTCATCGCTTGGATTTACGATAACTCTGTAAGAACTGGTCAAATTGACACAACACAAGGTGTGGGCGGTGTCCTCGGATTCATGGGGTATACCGACAAGTATACTTTTGGGTCAACTGCGTTGATTACAAGGTCTCGTGCTGCTAACGACGGTAACGGTATGGCACCTATCAACACACTTATTCCAACAGCACCAGAGCTTATCGCTTCACCTGCGGGTGCGCCATGGACAGCAATTCTTGCTTCTCAATTCAGCAGAATTCACAGTTACGCGTTCATGACCGCACAATACGTAGGAAGCGCGCATGTGAATAACCCTGTTGCGTACATCGCTCGTCGTGCGTTCTACTCGACAAACTTTACAGGCATCCACTTTGGAACCGCAGCGGGTCGTGTAATTCACCCAGAAGCAATCAGTGGCTTCCAGCCTAACCTTGTGACTGTTACTGGCGGAACGAACGCTAACCAGACAATCACAACTTATGACAGCATCGTAAGATTCATCCACCCAGCGGTGAACCCACTTGACCCACCTATTTTCCAAACAGTCATGTATGTATTGTCAAGTTACGAATTCCCAATTCTCCAACTTGAAAACGAGGGTAGAATCAACCAATACGCATTAAGTGCTATTAGAAACGTTCGCGACCTGCGTGTAAGTGGTTCTACCGCGCTTTACCGTGGTGCATTGACAACTGTTGCGGATACTGGATTGCACGCTGCGCATTTCGGCGGTGGCATCCGATCCAACTGGGCAATGGACATAATGCGTGTTAATTCTAACGTTGGAACAGTTGATTGGACAATTTTCCACCAAGCAAACTTGGGCCAAGGTCTGGTCATCAGCGGTGCAGGAATTTCAATTATTAACGGCAGCGTCAGTGGCGACACAAGCACATTCCCAATATTTGCGGACACATGGCAAATTGCTAGTGATATGACTCTTGCAAGTGGTATACCTTCGTCGCCATCATCTGTATTAACTGAAGGTGGTAGTACCGTTGTAATCTATGTTCCGCGAATCCAAACTCTAAGAAAGTGGATCAGATTATACGAAGGTGTTACAACTAATGATGCAAGTGGTACCGAGCGTATTGAACTCCCTGGCTTTGGCAACGACGATGTTATCCTTCAGGGTGACATATTCACAATGCCAGAGCGTCCTGCACATTTCGAGCACACTGACTACGTGTTTGTAGGTTGGAGATTACCTATTGGCGGTTGGGGTCAATATGTTCTAGTACAACCTGGTCAAAGGTTCCGTATAGGAATGGAGATGGCTTTATCAACTCCACACGCAAGCGGTTTGTATGACGGAGTGCTGGCTTTCGGACCTACACAGGCACTTAACTTCATCGCTCACTGGGCGTATGCAGATGGACTTATGCTTGGTTTCAATGAAGAGATCGGCTGGACTGCGATGGACGACGTTGTAATGTTTGATGCAAATTCAAACGAGCAGGTCGCATTCCACGAGGCAATGACAACCGTGGGCGGAGAATTTCTTCTTCCGGGTTCAAGCCACGCTGTGGAAACAGCGAACGGCAGGGCACAATTCGTTGGCTGGATGACAACTCCGGGCAATGCAGTCCCAAGCACGTTCATGCTTTCAGAATTGCCAAATACTTATAATTTCTACGCAGCTGACGGTATCATGGCAACAGCGCCTTTGATTACCGGAACAAGGTTCTGGGCGGTTTATGACTTTGCTTCAGACAACGTTGCATACCGATTTACGGATGAGCAAATATTTGCATCTTTCGGCGGAACGTTGTCTCAAGATGGCGTTGCTATCCCTGCATTTGTACAGGACCGAGCGACAACATTCATGAGACCTGTTACGGACATCGAGGAAAGTGGTTTCACCAGATATACAGGTACAGGCACAGTTACCATTGGAAGAAATGTTGGAAACGTAGGTCGTCGCGCATTCGAAGGAACACGTGCTAATAACATTGTGTTCCGTGGTAACCAAGATGTTGACCTTGTAATCGCTGCACGTGCATTTGCGAACGCAGGTAATCTGGAAAATGTTGCGCTGCCTGCAAACACTGCACACATCGGCGATTCTGCCTTCGCAGATGCGACTCAGTTAGAATCTGTTACACTTTCTAATCCATCTCCTAGATTGGAATTCATTGGTGCCAGCGCATTCGCAGGTGCAAGCAATCTAACATCATTCTTCCAAATTCCACAGACAGTAGAATACATCGGAGTAGGGGCGTTCACAGGCACAGACATCACCCAGTTCAGCACCCAGAACAGCATCCGTTCTCTTGTCGATGGGTCATTGACCGGAATCCAGTTTGTTGCAATCAACAACCTAAACGACGTTAATGGTCAAGGCCATCTTGCTATGAAAGATATGGACACTGGCGTTGTGACACTTCTCGTGTTTGCTCCTGGTCAACGTCAAGCTAATTTCGACTTGGCGTCACTCAGGTCGAGGAATTTTGTCACATCTCATGTTGCAAACAACGCGTTCTACGGACATGCTCACCTTAACACTGTCACGGTTCCAATGTCCGTCCAGAACATTGACCTGGAAGGTACGCAAAGCCGTGTAGTTATTCTTGGCAATAACCTGGGTCCTGTCCAAGTTCTTCGTGTAGAATCTTAACATTTGCTCTGTCAAAATTAAGACCACACAAGAAATCACAAGTAACTGCACCGGTTTTGTCCATCTGTTCCATAATAGTAATCCCAGGGAGGTCACCAACAATGGTGACCTCTTTGCCAAGGGGGGTCTCGATATCTGTTACATCAATCATAAATGCGTCCATACATACTCTTCCTGTTATATTGCAAGGCTTCTCGTCAACCAGAACGTGTGTTTTGTCTCCGAAGTTTATATGAACGCCATCCGCATACCCACAAGCAACAACGCCGACTTTCATAGGTTTATCAGCAACAAACAATCCACGATACGAGACTTTTCCTCCCGCCTCTAAGTCATGTACGGCTACAATATTAGAAGTGTATTTGATTGCTGTTTTGTATCCGGGATATCCACCGTAAAATGATTTGCCGACCCTAACCATGTCAAATTGGGCAGGCGGATAGTGGGCGGCACCGGCATGTGCTGCGTGAATCATTATGTTCGGGTCGAGCTTTCTAGCCAAATCTACAAACGGTTGAAAGCGATCTAACTGCTTGCGAATGCCATCCATGTTATCTTCCTCATAGGCAAAGTGTGTGTAGACACCTTCTATGTTGTTCTTGAGTAATTTAAAAATTGTTTCTAGTTCTTGGGTCTTAGAAATCCCATAACGGGTCATACCAGTGTCAACCATAATATGTATCTTGATGCTTGCCACATTTTTGCTAGCATTGCGTGCTTCATGCAGACTATTAATGCTAATCGTAAGGTTGAGTTTCTCAGCCATCGCGAGGTCTTCGCAAACCCCAAACAAGATAATATCTTTCTCAATCCCAGCCTCCCTTAGTCGCAATGCCTCCGACATATGTGCAACCGCAAAGCAGTCAGAGTAATCGTCAAGTGCTTTTGCAACAAAAACATCACCAAGTGAATACCCGTTTGCTTTGACAACGCAACAGATTTTGACTCCAGGGTTAAGTTTCGAGCGCAGAGTACGGGCATTTTCGCGCATGACTTCTGAATTGATTTCAAATACGTTCATGCTATAGTATACCATAAGAGCCATCCCAAGAAATGGGTGGGTCTTACTTTGAATGCGCCTTTAATGGTCACGAAACAAAGTGGAGTATACCAGTGTATGAGGATAATAGGCGGCAGGTTCCGCGGCAAGAAGCTTGAATACATATCCGACGCAACTACGCGTCCAACCAAGGATAGCGTCCGTGAAGGCGTCTTTAATATCTTGGGTAAATCTGTCCTGGATGCTAATGTTCTTGACCTGTTCGCAGGCTCTGGTGCATATGGAATTGAGGCACTCAGCCGTGGTGCCGCGCACGTAACATTCAACGACACTGATATCAATGCTGTTAACGTTATTAAAAAGAATGTGTCTTCAGTAAACGCCCAGAACTTTCAAATACTCAATCACGATTATCTTGTCACTTTGAACAAACTAAAAGGGCAAAAGTTCGATATTGTTTTCCTAGATCCACCGTACAATGCGATAGATAGCGTCGGGTTGATAAATCTATTAGATTCGCACGAATTATTGACTGACAAAA
>Ga0123355_10016161_pt1 | contig 11752 bp, 6 predicted proteins | sample TergutEmb28metaG_3_FD_89872 | JGI IMG/M metagenome (GOLD analysis project Ga0123355, IMG submission 89872) | Embiratermes neotenicus P1 segment gut microbial communities from Petit-Saut dam, French Guiana - Emb289 P1 | ecosystem: Host-associated > Arthropoda: Insects > Digestive system > Gut ...
AGGATTCTGTGTTAAGGTTTTGGAGTGAGTTGATGTTGTGTACTAAGGATTCTGTGTTAAGGTTTTGGAGTGAGTTGATGTTGTGTACTAAGGATTCTGAGTTAAGGCTTTGGAGTGAGTTGATGTTGTGTACTAAGGATTCTGAGTTAAGGCTTTGGAGTGAGTTGATGTTGTGTACTAAGGATTCTGTGTTAAGGTTTTGGAGTGAGTTGATGTTGTGTACTAAGGATTCTGAGTTAAGGCTTTGGAGTGAGTTGATGTTGTGTACTAAGAATTCTGAGTTAAGGTTTTGGAGTGAGTTGATGTTGTGTACTAAGGATTCTGAATTAAGGTTTTGGAGTGAGTTGATATTGTGTACTAAGGATTCTGAGTTAAGGTTTTGGAGTGAGTTGATGTTGTGTACTAAGGATTCTGAGTTAAGGTTTTGGAGTGAGTTGATATTGTGTACTAAGAATTCTGAGTTAAGGTTTTGGAGTGAGTTGATGTTGTGTACTAAGGATTCTGAGTTAAGGTTTTGGAGTGAGTTGATGTTGTGTACTAAGGATTCTGAGTTAAGGTTTTGGAGTGAGTTGATGTTGTGTATTAAGGATTTTGAGTTGAGGTTTTGGAGTGAGTTGATGTTGTGTACTAAGGATTCTGAGTTAAGGTTTTGGAGTGAGTTGATGTGTATTATGGATTCTGAGATGAGGTTTTGGAATGAGTTGACATTGTGTATTAAGGATTCTGGGTAGAGGCTTTGGGGTGAGTTGATGTTGTGTATTAAGGATTTTGAGTTGAGGTTTTGGAGTCAGTTGATGTGTATTAAGGATTCTGAGATGAGGTTTTGGAGTGAGTTGATATTGTGTATTAAGGATTGTGAGTAGAGACCTTGCGATGAGTTGATGTTGTGTATTAAGGATTCTGAGTAGAGACCTTGCGATGAGTTGATGTTGTGTATTAAGGATTCCGAGTAGAGACCTTGCGATCAGTTGATGTTGTGTACACAATTTTCTGCCAGATGTCTCGAACTTTCTTGCCACATTGTAATGAAACTTGCGTTTTCTCGACAGATTTTTGAAAAAGAATTTAAATATGAAATTTAACGAAAACCCGTCATTTGGTAGCCGAATTGTTCCTTGCGGACGGACGGACAAACTGATGGACAGAGAGACAGACAGACATGACGAAGCTAATAGTCGCTTTTCTCAATTTTGCCAAAGCGCCTCCTAATCGTTCATTCAGACTGGCTTATTTGCCCTCACGGTGGTACTGCTAAAGTGCCCTCAGGGTCACCCAGGAGCGGAACGAGTTGTAATATTTATGTTCGATAACTTACTGCAAGGAACTGAGCCCGTCTTGTGAATCTAATGATCGCCCAGATCTTTTCGTTGTTGTAAGAATCTAGCTGCTCAGTAGAGCCAGCAACCGTCTTGACAGAAGACATCCTGTGATGTCTTACCGGTTATTAGTATATTGAAGAACACAATCCAGTGAACTGGTTTATTATAAAAATATAAATATCATTTTTTTATAAACGTGTCACATGTTTCGACCCAATCGGTTCTTCATCAGGCTTACAAAACCATGTAAAAAGGCAGCTCTATAAACGTTTAAATTTTATTGTAAAGTACCATTTATACACAACAATTGAACATCAGTTGTAGTTTTACAACTGGTTAATCAGGCTACATGTTTCGGCCGTTTTATCCGGTCCTCATCAGGCCTACAGAATTAAGCTACGAATGTACGAATATACCTTAATTGACAATATTATTCCGTAGGCCTGATGATGGCCGGATAAAACGGCCGAAACATGTAGCCTGATTAACCAGTTGTAAAACTACAACTGCTATTCAATTGTTGTGTATAGACGGTACTTTGCAATAAAATTTATTACATATGCACAACGGGATGGCGTCATTCAAATTCAACTATACACGTTTGTTGTTTCTGTAACAGAATCTTCGTGTTGGACTGCTATATTGAGAGCCCGCTGTCGGTTCCTAATGCAAGTCCGGGAAGTCCCATCAGTTACGGTGGGTCTATTGTAATTTTAAGATCTATTTTAATATTATCCCCACCAGCCACGCTTAAAATATCATAGTGGCGTCATTCCTTATTCATATTCATATTCACCGACTTACATTTTTATATATATTTCCAACGACGCGGTGGCACAGTCGGTTGAGGCACTGCGCTAGAAACCGGAAGGTCGCTGGTTCGATTCCCGATGATGTCATTAGAATTTTTCGTCGACATAATACTTCAGGCCGCATTATGGCCCTGGAGTTGACTCAACCTCTAACAGAAATGAGTACTAGGAATATTTCCTGGGTGTAAAGGTGGCCGGTACGTAAGGCTGAAAACCTTACCACCTTCATGTGCCGATTGTATTGAAATCTTGGCCCCTCAACCTCCTAGAACCCTCTGGGCCTCCTCAGGCCTGTAATGGGATTGGTTTTTTTTTTGCATATCTCCAACGCGTACTGTATTCTACATGCCCCGACCATCATATCTCCAACGTGTACTGCATTCTACATGCCCCGTTTATCTCAACCCCCTTCAGTGCACATCGTAATGATTCTCATTTTGCACCTTCTTCACTCTCCTGTTACTTCCCCCTTTCTCAGATACAAACATTCCTGACAGCAACTTTTCTCAAACTTTTCTCTAAGCGCCATTTCAGGTTCTTAGAGCACCACATGCCAAACTTGCATCTCACCTTACTGCAGGCCTGTGTTCTGTCAGACAAAACCTCACAACATAATATGCAGACATAAAAAAAGTTTCGAATATATTAATCCTTATGTTTTTAGATAAGGTACAGAAAGGGAAATTATTTTGATCTGAATACTTAAGGAGCATTCCTCGCAGTAACTGCGCTCTTAATTTGTTCGTGGAGATAATTTTGATTTGCTGATGTTGTCTCCAAATAAATTATTATAATTTTAATAAATTCTCGAAGGCTTTGTTATTCTGATTAGGTTAGACGTTATAAATCTTTATTGTAACTGACGTATATCTGAAAGTCACATCTTACTATAGACTAAAGTATGTTTATGTTTGTGTGTTTATTACAAGTCCCTAATTCCGTGATTCCTTCAGTCTCCAAGCACAACAACATGCTATTAAATCGAGAGGAAAGCCACTAAAAGCACTCCGAAATAAAAACAATGGCGACAGTAACAAATTTACTTTGCATCCGTTAAATGGAAAAATTTTTAACCTCCTGAATGACGTTTAAGAATTATTTTTATAACTTTTTTATGCCTACACGCTTACAGCAACTTTCAAATCCGACGATATATTGCGGGTTTATGAACATGGTTGAGCCGTAACAAATCATAGTTAAAGACTCGAGAAACAGAAATTATTACAGCTACGTAAAACAAAATATAAATAAACCCTTATTTTCTCTGCCATCTCCATAGAAGCAAATTGATTCCTAAATGAGTTAAAATGAGGGGTGTGAGAAGTGAAACCGCATTATCTTGTGTTAGGGCAGTGCGTTATTTATTTAGGTTCTTCCACGCGTACTTTAATGTATTTATTTAAGGACCATCTTAGCCAAGAGCTATAGGAATACAAATAACCACTTTACCCAAGAAACAAAACAGACCTTAATTAAGAATTAGGTAACGGGCGAATGGGAGGTGTGGGTGTGGGTTGAAGACGATAAAACGTAACGCACCTCAGACAAGACATTCCCTCTCACCGACGCTACTCGTGTGTTTTAATGTACCTGCAACTTGTGACGTTCAGTGGCGGCTCTGGCACAGAAAACACGAGAAGCTATATTTGTAATTTTGTGTGTAGGGTGTGTCTGAAATACTGAGAACAAACTTGAGAAGTCAGTTTTCACAACAAAACGATTGAAGAAATGTGATTTCAAGACAATATATGTGGGAAAACAGTGGGCCGGGATAGCTCAGTCGGTATAGCGACTCGCTAAGGGCTGGAAGGTCCGGGGATCGAATCTCGGTGAGGGAGAGATTTTCCGCACCGGTCCAAACCGATCCTGGGGCCCACCCAACATCCTATAAAATGGATACTGAGTCTTTCCCGGGGGTAAAACGGCTGAGGCGTGGCATTGACCACCCACCCCATCTAGCGTCGAGGTTAAAGAAAGAATAGAGCTATACCTCTACTCCCCCTCTGGGCCTTCGTGGTCTGTTCAAGGACGACCTTTATCTTTACCTTTATATGTGGACAAACTTGTAGTTTCCGAAGTACAGTCCTTACGTTCGCCCTGTCGCAATATCATGCTTCAGTTAAACCGACTTCTGACTAAACAAATTTCGACTTATCACTTCTTTTTACAGTTTTGCCGTTTTCTCCAAAGAAGACGAAGCTAATTGTGCCATTGTCTGTCTCTCGGAATACAGCTAAATGCTCGTCAGTGAACACACAACAATGTTGCATTGAGACATGATATGGGAAAACTTCAAGCATTTGAAGAAAGTCCCTTCTGTGCCACCGTGTCCAACAAAATTTCCATATGGACAGCCCTCGGCGAGAACCCGGGCTTCCGCGTCCAGAAAATACGTTAAGTGAGCTTTGGCAGATGGAAACAGTGAAAACGTTCTCTAGGTTTTCCAATTATGGGATGTAAGGGGAAGATTACCCTTCAAATGTCGTTTGGCCCACTAGTTTCAAATTACTGACATACTTACTTACTTACTTACTTACTTACTGCATGGAGCAGAGTCATTTTTGAGAGGCTGACCGACTCTCAGCTAGTCCAGAAGTTCCCTCCATTTTATGGAACTCGAAAGCTCATTACCGCATTCACAAGTGCAATTACTAATATAGTCCTCTAATATGGGCTCAACACGGGAGAGAACTAAGACTAAATTAATTTATTTTCTTAACTTTTTAATTATGGGATACTAGAAAAGGGTGCACAAATCCCGGGCGCCAGATAGCCCGGGAAACTAAATTTTGCACTTTGGCGCCTAATTTTTAGGATCCTCAGTATGGAACTGTCGATATATAACATTTCTGGTGTCTAGAATTTTGAGATAGCTCCTGCATTTTTGGAAAATTTGTACACTCCTACACTAGGGGATGAAGAGGATTACTAAATCTGCATGATTGTATTATGGCGCCACAGGTATGCGTCCAGAAGCATTGGTAGGGTAATCGAATCATTGATATGAAGGATATTTAATGTGGCACGTGTGGGAGGAAGGAGAAGTAATGATTTTTGGTGGGAAAACATGAAAGAAGGCCACTTGGATTACTTAAGCATAGATTGGAGGATAATATTAAAATGTACTTTAAAAATATAAAGGAAGACCATGCACTGGATTGATCTGCCTCAGTAGAGAAATAAGATGTGGGCTTTTGTTAAATAAATTGCGGAGAAAATCTTGAATAGCCGAGGAACTATAAGCTTCTCGAGGACTACGATCCATCTATTGCTAGTTAGATTTTGGGCGCGATTCATCTGCCAGGACATCTGTACATGCGAGCAAACCAGTAAACAATAATGAGTTGTAACCTAGCGTTCGGTAACCCTTTGCCAGCCGATAATTTACGTCCTGCCTTGGATTGGAGTCCCGCTGTGAGGAGCTGGGGTTCCATTTGTTAACTCGACGGGGTATTCCCCGACTTCCTCATTTCTCCGTTCACAATTTCTGGACTTGCCACAACGCCGCGCATCCCTCTAAACCTACACAAAAGCCACATTATTTTATTCTTAACAAAGGTCTGTCCATTACATAGCCCACTTTGTGTTACATCTCATCAGTAAACATGGATCACATTATACTTCACATGCATTCACCGGAGACAAGTTGACAGAGTCTGCATTTTAATTGTGATCCATATAGTAGAAATAACCCACGATAAGCGGGTCCTTGTCACCACGGCATGGCGCGTCCTCAGGTTGCTGACGGAAGAACGGCCTTCAATATGGAGGGTAGTTGCGAATATATTGAATAAGCAGCCGCGGACAGCCGACGAGGAGTGGTCCTCCAGCTTGGGGGGTCGGACGAGGTGCTAACAATTCTTCTCCTTAAAAATTGACCTTGTTATCAAACGGAAACTTTTGCCTCGGGCCTCGACTGATTCTGTGTTACAAATTGGAAAATGGAAAAGGGTCACGAAACTTGGTACTGGGAGCGGGAAAAGCCTGAAGAAGATGAATCTTCGGGAAGTTGGATGAGGGAGGGGGAATTTGACTGGATTGATCTGGCTCAGGATAGGGACAGGTGGCGGGCTCTTGTGAATGCGGTAATGAACCTTCGGGTTCCTTGAAATATGGCGAACTTTTCGAATAGCTGAGGACCGGTTAGCTTCTCAAGAAGCCTATCGATGCATTTACTTCGCGTGTCATCATCGTCTTCATCATCATCAGCGTCACCAGGTGAATTATCCCTACGGAACGCGTAACTCACAACAAACCTACATTCAGTTAACATAACCTGGTGGTCTAGCTTCCCAGTTATGTCGCTAGGCCTGAGCTATACTGGGATTTGTGAAACGAAACGTATTTTTAGCGTCAAACAAACCTACTTATTTCTTTTATTTGAACTTAGCTACACATTTCGGTCGATGAAGACCGTCATTGGACTAAAACATGAAGTTTCAGAGTAAAGCGAAATAAGGTATTTTCGATATGGAATAAGAAACCAACTATATGTCACTTAGTATATGTTTATTTCTACTTATCAGTTGCTAAACATGTTTCGGGCCACCATGTGCCCATCTTCAGGCGCTGACGACTTAGTGGTATTTTCTCTCACGTGTGGTGTAGTGCCGTGGCTGTGTAGGCAGTTAGATCCTGTTAGCTGTTCGTGTGTCCGTTGGAAAGTTCGAAGCACAACTGACTTTGTTAGTGGGGGTGGAGCGGTTGGATGGCCAGGTCAAACAATGGGTTTGGGCTACCAGGGGATTGTTCGGAGATCTAACTGCCCTACACAGCCACGGCACTAACCACACGTGAGAGAAAATACCACTAAGTCGTCAGCTCCTGAAGGTAGGCACAAGGTGGCCCGAAACATTTTGAGCAACTGATAAGTAGAAATAAACGTATACTAAGTGACATCTAGTTGGTTTCTTATTCCATATTGAACTACGATGCACGGTCAACCACACATCAAAAGTATTTTCACTCTATAGGATCCTTTAGAATTCCATTAAAGACCTTCGCATTCGGAAGGGTCTGTATTGCAATTTCGCCTCCAAATACCAGCTAATTCTGTCGAAATTCTACGTGGTTTTACCATGTCCTTCCAGGAAAATTCTGGGCCTGGAGGCTCTGCTTAGAATCGGGCCAAGACTGTTTCCTCCCACATGCTTCCCAATTCTTTATTCACTAGTAATCCTGAAATTCCAATCTCACAAAGATTTATTTACGCTTCTGGCATTTCGTTAAATAATAAATAAATAAATAAATAAATAGACAAGTTCCGAAGTAGCCAAGCTGCTGTAGATTCCGAATAAGGACTCTGTGCCTTGAATTTTGATAAGCCTTTAACATCCAGTGATAACCATATTTAAAAATTACTATGACGTCAAAACATTTTGCATTTTGTCTGCATAGGCCATTTATGATTTTCGCTTGATTCCTAGAATAAACAGCGATAATTTCCCTACACAAGTTTATGTCGGTAATGTAGGTGAAGGACGTTATCTGCGGAAGCCATAATTTCATAAGAACTGCATTACTTATATTATTTATTATTTGCTGGGAAATAACCGCTGTTTGAAAATAAAATCACTTAAAACACTTAAATATTCTCTGCGTGAAAGAGACGGGGTTCCTCAAGAATGAATTTCGTCTAACGTACATTAACCACTATGCTTTAAAGTAGTACAGGAAATGGAAACTTGGTAGATGGTTTGTTTGATTGCCCTAAGTTGCAAGACTCTATGGCAGTTGACAGCTCTTTAATAACTACTCCACAAACCTGCAATTATCTTCCAAGTTCGTACTTACCTTTTCTATAGAGGACAATTTGAATGCAGTCCAATACATGCACAATGTTGCTCGAAAGATTCTCGGCGAATGGTTTTGATCAACATCTCTCGTAGTTTCAGGTGTTAAATAGCTCTTTATTGGGGTAAAGTTCTGTTTAACGAATTTAACGCCACTGGGAAAGTAATTTAATAAACAGAAGTTAAGCCCAGTGCTTTACTTGTGTTTGGTACCTTCTTTGCAGCTGGTTAGTTGGTGCGTTTACCGAATGGTGGTTTGTTATTTATTTAGCATGACTGCTCTAGACACAAAGTTGCATAACGCAGCATTTGTTGTGTATCAGTCGTACTTCCATGGCTTCTAGGTTCGTAGAGTTGAACCCTTGCACTGGACGGTGCCAAAAAATGAAATTATCTGTGACTGTGAATGCGTTGTCAGAACGGTTAATCCGTATCGCTTAGTATCGGATAAAAATGGACTAATTGTCATGGAGGGCTATTTAAGGTTTTTTATTCTTTTCCTTCTTGAGTAATTTGAGTGACATTTTTGTGAATCAGTTAGTGGGGAAGGAAAAGTCATAGGCGTAACTTAGGGGCGCAAATGCCCCCACCCCAATATTTTTTTGTACTTGAGAAAATGTTTTGTTTGCTGAGCTGAAGAGAGGCAAATACAAATTGGGGTGGGAGTTGGGGAAATGTGTGTATATACAGGGTGTTTCAGGAGAAATATTAAATATTTTATTAGGTGGTAGTATGGTCTATTCCGAGTAAATAAGTCCATATAGACATGTGTCCAATTTTCAATGGGTGTGTAGATACAGCTGTTTGAAATTGGCGCGTTCAGATCATATATTTGTCTGTGGGGATAGATGAAAAGCGAAGTCTACAAAGGAAAAGTAAACACAAGAGACGAATTGGTCGCTCGCATTATAAACAGCGCTGCCGTCATAAAGCAAGAACGCCAAGACGACCTCAGGACAGCTACACGTGCTGTTGCCAAGAGGGTTGAAAAGTGCACTGAAGTCGATGGTGGGATTTTTGAACACTGACTTTGAACTGTTGCAATTTATTGCGATCATTTACATAACCAATAAATGCAATAAATACGTCATTTGTCTTTCCTTCATAACTTTTGTAAAGCTTTTTATGCGTAGCACTCAAACAGCTGCATCTCCACACCCACTGAAAATTGGACAAATGCTTATATGAACTTATTTACACGGAATATTCCATACTACCACCTCCTAAAATATTTACTAATCCTCCTGAAACCCCCTGTATATTAAGGACTGGTTTAAATCACTCTCTCTCCTCTCGCCCAAGGGCGATTCCCCCCCTCCCGTAGTGTTATTAGCCAAGTTACCCCTAGGAGAAATGTATACAGGTTTAAGCACTGATATGGACCTCCTTCAACAAATAGCGCTGAAAGAACGATACTATTGTATATTGTAATAGACACCTCACTGATATTTTCTAATAATAAAACCAACGAGATGAAATAATTTCTCAAATTTATTTTAGGACTAGAACTCTACATGTTTCGGACAGTTTCTCTGTCCATCATCAGGAGTCTAGTACTGTACACACAGCAATACATACAAGTTATGCTGACAGCTTACTATACATACAAGTTATGTTGACAGCTTGCTAGCAAGCTGTCAGCATACCCTGTTTGACATACACCTATCGTTGTGTGTACAGTACTAGACTCCTGTTGATGGACAGAGTAACTGTTCGAAGCATGTAGAGTTCTATTCCTAAATTAAATTTGAGAATTTAGTGCATCTCTTTGGTTTTATTATAAGAATATATCACGATGCACGGTCCTCTGAATGTCAAATACCTCATTGATAGTTTAAAACAAATGTAGAAAATACTATTGGAATTGATGTAAAAAAAGAAAGCATAATAAACTGTCAGGTGGAAACACTATTGTTTCTTTGTTTGATAAGGAATAAGCCTTTTATACAGAACTGCTTGTTATAGTGTTCGTATGAAACATATAGCTCAGTCAGTATAGTGACTGGACTTCAGACTGGGCCAGTCGGTGTTCGATTCCAGGAAGTGACAAGAGTTTCTTGTCTTCTTTAAAGAGTCCAGACCGCCTTTGGGACCAGTTCAGTCTGTTAGTCAATGGATACAGCGGATCTTTGCTGGGGCTAAAGCCCCCCAGGGACATGAAATTGTCCGATCACTTCCATTTACTGCCGAGTTTAAGAATTATAGGAGCTGTACTTCTACTCCCCGCATACGCATTTATGGCGTGGGCAGGGGAAAGTTTTAATCTTTCACTCACTTCAAGTTAATTCACAGGCCTACACATAGACTAAAATAGACCATCCGCGCCATATGGACAATGGAATATTGTATCCTTGACGCCTATCTGTTATATTTCTTAGTTCCTCTTTTCCTTTGTGCAGACCGTGAAATGTAAATCGTGGCCCCATATTTTGGGCAATTCATTTCAAAATATTAAGCCTAAAGCAAATCTTATTATCGGTAGCCTCGTGTTTCGGAAGGATTATTGCTTCTTCATCCATCATAGCCCGCGAGGGATCTAAAGGTCTACAGGGGGCCTATTAGAGCTCGCTTTGCTTCGTAACAAATCAACGAACGTGGGGATCCCAAGAGGTGGAGCATCTGCAAACAGGAGTGCAGTCTGCTTTATTGGGAGGATTACAATACATGGCGATATTTACGGTGAGAATTGCTAAGGTATGAAATTAACCATTTGACGCCTAACGACCCCTATAGTGGTCGTACCGCACCGCTAACCTCTAAACGTTGCATTTTATGTATTTATTCAACAAATATAGGTACTGAATATTTTAAACATGGTATATACTCTCCGTTTTTTTCTCTTGAAAATGCAGTTTGTTTCATAATTCTAACGTATTTGGTTCCTGTTTTATTCACATTTTATATACAGGGTGTGCTAAAATTAAAAAAAAAATAATTCCGGTGCCAAAAGGTTAAGCACTACCATTTTAAATGTATTGCAAAAAAGAAACATCACAAAACCCATGTAATAGGGAGTCTCATTTGTTATGATTTGAAATTAATTTTTGAGTTGTGGATGGTTGGGAATGCGATAAGAAACTCCTATCTCCTTTTAACGAAATTTAAACCCTGTAATTTTTTTTTTTTTTTTTGTTTAAGCAGCTTTTGATCGGCTAGCTAGTTTTATGGGTGGACTGTACCTGTTTCTCAGTACGGAATTTGAGGTTGTATGGATTCGAATAGAAGTGCTAAAATTTTGAAGGATTGCTCTACCTCACCTCTTAGGAATATCCTGTAGATGGAAGCAACGCAATTCTCCGAAACACTAGTATCTTTATACCAGTCTTCACGGGGCCATATTGCAGGATATGCAAAACTCTGTGCTTCCTAAATATCTATACTGTGCTGCTTCCAGGTGGCAAACTTTGAAAAGTTCCTCCACTCCTGTCCAGTGACGTAATTGTTAATTGTTTGCATCAGACTTTCTTAACCTTGACCAGGGTCGTGGCACCCTGCGGAGTCTGACTATGAAGCCGATGGCAAGGGTCCCTTACGCGGTGTTACGTCGGCCAGCAGTTGTTACGACTCGCCGGGAACTTGCTTTCGGTTAGTCATCGAGCGTATAAAAGAGAGGCGCGCACCGAAAAGGATGTTGCCAGTCCTCAGGCCCCACCAATTCGAAATTAAAAAACATAGATTTTGTAGACACGATGATATAAACAGTCTTACGTGAAGAAAGAATACCAACAAGATGCAACAATATAGATGATTTATTGTCAATTGCAGATATTGATTATTGACTACAGTCTCGACATGTTTCGGGCATCTTTATGCCCATCATCAGGAGAAA
>Ga0123355_10016162_pt1 | contig 11751 bp, 6 predicted proteins | sample TergutEmb28metaG_3_FD_89872 | JGI IMG/M metagenome (GOLD analysis project Ga0123355, IMG submission 89872) | Embiratermes neotenicus P1 segment gut microbial communities from Petit-Saut dam, French Guiana - Emb289 P1 | ecosystem: Host-associated > Arthropoda: Insects > Digestive system > Gut ...
AGAAGTGTGTGGAGTCCCAAGGGAACTACTTTGAGGGTGATTAGGTGTCCAACGCTCCAAGTAAGCCAGTTTCTTTTTCCCGGCCAAAGGTCGGATACTTTTCTAACAGACCACGTACACTGTGTGGGCCGAATTAGCATTTTTGAATGTTAAACCTGGTGGTACATATAGGGACCACTGGGCTTCAAAGGATTCAAAAAGTTTGCAGATTACCGTCATCAAAAAATGAAGATGAGGATTGAAGATTCCTATAAGCATACATATGGGCCGGGATAGCGTAGTCGGTGTAGCAACTCGCTGCGGGCTGGTCGGTCCGGAGATCGAATCCCGGTGAGTGCAAGATTTTCCACACCCGTCCACACCGGCCCCTGGGCCCACGCAGCCTCCTATACAATGGGTACCGGGTCTTTCCCGCGAGTAAAGCGGCCGGGGCGTGGCGTTGACCACCCACCCCATCTAGCACCGAGGTTAAAGAAAGAGTAGAGTTATACTTCTACTCTACCTCTGGGCCTTCGTAGTCTGTTATAGAGTGACCTTTACCTTTTACACCTGACAACATGCAGCAGATAAGAAAGTGATACGTGCTTAGCGTCCTGTTAAACCTTTAGTCATCATTCCGTGTACGAGAGATCACTGGTCACAGTTCTGAGCCTGTTGAGTCCAACCAACGCCCCGTCTTATGAATCTTCCCATTTACGAGTGCACTTTGGAGTTGTCCTGGTTCATAGAGCCGTTCGAACGCAGGACGTATGTAGGACCTTCCGACTCGAAGTTTATAGAGCCGTTCGAAGCAGGACGTGTGCACAGGCCTTCCGACGTGACGTTTTTAGAGCCATTCGAACGCAGACGTATGCACGGACCTTCCGACGTGACGTTTATAGAGCCCTTCGAAAGCAGGACGTGTGCACGCACCTACCGACGTGACGTTTTTAGAGCCATTCGAAAGCAGGACATGTGCACGGACCTCCCGACATGACGTTTGTAGAGCCCTTCGAACGCAGGACGTGTGCACGGACCTTCCGACGTGACGTTCATAGAGCCGTTCGAACGCAGGACGTGACGAACTTTCTGACGTGACGTTTGTAGAGCCGTTCGAACGCAGGACGTATGCACGGACCGTCCGACATGAAGTTCTCGTAGCCGGAACTGCTCCTTCAAGTTCTGCCAATATTTTATTGCGGAAAAGGGCAAGAGGATGAATTCAGTCGGTAAAAGGGCTTCGAGGTGAAGTTGCTTTCATTGTCATTGCCTTCCTTCTATGTGTGAGGGGTTGCGTTCAAAGAGAGGGAGGGTGCTTTCAATAATTCAGGACCTAGTCAGGGGGTCCATTAAGCTTGTGCCATCCAACATTTAACGTGGCGGTGATGTCGGGCAGTGTTGCGTATAGCAGCCACACAGTAGGCGATATGGCTTGCTTTACAGAACGCTGAATCAGCTGCATTGGTTTGATATCAGGGAATGGAACACGGTGACAATACGTACACAAGTATTCGTTTTACAAACACTGTCAGCACCAACAAACGCGCATTTCTGTATATTAGGTGTATGTAGTGTATGTAACGTTGTGTATTTGTTGATACTCTTACAGTTTGTAAATCAATTAATAATGCACGCAATGAGCAGTATGAAAGTGACAAGTTGTCGTTTGTCCTGTGAGTATTCCACTACATACAGGGTCTATCTTTTGTCACTGTACCGATCACGGCGCTTTATCGCACAGGTCTACATCTGCCGGGACAGCACGTTACAGTTGTGGTGCTGAGTGACAATATAAAAGAACAGCATTTTCCCAGCTACAGCCATACGAAGGAATGAAATCTATTGTAGGTAAAAAGGGGGCTGTGAATAAGGATTTGAATATACGTATATCGTCATGCTTATGCGTGGCTGTGACAGCCGTGCGCTGCCGTACGTATTGGTAAAGGGTGCCTCGTGGATTTCATGTGCTTTGTATTCGCTTTGCTGTCCGCAGTAGCAAACCGTCGTGTCTACATGTCAGGCCGCGGCATGACGCAGGTTTTGCGCCGGTCTGTCATTGCGTAGGCCCGAGTTCGATCCCAGTGTAGTCCATGGTGGGATCTGTGGTAGAGAAATTGACATTTGGACAGCTTTTTCTCTCGGTACTTCTGTTTCCCCTGTCAGTATCATTCCACCATTGCTCCATAATTGCTGCTCTTACCAGAAGGACGAATGGGCGAAGACTGGGAACCTTCCAAAAAGCAGTGCTGTTTTTGGAAATCGGGAAGCCCTGGCTAGAAAGTACTTTCATTTGGTGTTCTATGTCATATTTTGCACACGCTTAACTTGCCGTCTGTCTCCTCTCGGCTTCGGACCTTAAAAATGTTTTGCTGCACCGTTCATACGTCGTTGACCGATGAGTCGGTCGTTAAGTTCTGTTTTGAACATGGTTTCATTATTTATTTGGTTTCGATTGGATGCCTGTAAATCGAGGGGTTTGAGGTGGGGAAATAAAAGCGGGGAAGTTTGTCGTGGAACATGATGTGTGTGCATGTACTTTTTGTTCGTGTCGAAACGCAGAGCTGGAGAAGACTTGCGAATTGTAAGTGGTTAAAAATAGACAGCGGTTAAGCCCGTTGCACATATTAACTGCCAGCATTACAGAATTGAAAATTTATGGTATTTTGTGTATGGGGTGATGCATAATTTGGGAGGCTAAAAGAGGAAATTAGTGCCAAGAGTTGAAGGTGAGGGCGAAAATTAGGTGTAAACACAGACAGGTAGGTTACAGGAATGTGACACGTAACATCATGCAAAGATTATGGGCGTCTGAAAAAGACAACGTGTTATTGGTGGGCCGGAGCGCTTAGGTGAGGTTGTTGAAACTATAAAGATGCATATTTTATATTGTTATTGTTATGATCTGCCTTGACCCATTCTGGTTTTGTTTTTAAAACGAAGAAAATGTTAATCAAAATGCCTGAAGTGAACAGCCGCGCTGTACAATGTAATTGGACCCCCAAATGTAAATATGTAAAAATGTAAACGATTGTTCTGTATAGTGTATACTTTTGAAAAGCGTCATGTATGTATATAGTTTACCCCTTTCATGCGTCGAATGTACGGACAGGCAAAGAAGGATTGCAAGAAACAACTGCGAGCGATAAATGGAATCTTGAATACAGTGGGAATTCAGCCGCGACGAATGTAAAGATGAAAAGACGGAATCACAAAGAATTCAAAATTTGTTGTGCTTGGTGCAGTTTTTCTGTCTGTCTCTGTTTATGTTGTAATATTTTTCCTCTTCCACCCTGCGGTTCTTTTATGTTTAAACCGTAAACTCCCCACTGCCGCTCGCACTTCCCACTATGACGCCACACTGTGTGGTATTCACTACCCTGCAATTATAAAGAACTGGAATATAGAAAAATGAGGAGTGTAATGTTTGTTGTATGTACCATTTCGTTGATCAGGCGAAGGAGGGTGGGATGTAGCTTGTAGCATGTAGCTTGTACAGATATAGGAAATAATAAGTACATGTCGTGGTTCAGTCGGCAGTCCTCTAGGGAAAGGTCGTGTTGAAAATATGTGCGTAAATCGGGGGATAATATTAGACTAGATCTTGGGAACAAATGCGTGACGACTGGAGATTACAGCATTGCGCTTTCATGGAGCGTCGCACTATACAGAGGACAGATGGTGAATGTGGAGGTATGAGAGATGCGGTGACAATAACACTAGCAATCAGTGTAGGACCAGTTAATGAAAAACTCATAAATGAAATCGGTAGATCGGTTGTAAAAAAACGTCGGAACACCAAGTCGCAAAGCCGTCATGTTAGTATAACTCTACAGATGGTGACACGGGCGTCGGAATAGACGTGTGGGAAACAATTCAATTGAATGTCACCCGAAGGTGTCGATGAGGTTAAACAGACAGGCTGCACGATGTCAGTGTTGATTTAGCTGGCTCCTCAGAGGCCATCACTTACGCCTGCCATTTGCTGTCCGCAGGTTCCACAACGGCCCCCGCAAACTCAGTGCTGCCATGCGAGACTCTATGAACAAGGACCCGGTGGCCCCTGTGCTGTGGGATCCACATCTGACTGCCCTGGATCGTCGGGTCAAGATTGTCCTGCAAGGCGTCCGCGACTGCATTGCCAAAGACGACACTGTGGATGCCGTTGTACAGAACGACGTGTCCTAGCGCCGGCTTCCCGAGCCACGACGGCGTACTAAGCACTACAGCACTAACAGGAAGAGGGCCACTTCCAGAAGACTAGCGCCAATAGAAACACTCCGGGATTATAATCCTGGAGTCGACATCGTTGCTTGGTTGTGACTTAACAGAGACATTAATGTGTGTAATACAGGATTTTTTTTAGCGTTACCCTGTTCACGGCAAGCATTACCGCACAGAGAGCCTGCATCCGCCGGCACATCTCGTGACAACTGCCGTGAGCAGGGAAACCAAGAAAGACAAAAACCCTGTAGAATCCTAAACCATTAACCGCGCAATGCTTCAGATGTTTACTGTGATGAACCAGTGATTTTTAACTGATAGACTTTAAAGATGTAAATGATCAATCGGTGTGTGCAGTGGAGTGAGTCTAACATTTTGTGTTGTACTGTGATGCTTTAATTGTAAATACAGCAAACAGGACTTCTTCTGTCTGCATCTGAACTTAAATGCCTTTGGTCCTTCACACGAATCTGTACCCTGTATATGTGGAGTACTGCCACGCTGACAGGCGCCCAGTTGCTCAACAGATGTTCCTGTTTCTGGAACCCGAAGGGTCAGTACCCTGTCAGCAGCTTTACGACTTGATCGTGAACCAAACCATCCAGTCAGCGCTCTCTACCTCTCATTTTTTAAAGATTCATTGTAATAACATCCTGTAATATACACCTGGCTCCTCCAGTTTGCCCCCTCCATCAGGTTTCCTCCCTAAAAGTATCTGTGCATTTATTTCACACCTTTCCGATGCATGCTACGTGCCTCGCACTCACCAGCATAATGTGTGATGCAGAGTACCAATTGGAGCTGCTGCCATCATCATCATCATCATCATCATCATCATCATGGATCATGGATTACCTTGTGCTGTGTTCCAGCTTAAAAAATTCGATCTTCCATCATTCCCTCTGTCGACCCACACATTTTCTGTCATGCAGCAGCTCTCGGATTCTTTACCCAGGCCCCTTTTTTTTTGCAAATGTTCAAAATGTGTGTGTTTGTGTGTATATATGTATGTATGTATGTATGTATATGTGTGTGTGTGTGTGTATATATATATATATATATATATATTAGATTTTTAGCCCACTTGTCTTCCTTGTTATGAAAAGAATTCGTTTATGAAATCAGAGCTCCCCCTTTGCCCAATTCATTATCTGAAACTGTTGATCGATGTGATTGAACATTGGTGTAAAGACAACCACTGAAGGTCATCCCAAGACCGTAGTTTTCCGTTTCCTAAAATCAGTAGTAACAACATGGCGAATGAGCGAACTTGTCAGGTAGGAGCGACGCTAGCGCCACTCATTTCACTGTGCTCAGATTATGCGTAATAAGTAATGGGGAGAACATTCGACTTTCCTGCAGGTGAAAATGTTTGTGTAGTGTGATATAACAAAATGGTAGTCGTGGGAACATTTTGGAGTGGATTTGTTCTAGAACATCCCATTGTGTTTTGCAGCTGTATAGTGACACACAGAGTAAGTCGAACACAGCACTTCACTGTAAGTAAAATTGTAGCACTTACATGACGTCGCTACATGTAGCTAATATAATTTCAGTTACAACACAGCGCTGTGTTCGACGCGTTTTATCAGTGACTGTGTATTTTTTGGATTTTGTTTGATGTCGATATCTAATGAATCACTGCAGCAACTACGCCGAGGTTTCATGTATAAAATGCTGTTCGGAAGTTAACACTCATAAACATGTCGGCGGTGCGAAACTTTGAGGTTGTATCTGGCGAATTTGACGTTGCTTGTTCAGAATATGTCTGTAGATAATATGTTGTAATGAAAGTAAAACGAAACGACAATAATAAAGTAGTAGTGGACTGTAATTGTGTTTGGGGAGGGGGGTAGTGCGCTTGGAGAGAGCTGCTGTCAACTGATGTCTCTTACCGCTCTACTATGTCTGTTACCGCTCTACTTATATGTCACCACTCTTCTGATACGTAGTATATGTTACAGGCTACTTGATATCTGTTACAGGCTACTGATATCTGTTGCCGCTGTATTGATATCTTACCGCTCTACTGATGTCTCTTAAAACGCATCTGATATCTGTCACCACTCTCCTGATATCTGTTATCGCTCTATTGATGCCTCTTACCGCTCTACTGATGTCTCTTACCACTCTACTGATATCTATCACCACTATACTTACATCCGTTGCCACTCTACTTATCTGTCACCACTCTATTGATATTTGTTACCATGCTACTGATCTCGCTCTATTGGTCTGTTACCGCACTACTGATATGTCACCCATGTACTGATATCTGTTAACACTACTGATATCTGTCACCATTCTACTGATATGTCACAACTCTACTGATATCTGTCACCACTCTACTGATGTCTGTTAACACTCTACTGATATCTCTCAGCACTACTGATATGTCACCACTCTACTGATGTCTGTTACCACGCTCCCGATATCTGTTATCCCTCTATTGATTTCTCTAACCGCTCCACTGATAACTGTCACCACTCTACTCGTATCTGTTACCACGCTACTAATAACTGTCACCACTCTACTCATCTATTACCACGCTAATGATATCTGTTACCACGCTACTAATAACTGTCACCAGTCTTATCTGTCACCACTCTACTGATGTCTCTTACCACTTTGCTTATATCTGTTACCACTCTACTGATATCTTTCGCCACTCTACTGATCTCTTACCACGCTACTGATATCTGTTATCGCTTTTCTGATGTCTCTCATCGTCAGTTCATTCCAACATCTTCATCACTTCTGCTGTCTGTCACTGTCTGTGACGGTCTCACAAAACGTATTTCTTCTATTGCCATTTGTTTAATCCATTTAATGGACTCTCAGTGCTTAGTTACGCCATTTTGTTTATAATCCTGCGGTCTTTACTTCAGGCGCACTTAGATGACACTCGCGCATTGTGATTAATGACACCAGCTTCAGCTGACTACAACGCACGACCGCGTAGACACGCAGTTTTACGGCTTCGAAAAAGGCTACTGCGCGGGCGTAGAAGGCAAGGAGTGACGATTGCGTAAGTTGCCAGACGTTTCGTAACAACTTGTCATGACAAAATGTCTCGAGATTAATTACAGAGTGTTCTTTAAAACTGGGGAATTCGTTTTCGATGGCCCTGTTTAAGCCATTGTGTAGTGCAGAGCGTAATGATAGAAGACTGGAGAAAACTACATGAGGAGCATCATTATTTGTACTGCACACGGGAGTATTACCGGTGCAATCAAATTAGGGGAAAGGAGATGGGCGGGACATGAATGTTTTGGGGAGGTGGGAAATTCAAGCGAAATTTTATTCATGAACCCCAATAGAAGAAACCTCTCGGAAGATCTAAGAGTAGAAGGGAGGGTTTTATTAAAATGGATTTTAAGGAAGTTATCTGTGAATGTTTGTGCTAAATGAATTATTTGACCCCTTAAGACCGAGATTAACCTCAGTTATATATCGTACTGCGCAGTAAACACTCCGTCTTGATTATAAAAACCAGTCAGTTAATTCTGTATAGGGAAATAATCGCTGTTTCTTCTGAGATCCACACAAAACACACAAATACACTGTGTGGGCAGAACGGAGAGTTTTTAAGCGCGTTCGCACAGCAGTGAAAAACGCCTATTAGCTTCGTCTTCCCATCTGTCTGCATCAGTGCGGCTCCCACTGGCTGGATTTCATGAAATTTAGTGCCGAGTATTTGTATGTGACTGTATCGAGAAACTCCAAATTTGGTTGAAATCGGACAAAAATGTTGGCCATACTACACGAAGACATAAGTACGTTCTCTTGTTGCCGGCAACATAAATTTTCCATAAAAGTATTGTTGTACGACACTCAATATTTTTTGTATAGCTGACAGTGACACGTGGCGCAACAGTACAAGCAGAATGCATTGTTGAGTTCCCGCAGCAACAAAGGTTACGCGAACGCGCCACAGTGTTACGTTGTACGTCCACTGCCTGCGATGTTCAAAGTTTCGACTGGAAACCACTGGAGCTTAAGATTTTAAAAATTTTGACTTCAGCATTTGTTTCACTTCTCAGTGGTGAGCTCTTGACAGCTACCACCTGAATGGTTTATTTACATAGAAACAGGACACATGTTTTGTGCTTTTCTAGCAACTTATGCCACTGTAATGCTGCTGTTGTGTCGACAGGGGATGTGAAGTTTAGTAACAACGTGTAAGTCGGGGACGTTATATATGTGTACAAGTCTGCACGGCGGGAAGTGTTCAGACTGCCACTGTCTGGGTCTTAACGACGTAAAGCGTTGGACACCTCAAAAAAATATATAGCTTGCTAGACCTGGGCATAGATGGGAGGACAACATTAATATGGATCTTGAGTATTTTGGGGTTGGCCAGATCTGGCTGAGGATATGGACAGGTGGCGGGCTCTTGTGAATGCGGTAACGAACTCCGTGTGCCATAAAATTCGGGGAATTTTTTGACTAGCTGACGAACTATCAGTTTCTCAAAGAGGACCTCCATGCTGTTGGTTACCTTGTAGGTGCGTATCGACGTTTTGGAGGAACATGCAGCATCCTACATCAGGTTGACGGATTAGGTCCATGTTTCTAGGCAGCATATCCACCTACAACACTACTGGTTTTGCGTGATTTCAGGCTTCCGCCGCGAAAGACATGGGAACTGCGCTCTTCTGGGCTCGTACGCAGCGGGTAGTGGCAATTTCTTGCCGACGTTTCGAGACAACCTATCGGGTCTCATCTTTTGGACTCTTGACCCCTTACGATGGGACCCGATAAGTTGTCCCGAAACCTCGGTGAGAAAATACAACCCGCTGCGTAATAGCCCAGAAGAGCGCAGATCTCAAGACTACTGGGCGTCAAACCACAGAAGATCGCATGCAGGACGTTGCTGCTTGCTTGACGTGCGGAAATACAGCATTGCAGTTTAACAGCCCTAACCTCTAGACGGTGGGAGGTTTTGTTATAGTGTCGTTATTTAACCCATCAAAGCCCAGTGGTCACTATACGTACCACCATTTTAACACTGCCTATACAATGTGTTTGTGTTTTGTGTGGATCTGAGAACAAACAGCGATTATTTCCCTATACAGCATTAACTGACTGGTTTTTATAACAGAGATATACAGTGTTTACTGCGTGGTAGGACTGAATATATATAATTCAGGTTAATCTTCGTGTTTATAGGCTGTGAATAAGAGAAGTTACGGCCTACAAATATCAAAGACTGACTGTACACTAACTACAGCTGGTGTCTAATGCCTTCAGTCTATTTTACGCTGACATCAGCATTTCTGATACCAATTTAGGTTTTGTCAACAATGCCGCAGTACAAATGTCACTGATTTACACTGCTTCACATTATCTCTGTAATCCATACATGTACGTACGTACGCATGCGCGATGTCACAACATGTGGTGTGTGTGTGTGTGTGTGTTTTCAGATATTGTGTACAAACACACAATACCATGAAATATAGACCGATCAGAGCCATCTACATCACTCGCCCCTACCCCCTCATTTCACATGCTACAAAAAGCGCGCTATTATATTGTTGCTGGCTTGTGAATCGGTTGTTATAAAAAGAAGTATCATGGGTAGAAATTACTGTGGCGAAATAATCATTTCTGGTGTTATTGTGTTGTGTTTTAACAGTGCGGGTCATCCGATTAATTTGGGTGCAGTTGTGAGGTCATTACGAAGCGACAAGTTGAGTCGCAAGCAGCCAGACGAGGCCTCGCAGTGTCACACTAATTCCGTCAAGTGCAGCTGTCAAAGTGTTCGCTCAACACATCTCAGTTATCGTCCTGGGCACCTAACGTTCTCATTTCTAGTCACATCTATGTCAAGAAACTCCACATTAATTTTCTCAGAACGGATTACACCTGAAACAATTCGGAAATACCCGAGAAGTTTCAAAATGTGGTGCTAGAGAAGGATGGCGAAGATCAGTTGGACCGATCGTGTGAGAAATGAAGTGTTACATAGAGTCAAGGGGGAGAGGAATATCGTACTGCCTACTAAAACACGTTACTGAAGGAAAGATACAGGGAAGGGCAAAGTGACGGGAAGACGAAGCGGAAGAAGTAAGCAGCTACTGGACGACCTTAAGGAAACGAGACGATATTATAAATTGAAAGAGGAAGTAGTAGATCGCACTGTGTGAGGAACTCGCTTTGGGAAAGCCTGACCTGTCGTAAAAGATACCATGTAATGAATGAATGGATTCTACTGGTACATCTTGCAGCCATTGTGTTTGCTGGTGAAGATATTTCTGGCCTGTAGCTTCACCTAACTGAGCATTCAGGTGTTTAGTCGTCGACCTTTCACTGTGGAAGACCGGGTTCGATCCCGGGCCACAATATGTGGGATTTGTGGTGAACAGAATGGCAGTGGAACAGGTTTCTCACCGGGTACTTTATAGTTTTCCCGTGCCAGTATCATTCCAGCAATTATCCAAACAAATCTTTAATTTGTCACTGATGTGATACAGTCATAGAAATTGACAGTTGTTAAATCACACACTAAAAATTCCATGGCCCAACCCTTTTTGAGAAGCTAACAGGTCCTCATCTGTTCAAGAATTTCCCTGCATTTTATGGACGCCGACAATTCACAGTCGTACTTCATGTTCTTCATACTGTGAATATTCTTACACTCAAGATTTCAACAAACACACGCACTTAATAAAGTAGAATTCATGACAGGTTCTAATCCCCTACGTGTTTGGGCACCTTGGTGCCACCCTCAGGCATTCTTTCAGATCGAAGGAATGCAGTCCCAAAACGTTAATCTAGGTGTGCCTTGCCCTCACTGGAATTATTCAATTGTTAAAATTCTAAACTACAATTATTGATTCACTGCCATGGTTACATCAGAATGCCACTTGGTCCTGTCCTGAGCCACATGAATCAAATCAACGCCCTCTTATGCCACCTGCTACAGAATAGTTTCAATATTATCCTCCCATCTATGCCTAGGTCTTTCAAGTAGTTCCTTCCTTCAGGTTTGCCTACCAAAACCCTGCATGCATTAATCTTGCCTTTAGTAATCCGACTAATATATTTATGGTGTTATATTAGTCGGTTAACGATAGAAGACGTTAAATACACAAATACAACGACATTATTTTACCCAAACCTGTATGCATTTTTCTCCCTTTGCATGCCACACGCCCCGCACATTTCATCCGACTTGTTTTGATGACCTTGATATTTTGTGTGAATTCTCCAAATTGTGCAGTTTTCTCCAGTCTCCTGTCACTTCCTCCCTCTTGGGTCCAAATATCTCCCTCAGCACCCCATTCTCGAACATCCTTAGCCTTTGTTCTTGCCTGAATGTGACACACCAAGTTTAAAACCCATCTAATAAAAGCAAAGTACACGAGTGAGTGATGGACAGTTATGAACATGGCAATCAGTCAGAGCTGTGTAGAGCGCAGCGAATTTCTTAGCTGGCTGATACTCTTAGCTCCCCCCCCCCCCCCCCCCCCCCCCACCACCAAACACCCCCACCACCAACCACGCCCGCACTCCCTCCCCACTCTTCGACCCCACACCCTACTC
>Ga0123355_10016163_pt1 | contig 11751 bp, 8 predicted proteins | sample TergutEmb28metaG_3_FD_89872 | JGI IMG/M metagenome (GOLD analysis project Ga0123355, IMG submission 89872) | Embiratermes neotenicus P1 segment gut microbial communities from Petit-Saut dam, French Guiana - Emb289 P1 | ecosystem: Host-associated > Arthropoda: Insects > Digestive system > Gut ...
AAAAAGGGGACCTTTACCCCACGAACAAAAAAAAAAAGGAGAAAAAATTAAAAAAAAAAACCCCCGCCAGAAAAACCAAGGTTTGTGCCAACCCAAAAAAAACCCCCCCCCCCCCCCCCACACACACACATACAAGTTATACATTTTATAATTTGTGTGTATGACATCCAGTTGTGGGCAGGGTAGCTCAGTCAGTATAGCAACGGTCCGGGATCAAATCTCGGTAAGGACGAGATTTTCCGCCCGTCCAGACCGGCCCACCCAACCTCCTGTAAAATGGGTACCGGGTCTTCCCCGGGGATAAAGTTCAGCCGGGATGTGCTGCTGACAACTCATCCCCTTCTAGTATCGCGGTTATGGAAGAGTAGAGCTATACCTTTACCCACCCTCAGGGCCACACCGGGTCTGTAACGGGATAACTTTACCTTTATGATATCCAGTTGTGTTAGGTACGTGGCAATCAATTTAAAACACTTTAAAACACAAATATAATTTCATAAAAAGGTATATTTTGTTCTCAATATTTTACAAACTCAGATGATGACCCATTAAGGCCGAAACATGTAGCAGATTGGAAACAAGGTACAGTTTTTCAATAAACTGTATTTGTGTTTGACGTTGTTTTTAATTTATTGATAAGTTAAAAATTTACTGATACACGAAACTTCTCCATACATTTTACTTCTGTCAGAGTTTCAAAACGCACGGTTTTTCCGACAGTACTGTTTGCCAGTGAACTCACTGGAAGGACGCATCTGGAGGCGTCCCACCGGGGTACCTTAGCACACAGTCGTTCCGGTGCTGAGCTCCGGGTGACCGGAAACATCATTAAGCTATTACCCGTTATCCTGCGGGGCGTTCTATCACGGTCTCGCACCCAACCGTCAGCAAGGTGCTGTTAATCGTTTTACCGAACACACACGCTATAAGCACACAATGTACTCACCTGTACTGACACAAGTTGGAATTCTGTAAAAATGACTGAAAAATTCAAATTTTGGAATAGGACATCGTGTAATTTGAGAAATGGTTACCAAAATTTTGTAAAAACAAAATACGTGGTGGGTCAGGAAAGTAATGAGATTGGTGCTGTATTTTTTTATTTAACATTTACCTATAAATCAACATTATCCCCTTCAAAGTAGTTCCCTTGGGAAGCCACACACCGCCGGAGACGTTGCTCCCACTCCCGGTAGCAGTGCTGGAAGTCTTCATGTGGAAGTGCCCTCAGCTGGTCTGTCACGACCTTTTGGATGTTGTCCACAGTTCCAAAATGACGACCTTTGAGGTGGAATTTGAGTTTTGGGAAAAAGAAGAAGTCACACGGACTCAAATCAGGCGAGTATGGTGGCTGCGGAACCACTGAAATACCTTTTTTGGCCAAAAATTCGTTCACGGAGATGACAGTGTGACAGGGAGCATTGTCGTGATGTAGCATCCAAGTGTTCGCAATCTCTGGCCGGACACGATGAACCCTTTTTCTGAGTCGTTCGAGGACCTCACGATAGTACTGTTTAGTAACTGTTTGTCTGTAGGGCACGAATTCCTTATGAACAACGCCTTGACTGTCGAAACAACAAATTAGCATGGTTTTGATTTCTGATTTGCTCATTTTTGCTTTCTTTGACCGCGGTGAGTTGCTCGTGTGCCACTCCGAACTTTGTCATTTGGTGTCAGGATCGTATTCGAAAATCCAGTTTCATCACCTGTTATGACATGTTTGAAAACGTTTTGTCATTTTCGATGCGTTCAAGAAGGGCCAGGCACACTTTCCTTCGGTTTTCCTTCTGTTCATTGGTGAGACTTTTTGGAACCAGCTTGGCACAAATTTTCTGCATGACCAGTTCGAAGGTCAAAATTTCGTGGACGGTTTGGCGATTCAAATTCAACACACTACTGATCATTCTGACTATCAAACGTCGATCAGACCTCACGAGATCCCTAATTTTGATCACATCCTTTTTTATGTGCAAGGTCTTCCAGAACGAGATTCGTCTTCCACACTCTCACGGCCATCCAAAAATGCTTTATGCCATCTAAAAACCTGTGTCCTTGATACAGCATGCTCTCCATAAGCCCTTTTCAATTTTTCGCAAGTTTCTGTTGCGTTTTCATTAAGTTTGACGTAAAATTTGATCGCGCAACGCTGCTCGAGATTTCGTTTCTCCATTTTCGTAACGCGTCACTACTACACACACACAACTCGCTGTCAGATCAGACGTGTTAATGCTAGCGAGTTGAAACTTGCAATGATCATCAAGTAAGAATGTGTGTCTCGGCTGGTTTCTGAGATGTAGCTACAGCATTGCCAGTTGTCGAGCCACGCATTCAGTGTCATTACTTTCCTGACGCACCACGTATTACACCGGCGGAAGATATAGGCAAGAGGTTCTCCGAAATGTCGATAAACATCTGCTACACTATACGGCATCACACGTTCCTGAAGTCTAACTAACTAACTAACTAACTAACTAACGAAATAATAATTCTGTTGAGAAAAGTCCTTCTTGAGAAGCTAAGATTTTCTCAACTTATCAGGAATTTCCCCACATGTAATGGAACCGGAAAGCTTATTGTTGCGTTTACAAAAGCCCTTTCGTTGTCCCAGTCCTCAGCCAGATGCATCCAGACCAAATTCCCCATTCTTAAATTTAAGTAGTTTGCACCCATATATGCCATAATTTTCCAAGCGGATTCTTTACTTCAGTTTTCCCCCATCGAAAACCCCTATGTATTTCTCTCAATCCTCATGCGTGTCACCCCCCCCTGGTTTCATCACAGAATAATGCTTGGTGAGGACTGCAAATCATGAAGCTATATAGTATGCAAATTTTTCCAGTCTCCTACTGCTTCCATCTTAGGCCGAAACTTTTCCCTGTATATTCTTAAATTTAGCATGCTTCGCGCCCATAACTTTGCACTCTGCCCTAATTATTCTACATTGTAATACGATTCACCACGCACAAGCATGTTAGCATTTTCGTTGATGACTGGTTTGCATGCTTACCCAAAAAACATATGGCTAGATTCAAAAGAATTAAAGAAGGACCATAATATCCCTTACTAAATAAATACATTTGGATTTCTTTATGTATGTAAGTATTTATTCATGTATTAATTAATTATTCCATTCATTCATTGAGATATGGGCTAGCATATTCGTTATAGAGACTAGGCTACGGGATAAGCAATCAGGGTTTCGAATCCCCGTATATGCAAGAGATTTTTCTCTCCTCTAAATCATCCCGACCGGCTTCGAAGTCCACCTAGCTTTCCATTAAAGGGGAACCTGGATTTCCTTTCCCGGTGGTAAAGAGTTCGGCGCCTGAAGGTAACTGCTGTTCTCCGTCTAATATCGAAGTTAAAAACAAGTGGCTATATACCTCCATTCCTACTTTATGCCTTCATGGCGTGGACAGCAGTAACTTTTATTTATTTAGTCATGTATTTGTTTATAGCTTATTTAAAGAGGCTGTATATCCGATTTAACGATGAATAACAAAGTGGAAAAGATGTGAGGCAAGCGTTTATGGGCAGCAACTCTGTTTCGTATTCAGAAAGTTGCGGTTTAAAATCTCGGTCCAGAGTCCAGATCGTGTTTTACTCAGTCCTGTAGTCATACACCGTAATACTACGTTAAATTACACCAAGATTGGTTATTTTCACATCCCATCTAATTTACTACTCGCTGACAATCCTGCCATTTGGTGCTACACTTAGCAAATGGAGAGCTGTTACATAAACAAGAACATTCTTCTTGTTAAAATTTTAAATTTATATATGATATACAGGGTACTAATTTAAGTACATATGATAAACTGAGGAACAGAGTGAAAATAACACATTAACCAAACTGCTTGTTCTCTTATCGAGGCGCCCCCTTTTTTATTTTAGCACCCAACTATTAACGTCAAGATACATGTCTTAACAGGTTTTTCAAAATTCTAGAATCCACCTCCATAATCTAGGCCCTGAATATTGTCACGAAGCAGGCTCCGTACTAAGGACTTAACAATTTTGGACAGATCGGTAAACCTCAATAAGTTCTTGTGCTTTCTCTTCGGTGCACTTAAGCTGTTAAATATTTCCCTGCGTAAAATAACTGACATAATTATGCTGAAAATACTAGATACCACATTAAAACCACAAGTCACCCGTGCTAACAGGTGCCCGGGATTTGTTCATCCCTGGAAGCATATCTACTTTGGGCTTGGGTGGCTGATTTCTCCATCGGTTTACAAGAAAATAACATAAAATCGAACCATCCTTACGGGCAGTTCTAGCCACAAGACCTGAACCTATCATTACACATACTTCCTCATTAGCTTCGCCAAAGAAGGCAAGTTACTATAGCAATAATGTTCATAGTTTAACGTCGGAAGTTCCTGAGTCGGCTGACATCACAAGAGTTTTACGGTATTTCAGTCTTTCAAGTCAATGGAAGGTAACAATTAACGTAACTACTCCATGAAGCGCACAAGATAATTGCAATTGAGCTGGTCGAGAAATCCCACGCAGTCCATGAAGGACTGCTCAAAACAAAACCCTAGCACTGCTCTGATGTTCAAGTGCACTTTGTCTTATATATTAACCATTAATTGAAGTGATATTAAATACGTAATTGCGGTGAGTTTGAACCACCCATCGCAGCAATTAAGATTACAGTCTTGTAGGTTGTAAAGCCATACATTTTGGTAGGTGAAGAGTAGAGTTTGAGAAAATTGCTACATTTAGATTCAAGATGAAAAGTCAATTTTTACTGTGAAGATGGGACAGAAGTTTACTCCGAAACGTCCATGCTGTTGTCGCATGCATGTGTCATCGAGCAACCCAAGTTGCTGTCGACGCAGATTTTGTGAATTGTGGTGGGTGGAGTGGGTTAAAGGTCGAGGTGCAGACCTTCTCCGACATTGAATTTCCCCCGCAGGGCCAAATGGATGCGGTCCGGCGAACGTGACTTTTCATGACATTTCATGCATTAAAAATAAATTATTATTGAATTACCAAAATTTACCGCAGTAATAAGGTCTTAACGGCACAATTTCAAAGGTTTATTCCCTCGTCGCAGGCGGTTAAGAGTTGGTGAGTGTTTTTGGGTCTGCCGTCCGTTTGGAAGGAAAAACACCGTCCTCGCAACACCATCTACAATGATCTACTCACTGTAAATGCGGACAGATTAGAGTTTCCCTCTTACCAGCATTTTGTATTCTAGAAGTGACATTGCTGACAAATAAGTCTCGATTTTTATGATTGGTCATGAAAGGAAATGAGACGCCAAGTTGTTGTTGACCAATCTCCCACCCAGGCCATTGTTTAGTCTTCCCCTTTTAAAATTCATGAAAATTTTTCTGGCAGGAAGAAAAGACTAACTCAACGAGAGACACTGAACATAAAACGGATGGTTACAGATCAAGAGCCTAGTAGCCAAAACTAATCTAAATTTTGGTTCTATTAACACTTTGGCTCCGAATGAATCACGCGCTACGTCGCAAGGAGTGGAGTTCACTTTATCCAACTACGCAGGGCACACGTCACTGATTTTTGGTCACATTTGCCCAGCCCCGTTGGGGTATTCTTCTTGCCATTACTAATTTTCATTGGTAATTAAGGTTCTGTCCAAAAAAACAAATACATTCTGCAATTGAAAACAAGGCGTCCTGCTAACTGCACCCAGCGTTTATTTCCGGCGCCAAAAACATTTATTTTGTCGAGACCGAAATTTGGGTTCGTTCAAGAAGAATGTCAAAATGGTCCAGTTTCCCGGAACGAACGAATAACATAACTATCACAATTTTATCAATGAATCAAGCTTAGGTGCTATAGGAGTTGTTTCCAGCTTAGGGCGAGAACAGAGACGTACCGCGCTTTCATTTCTTCCCCTCAAACTTGAATTTCTTAATACTTCAAATTTCACCTAGACGAAGGTTTGCCTGGATTTTAACCTTACGTTCCGCTGCAGTGCCCCTCTGCTATACAACTTGCCATCACTTCACAAAGCGTAATCTTCATACAGTAATATAAATCCAACTCATAATACCGTTTGTTTTTATGTTCATACCGTGCATTTTGGTTAATTAATGTTTATTAGTATGCCTACAAATGCACACAGGTAAAGGTAAAGGTAAAGCAGTCCCGTTACAGGCCTGGAGTGGCCCAGAGAGTTCCAGGAAGTTAAGGTTCCCAGATTTCATGACAACGGCACAGGCACAGGATGGTGGTAAGAATGTGAACCTTAGGCACCGGCCACCTTTACCCCCAGGAAATGCTTCTGGTACTCATTTCTGTTAAAGGTTGAGTCGAGCCCAGGGCCATAGTGCGATCGGAATGATTTTATGTAAATGAAAAATTCCAAATGACACCAGCTGGGATCGAACATTCCGATTTGTAGCACAGCACCTTAACCACTGTGCCACCGCGGTCCCCACATATGCACATAGAAGTAGTACAAACATAAAAATAATCAGTGTTCAACAAGCAAGAATTCACAGCATCTATAAGAATGTTACGGGGACCGCAGTAGCACAGTGGTTAAGGTGCTGTGCTACAAATCGGAAGGTCGCTGGTTCGATTCCAGATAGTGTCATTGGAATTTTTCATTGACACAATCCTTCCGATCGCACTATGGCCCTGGGGTCGACTCAGCCTCTACCAGAAATTAGTACCAGGGTTATTTTCTGGGGGTAAAAAGTGGCCGGTGCATAAGGCTGATAATCTTAACACCATTCTGGGCCACTGTCACGTACTCTGGGGATCTTAACTTCTTGGAACCCTCTGGGCACCTCGGGCCTGTAATGGGGGACTACTGATTTACTTTTACAAGAATGCCAAGCTAAAGTTATTGAAAACAAACGCCGCAATGTGGTTCAACAAAATATGCAGAACCCAACATTTAACAAAGCTACATTCACATCAAGTTTAGTGGCAACAACCCACGAAGCAAGGCTATATTATATTTTATCTTGTGTATACTGGACCGTACATCATTGTGATAGTTGAAGAATAAGAGACCAATTTGATGTCACAATTTATTAACCCCCAGCCCCCGCACTCCACATGAACAGACCAGTTGTGCTTCGGCCTGCCATACGTATACCACCCCAACCCAGCCACACCGAAACTCGAACACACATCGAAACAAGAACACACAAACAATGTGGTGATACAATAGAAAAGTCGCAGGCTCTTGATGATCGATGTATTAATGTACGAAACATGTTGAGCATAGAAGAAGTGAAATAAAACTTAATAAATTGTGACATCAGGTTGGTCTCTTATTCTTCAACTATATTTTATCAATTCAATAATTCTTTACTTTAGCTGACAAAACTTGTCAGCTCCCTGAGGATGGTGTAAGAACACCAAAACATGTCGCAGTAATTTTAATATTGATTTTGTACTACTTCTATGTACATTGGTTGTTATATTAATAAACATTAATTTGTAGGTATATTAACCTTCTAACGCCTAATGACGACTATAGTGGTCGTACCGCACCGCTAACCTCTAAATGTTGCATTTTATATATTTATTCAACAAATATAGGTACTGAATATTTTAAACACGGTATATACTATCCGTTATTTCCTCTTTAAAATGCAGTTTGTTTCATAATTCTAACGTATGTGGTTCCTGTATTATTCACATTTTATATACAGAGTGTGCTAAAATTAAAAAAAATAATTCCGACGCCAAAAGGTTAATACACAGAATACTGTTGTTCCCGCGTCAGGTGTATGGAAAACGTCTTGTTTAGACAGTGGTATATTTTGGTTCAGTTACACTCTCGAGAGCCATCAACATTTAGAAAGTCGGATGATCCAAATTTAAAAGTGACCTCTGACCTGCCACCCGCTGCTAAGCACTTATTTTTGTCACGAACTTGTTCACTTGGTTCCAGCGCTCCCTTCAAAATAATTGCCATTACGAATTTCGACGTAATTCCTTGAGAACTGCCGGTAAGTAGGAGGTCCTCTGCTGGTGAAGACTGGCAGGACAGCTTCTTAAATCATCGTCGGTGGATAGCTTGAATCAAACCTAACAAATTCAGGCCCCAGACGTATTTTTGTCTTGGTCTACTTCATCGCCCCTCCCCCTTTAGAATCTTGGTTTTTTTGGGGGGGGGGGTGGGGGCGCGACAGCCCCCACTGGGCCAGGGCCTCCTCATTTACGAGGTTTCTAGATCACACACAACGACGCATCACAGTCGGTAGGACTCCTCTGGACGAGTGATCAGCTCGTCGGAGAGACCTCTACCAGACAACACACAACACTCACAACAGACAGACATCCATGCCCCCGAACCCAAAATCTCAGCAGGCGAACGGCCGTAGACCTACGCCTTAGACCGCGCGGTCACAGAATCCTGCCATTAGTCTAGTTTAATTATTGGATTAGCAGTGAAACTAAATGAGTTGTACCAGTGTATTTTAATTATCATTTCCGTAATAATACTTCAGCCAGTTTAACCATTTGCTAAACTCTTGATATGGCGCTTTCATTAGAATTTCTGAAGTACATATTATTCCTTTTGACAACCAGATAAGAGTTTTTGTTAGATGTAATAATAATATTTTAGTACGTCCCAAATTCCCCTTGGAAACTCCCATCCTACTGGTCACTCCAGCTGCAAGTCGTGGATCTGTTGGATTAATATTGACAGTAACAACGGCGGTACCATTAAAATATGTTTTTGGAACATATTACTGCCTTTCATTTCTTTTTTTATTTATCTCAGTAATTAACCAACATGATGCACGAACGTTTTGTTTTACAATAAGTTTATTTCATGCCTCTACATGTTTCGAGCACATGTGTTCGAAACATGTAGAGGCATGAAATAAACTTAATGTAAAACAAAAATGTTGTGCATCAAGTTGGTTAATTACTGAGATGTACGGTCAGCAAAACGTCAAAACTTCATTCCTTTGTTGCACTTTGGTTCCTAAATCCCATTACAATATAATTAAGTTTTTGAATTTTAAATAAATATCGTAAGATATGTATAGGTCCCGCGTAAAATATTACGGTATTACTTCGAACTTAGCACGTAACTTAACTTTACATTTTTTTTCCGAAATGAAAATTTTTAAATTCGAGCTAACATTTTTTTCACTCTTCGAGAGTCTCGAAAACATTTTCATCAAAGAACAAATGACCTTGCTAAAAGAGCAGTGAATTTTACGGACAGCGGAATGTATTTGTTCGCAAATTTTTTTTCTCCTAAAAATCTCTTTTTAAAAGTGTTGGGTGGGGGGGGGGGTGTCTGAAGTTAGAAGGCGTCTTAACTTCGAAGTAATTCGGTAAAATCACAAATTGTAGCTGTATAAATCTCGGAATTACGTAACAATATTAAAGGAAAATAAGGGTTTCCCACCACTTACATAAAATAGCGAAGTCTCCTGCTGCCTGACACGGGGCTTTTAAAATTCAAAGTATGGTACGTCCCTTTTCATGTTCTCGCTTCCATCCACGCCTCTTCCGGTGAGCACCAAACACCTGTCACATTTCTACCTGACTTCCCTACTGCTGTGCGAGTATTTAAGAAAAGAATATATTCCATATGCATTATACTGAAACCAATGAAAGAAGTAAGGTGGTTTCCTACTGTCTACTGCCGTGCTCCTTTCCAGTCCCCTCTAGCCTATGTCAACCATACCATTGCACTTTTCGTTGGAAGGTAAAGGCAAATCAGTCCCGTTACAGGCCTGGAGTGGCCCAGAGGGTTCCAGGAAGTTAAGGTGCCCAGATTCCATGACAACGGCACAGGATGGTGGTAAGGTTGTCAGCCTTACGCACCGGCCGCTTTTACCCCCAGGAAATGCTCCTGGTACTCATTTCTGTTAGAGGCTGTGTCGACCCCAGGGCCATAGTGCGATCAGAAGGGTTGAATGTCAATTAAAAATTCCATTGACACCACCTGGGATCGAACCAGCGACCTTCCGATTTGTAGCACAGCACCGTAACCACTGTGCTACCGCGGAAGACTGAAGGAAAATATAAGGAAGAACGCTGGAGGGAGAAACGTAAAGGCTGGAGAAAAATTTGGAAGTTGTCGGTTTATACGATTCCTTTCTCTAACGGCAGTACAGACAAACAATTTTGTTAGAAGAAGTAAAAGCACATTTTTTACTTACCCAGTGTCTTATTGATCCAATCTGCGAGATCTTCTTGTAAAGGATAGAGCTGACGGTTCTGCGAGGAATAGATACGATCCTGGTATAACTCGACACACTCTTCCTCTGTTTCGGGCATGTGTTGACCTCGTGTCAGTGCTGTCACTGGGCGGCTCATTTCGGACGGCAGGGACATGGGCCCCCAACTGTTGACTGTACGTCGAGTCCGACCCGATGTGGATCGGAACATAGACGACATCCTGACCAGAGTCATCCGACTTGTCTCACGCCTGCACAAAACAGGAGAATCGCGTTACATCTTGAGTATATAGAATCATACTTTGGATAGGATGACTAGTTACCGTAGATTGTCCTCGCACGATAACCACTCCTTATCTTGCAGTTCGTAAACATGGCCCGTGAAATTTTCTTCCCATCTCTACGGAATTTTGGACATTTTCGACCACCTTTTCACCTCCCAGTATCTCATCACGGCTTCAGCTCAACCAGTTCTGAGTTCGTAACCACCTACCAAATGGTCTACCTATATTTTGGTGTCTTTTACGTTCTGTACTGACAGGAACACTTTAAAAATACTTCCTTCCGTGACGGGTAAGTTGTCCCGAAACGTCGGTAAGAAGAGCTAAGATCTCAGATTTAAGGTCTTCCTTTGTAGTTGTTTACAGATGACTTATTTTATCTGACAAATAGGTTCTGCTATTTCTGGCGGTTCGTTTGTCGTATTAACTTAGTCCCTTCTGTAGACCGCCTAAAAGTGCGGAGAAATGGCGCCGGAGAGTAACGAACGATAGTTGTCAGATAAAAAGACGACTTTTTTTTTAGTTTGTCCTCCCGTTGTGTTTCTCTTAAGTTAAAGAAATAAAGTACCGTCAACACAACTATGTTGTCTGCAGTATTTACTGCTGCAACGTGTTTCAACAGCAAGGGGCTATATTCTGACCAAAAACTATAAAAACGCATAACAGGAATGTTTACTATTGTAAAGCAATGTACATACCTTTTTATGTGTTTTAATGGTTTTTGGTCTGAAGATGACCCTTTGATGTTGAAACACGTTGCAGCAGTAAATACTGCACACAACGTAGTGGTGTTGACGGTACTTTAGTCTTTTACTTTATTAAATTAAATAATATCACTATAATTCATTGTTTACTAAATAGCATTACTGCTTGGAGACGAGTCATTCTTCAGAAGCCAACAATTATTCAGGCAGACTTTTTAAAATACCTGGAAGACGGACGCAGTGATGTCATCCGAAACATTAGTTCCTGCATACCAAGTTACACTGCGTCATAGACCAGACGAAGGAAACCTTTCTTAACGCCGTTGGGGGAGCATAAAATATTTGGACTTCAGTAAGTCACACCTGTTGATATTATGTGTGTAACTAAGGAAGGGAGATCGTAAATGGACGAGGACTAATGCATTCCGTATCCTAGCATTAAAGGAATATTAGAGTGAAAACGGGATGTGATGGCACATGCGCAGAAACCAGATTCGGTCTTCCAGCGAAACGGACCAGTCCATTTATATCGGCGGGGTTGTCAGTTCAGTCGAGTACTGGCTTTCTTGGAGTGAGGGTCGGGGGAGAACGATTGTAGTAACACTGGATGGACTG
>Ga0123355_10016164_pt1 | contig 11751 bp, 8 predicted proteins | sample TergutEmb28metaG_3_FD_89872 | JGI IMG/M metagenome (GOLD analysis project Ga0123355, IMG submission 89872) | Embiratermes neotenicus P1 segment gut microbial communities from Petit-Saut dam, French Guiana - Emb289 P1 | ecosystem: Host-associated > Arthropoda: Insects > Digestive system > Gut ...
AATAAAGGAATATATGTAGGACTTCAAACTGATTGTGATGATGTGTTCTTATTACAAATGGTAAATGAAGATGAAAAGTTTGCATATTGTAAATCATCTTATACTGGTAAAATACATCCATTTGAAAAAGAACATTTAAAACACATAGTAAAAGGATCTGTGGATATAAAAAAATATAGACACAATAATACGAAAAGAGTAATAATACCATATGATTTGTATAGTGAAGGAGTACCATTAATACCTGAAAATAAATATAAATCTCAATATCCTAAAACGTGGGAATACTTAGAAAAATGTAAAGAGAGATTATCTGATAGAACTAGAGTGAAAAGTGGAGAAAAAGAATGGTATTCTTATATATATAAGAAAAATCTTACTAGATTTAATTGTATTAAAATATTATCTTCAGCACTTTGTAATGGTAGTAGATTTTCATTAGATTTAGATGCTAATATGTATTGTACATGCAGTGGACAAGGTGGCGGGGGAGGATGCGCTATAACTATTAACACAGATACACCATATGATTATTATTCTCTAATAGGAATATTAAACTCTAAGATAATAGGATATTATATTATTAATAAAGGTACTCCACAATCAGGAGGATATCAGGGAATTAACAAATCTTTTTTAGAAGATTTACCTATTCCAATTATTAAAAATGAAAATAGAGTTATTGTCCAAAACATTTCAGATTTGGTGAAGAAATTACATAGCATATTAGCTCATGAAGATAGTCAAAGAAAAAATGATATGTTGGAATACTACTTAGAAGAAATTAATAATAATGTATATAGATTGTACAACTTAACTGAGGAAGAAGTTAAAACAATAAATAATGAAATGGATACATAACAGATTATAGTGTATAAATAGTGAAAATTCTAGAAAATTATCTAGAATTTTTTCAACCAAAGTACTGCTTTGCAATTTGTGATATAAAAGTACAGGTTTCGACAAAATCTGCAACAATAATATGTTATATAATGAGAGGGGGATTAAATGGCAAAGTTAAATATATATAAAATTGATAATATGAAAATAGACGAATTTGATACAATACTATCAGAGAAATTAGATTATATAGCAATAAAGGAAAATGTAGACAGTGATGGAAGAATATTTGAAATGTCTTTATATATGATACAACCAGACAACGAAAAAGATATAAGTTGGAATTGGCTATTAAAAGAATTTGAACAAAGTAAGATTATGGCAAAGTCAAACCCAAGAGGAATAATAAAAATAAGTATAGATGGAGAGTTATATGTAGCAACATTTGGTTCTTCTTATTTTCTAGTAGATAAATATAGTGATAGAAAATTTCCGTTTGAATTTGCTAAAAGGTCAGATTACAAAGATATAAGAACTACTGCTTTACATTCACCAGGTAGGCAAAGAAACAAGACAGTTAATACATATAGTAAATGTAGTGAATTAGAGTATGATAGTGGAGAATCCTTTTCAAAAATAAAAGCAAATATTAAAACTGAAAAAGAAGAAAAGAGATTTAATGGGACTATCGAAATAGGAAATTCTATTAAGTTTTCTATGAAAGAAAATACATTAGATAACATAGTACAAATAATAAATTATATTGATGCTACATTAGAAAAAGATATTATACATAAAATTCCACTATTTAATAAAGTTGATGGGGATAGAATAATAGAATTAGATAACCAATTAATAGAAGCAATGAAAAGTGAAGATATGAATATAGAAATATCGGAATTGGACATTATAGGTGTAAATGAAATATTTAATCATAATGATATGGCTTACACAGTTGAATATGATGAATTCGAAAAGAATATAAGTGATTTAAACTTAAAAGAAGTGAAAGATTTTATTGAGAGCAATCAAATTGATATAAATAATATCTTGAATGTCGAAATTGTAAGCTATCAGGATGATTCCTTTAGTGGAAAAAGAACAATAAAGGAATTGGTAGACTATACTAATGACAAAGAAGAAGCTGTTTTATTTAATGGGTTTTGGTACGAGTATAATGATGATTATGTACAGTATCTGACAGATTCATTAGAGGAATTACAAGCAGTGCATAACGAAGCTTATAATTTTTTAGATAAAGATTATAATGAATATGTAAATGCAGTTTATGATGAAAAGAAAAAAGAAATAGAAGATATAACAATAGATAAAATTAAACATACGTATTATAAAGAATATGTTTTCAATAGCATAATGGAAGAAAATCATGGATTTAAAAACTATGATAGAAAGATAGAGAATGGAATAGAAAGCATGGATCTATATAAGGATAAAACTATGTTTGCTGTTAAAATAGGAAATACGTCTTCTAAACTATGCTATGTAATTGACCAGTCAATTACATCTTTGAGAGCATATAAGAGTAAAATGTTAAAAGATTTTCCTGAAATTGAAAATGTAGCCATATGGATTATACTAGAACGAAAAAACCAATTAAGTATTAAAAATGGAAAAGTTAATATAAATGAATTAGATATGTTAATGTTAAAAAATAGAATAGATAATTGGAAGAAAAATGTAAGGCTTATGGGATATAAACCAATTGTATATGTGAACTATTTTATAAAATAAAGAATAATAGTATAGATTAAATTTGTAAGAGAGATTAAGTTCTCTCTTTTTTCGTGTAAAATGAAAGGAAGTAAGAATGTGTCAAAGTGTAAAATAATCTACATAGAAGATTTTTCAGATATAGATGGATACGATATTGAAAAAATAATGAGCGAATATTTGTCAAATTATATAGATGACTAAGTTTCATTTTAGTCCAAATCGTGATATAATTTCCGTAAAGAGAATTTTAGTTCGCAAAAACGAGGAAAATGGTGACATGGATTTGTATTTTTACTTTTTTGGCTAAAATTTGAATATCCGAAAAAGTTAAATAATACGAATTTGTGGCGTATAGTAGTCGTAATAAAAGCGAAAAATGTCATCTAAAAAGGAGAAATATGTTCGAGATACAGTCAGATTTTAAGCCGGCAGGAGATCAGCCGAAAGCAATTAAAAAGTTAGTTGAGGGTTTGAATAGAGGCGATAAATTCCAGACACTTCTAGGAGTTACAGGCTCACGGAAAAACTTTCACAATAGCTAATGTAATAGAGAAGGTGCAGAAACCTACTCTAATTTTGGCACACAACAAAACACTAGCAGGGCAACTTTATAGTGAGTTCAAAGAATTGTTCCCCAACAATAGTGTGGAATACTTTGTATCCTACTACGATTACTACCAGCCAGAAAGCTATATTGCCAAGTCAGACATGTACATCGAAAAGGAATCAACTATTAATGAAGAAATAGACAAGCTTAGGCATTCTGCAACAGCTTCTTTGTTTGAAAGAAAAGATGTTATTATAATAGCATCTGTTTCTTGCATATATGGATTAGGAGACCCAATAGATTACGAAAACATGGTTATATCTCTTCGTCCTGGAATGAAAAAAGAAAGAAACGAGCTTTTGAAAAAGCTAATCAGTATGCAATATACAAGAAATGAATTAGATTTTAAACGAGGAACATTTAGAGCTAAAGGAGACTTAGTTGAAATATATTCTTCAGAAAATTCTGAAAGTGCAATTCGAGTAGAGTTTTGGGATGATACTATTGAAAGCATTGCTGTAATAAATCCACTAACAGGAAAAACAATTGCTAAAAGAAACCATATTATGATATTCCCTAATTCACACTATGTTACTTCAGAAGAAAAATTAGAAGGAGCTATAGCTACAATTGAGGAAGAGCTTGAAGAAAGAGTAAAGTTCTTTAAAAGCGATAACAAGTTAATAGAGGCACAGAGAATAGAAGAAAGAACTAATTTCGATATTGAAATGCTAGTTGAAACAGGGTTTTGCTCAGGAATAGAAAACTATTCAAGGCACATAAGTGGAAGAGAGGAAGGTTCACCACCATTTACTTTATTTGACTACTTCCCAGATGACTTTTTATTTATAATAGATGAGTCACATGCAACTATACCACAGGTAAAAGCAATGTATAATGGAGATAGGGCAAGGAAAGAGTCTCTTATTAACTATGGATTCAGACTACCTTCTGCATTTGACAACAGACCTCTTAAATTTGAAGAGTTTGAAGAAAGAATAAACCAGTGTATATTTGTTAGTGCAACACCAGCAGATTATGAAGGAGAACACTCGGCGCAAACAGTAGAACAGATTATACGTCCAACAGGGTTAATAGACCCTAAAATAGAAGTAAAACCAATAGAGAACCAAATAGATGACTTAATAGAACAAATACGAGTAAGAGTAGAAAGAAACGAAAGAGTATTAGTAACAACACTTACTAAAAAAATGGCAGAAGACCTAACAGCATATTTGAAAAATGTAGATATAAAAGTAACATACATGCATTCAGATACAAAAGCATTAGAAAGAATGGAAATAATACGAGACTTAAGGATTGGTAAGTTTGATGTTTTAGTAGGAATAAATTTGCTAAGAGAAGGACTAGACCTTCCAGAGGTTTCTCTTGTAGCAATACTAGATGCAGACAAGCAAGGTTTTCTGCGCTCAGAAAGGTCATTAATACAAACAATAGGCAGAGCAGCAAGAAATTCAGATGGAACAGTAATAATGTATGCAGATGAGTTAACAGACAGCATGGAAAAAGCTATTTCTGAAACAAATAGAAGAAGGCTATTGCAATCTAAATATAACGAAGAGAATGGTATTACTCCACAAACAATAAACAAGTCTGTAAGAGATACAATAAAAGCAACTATTGTTGAAGACATAAAAGTAGAGTATGAAATAGGAAAAGACGAAACAGTAGAAGAGCTGATAAATAAATTGACAGATCAAATGCTAAAACATGCAACAGAGATGGAGTTTGAGAAGGCAGCAGAGCTAAGAGACAGAATTAAGGAACTTGAAGGACTAGTGTGAATGGAGATGTTAAATGTGTAGAGTCAATGTAGGGGCTTTACAGTGTGAAGCCCTTCTACGAAGATATACTAAAGTGCAATATAGAAACAAAAAGCAAATCGTAGTGCAATAAGGAGAAAGAAATCTACATAATCACTTGACAAATAATGCCATATATTATATAATGTCTACATAAAATTGCGAGGAAGTGTTTTATGAAGACCGATACAAGTGAATGTTTTGAAAGAAAAGTAAACTATTATGAAACAGACATGATGGGAGTAGTACATCATTCAAACTACATAAAATGGTTTGAAGAAGCAAGATTGCAATGGTTAGAACAAGGCAATATACCATATAATGAAATAGAAGAACAAGGTGTACAAATACCAGTAATAGGGGTTTTGTGTGATTATAAAATTCCTGCGAAATTCGGAGACACAGTATGTATACAAGCATACACAAAAGAAATTTCATATGTAAGATTTGAAATCGGATACAGAGTTACGAACAAGGAAACTGGAGACCTGCTATGTATAGGAGAAAGTAAGCATTGTTTTGTGGACTCTAATTTTAAGCCAGTAAACCTAAAAAAACATAATCCAGAATTAAATGCTAAATTTACAGGACTAAAAAGAGTATGGAATCCAGAAGAAGAGAAAACAGAAAACTCTCTTATGCCTAGAGCATGGATTACTAAATGTACAAACGATTCAGGAGAAGTGTACTTAAAGCAAAATGCTTCATACATATGGAACACTAGAAGTATGACAAAAATAGATCCAGATTTAGATAAGATTGCTACATTTGTAGAAAAAGAAGAAAGACCAATTAGATCAGGAAAGAAAATTATTAGATTCCAAAATGTAAGTAAAGTATATAAAACAGGTGAAAAAGAATGTAAAGCTTTAGATGATATCAACCTAGAAATTAACGAAGGAGAATTTGTTGTTATACTAGGACCATCAGGAGCAGGAAAGTCTACACTACTTAACTTAATAGGTGGTATGGATAATGCAACATCTGGAACAATTGTAATTGATAATAACGATATTTCTAATTACAATGAACAAGAATTAACAAAATTCAGAGCAGAAAATGTAGGGTTTGTGTTCCAATTCTATAACATACTTCCAACATTAACAGTAGCAGAAAATGTGGAATTAGTAAAAGAAGTAGTGAAAAATCCAATAAGTGCAAAAGTAGCGTTAGAAAATGTAGGACTAGGAGACCATATACATAAGTTTCCCAACCAGCTTTCTGGTGGAGAACAACAAAGAGTTTCAGTTGCTAGGGCTATTTCCAAAAACCCTAAATTCCTACTTTGTGATGAACCTACAGGTGCGTTAGATTCTAATACAGGGGTAGAAGTTTTAAAACTACTAAAAAAACAATGTACTGAAAGTAATGGAAACAATACAGTATTAATAGTAACTCATAACAGCCTATTTGCAGAAGTGGCAGATACAGTTATAAGAGTTAAAAATGGTAAAATTGAGAGTGTTACCCAAAATCAAAATCCTAAAACGATTGATGAGGTGAAATGGTAATGCTAAAAAGGAAAATGTTACGTGATATAAAATTTAACAAGTCACAATTCATTACAATTTTCTTAATGGTTTTCCTGGGAATGCTTATATTTAGCAGTATATCTTCTCATATGGATGGTATGAGAATTGGAGTTGATAGATATTACGAAGATCACAATCTACCAGACATATGGGTGATGAGTGCTAATTTCACTGAAGAAGAATTAGCCCAAATAAAAGAAATAAACAATATACAAGATGCTGAAAGAAGACTAACAACTTTAGGAACTATAGACGAGATTGAAAACTCTACCGCACAACTAAATTTTATTGAAACCAACAATATATCTAGATTTTATGTTGCTGAAGGAATAGAGTTTAATCCAGAAGTAGATGCTGTTTGGATGGACGCATATTGGGCGAGAAATAACGAGCTAACAGTTGGAGATGTCTTAACTATTAACCATGCAGGACAAAGTTTTGAAAGACCAATAATGGGCCTTGTTTTCGTGCCAGATAGAGCATATAACCCTAGATCCTGGGAAGAGATTTTTCCTACATTCACAGATTATGGGTTCATATACTTGCCAGCGTACGGTATTCCGGTGTTTAATTATGTTTTAGTAGACATATATGATACAAATTATCTAGATAAAACTATAACACAAATAGAGGACATATTAGGTACAAGTGCTTTAATAATAGACAGAAGAAACAATTCTTCAGTTCAAGTGCTGAATTCTGAAATAGAAGAAGGAAATGCGTATGTGATAGTGTTTTCTGGGATATTCTTATTCGTATCTATTCTTTCTGTTGTAACCACAATGAACAGAATTGTGAAAAAGCAAAGAACAGAAATAGGGATGCTAAAAGCACTAGGTTTTAAAGATAGAAAAATAATGGGTCTATATATTAGCTACGCATTTTGGATATCCCTAGTTGCAATAGTGTTGGCAATCCTTATAGGTCCACCTACTATAGGACAATCATTCTTAAATATGGTTTTGGAACATTATGCTTTACCAGAAATTAGAGTAACAACTACAATATGGACTTATCTAGCAGGTATAAGCATAATTCTTCTAGTATGCTTTGTTACATATTTAGCTTGTAAAAAAGTACTAAAAGAGAAAGCAACAGAGTTACTGTTGGTTGGAGATATTAAAAGCAAGAGAAAGAATATAAACTTAAATAAAGGGTTACTTAAATGGACCAGTTTCTCTACAAAGTGGAACATAAGAGATATATTAAGAAACAAAGCAAGAACAATAATGGCGATTGTAGGAGTTGCAGGATGTTCTGCTTTAATAATATGTGCATTTGGGCTATTAAACACATTAAATGACTATATAGACTGGCAATTTCACGAAATATTCAACTTTGAATACAGGATTACTCTAAGCGATGATTACACAGAAGAAGAATTTTACAACATCGTTTCTTTGTATGGAAACAATACATCTAAAACATTGCATATAAGAATTCAAGATAGAGATGAAACACAAATCAACACAGCAACAATAGATGACTCAAATGGATTATTAAGATTTACAAACAGAAGAAGAGATTTTATTGGATTAGAAGATAATGGAGTGTATTTAACATATAAATTAGCTGATACTTTAAACTTAAGTATAGGCGATACATTAAATTGGAGTGTATTATTTGGAGAAGAAGAATGGCACACAAGTGAAATAATTGGGCTTACAAGAAACCCACGTAATCAAAACATTTCAATGAGTAGAGGATATCTAGCAAGTAGAGGGATAACATATATACCGGATACAGTATATACAAACTATGACTTATCAGGTGTAAATGAGATAGCTGGCGCAGCTATAATTCAAGATAGAGATTCATTACAGCAAGGTATGGAAAATATGATTGATGGTGTAAGAAGCATGTTGATTTTGCTAATAGGTGCAGCAGTTATTCTTGGTGTAGTCATAATATACAATTTGGGAGTATTATCATTTACAGAAAAAACATATCAATTTGCAACATTAAAAGTGCTTGGATTTAGAACAAAACAAATAAGAGGAATATTTATAAAACAAAGCATATGGATAACATTTGTTTCTGCAATAATAGGAGCACCATTAGGGTACTACATGACTAGATTTATCTACTGGATGGCATTAGCTGAAAATTATGATATGCCTGTAAGTATATATAGTTTGTCATATATTTTTGGAATTGCTGGAACACTATTAGTATCAATAACCGTAAACTATTTCTTATCTAAAAAAGTAAAAACAATAAATATGGTAGAAAGCTTAAAAGCAAACGGATAAATAAATCGACATAAAACCCTTGTAAAAACTATATAAAGATGATATTATTACTGAATATTTTAAAAATGTCAGTAATTTTTTTATTGTTAGAATGGGGAGAGCAAATATGAGTAATTATGAAACGAGTATTGAAAAGAAATGGCAAGATAAATGGGGAGAAGAAGGAACATTTAACGCAAAAAATGATTATACTATGCCAAAATGGTATAACCTAGTTGAATTTCCGTATCCATCTGCAGAAGGACTGCATGTAGGTCATCCAAGAAGTTATGTTGCAATGGACATTATATCTAGAAAAAGAAGACTAGAAGGATATAATGTACTCTTTCCAATTGGATGGGATGCATTTGGTTTGCCAGCAGAAAACCATGCAATTAAAAATAAAGTACATCCAAAAGAAATTACTCAAAAAAACATTTTGAACTTTACTAGGCAATTAAAAGCACTAGGGCTTTCGTTTGATTGGTCAAGAGAAGTTGACACAACAGACCCTAATTACTATAAATGGACACAGTGGATATTTATACAATTGTATAAAAAAGGTTTAGCATATAAAGCAACAATGCCTATTAATTTTTGTACAAGCTGTAAAGTAGGATTAGCTAATGAAGAAGTTGTAAGTGGAAATTGTGAAAGATGTGGAAGCGATGTAGTACAAAAAGAGAAAAGCCAATGGATGTTAAAAATTACTGAATATGCAGATAGATTAATAAGCGACTTAGATGATGTGGATTATTTAGAGAAGATAAAAAGCCAACAAAAATACTGGATTGGCAAGTCTGAAGGTGCAGAAATTAAGTTTAATATAATTACAAATGATGTAGGGGCGCATGATTGCGCCCGGGTTCAATCATGAACCCCTACGAGTGTATACTACACGTCAAGACACTTTATACGGTGCTACTTACATGGTTGTTGCACCAGAGCACTCAATAATTGAAACTCTAAAAGATAAAATTACAAACTTAGATGAAGTTAGAGAGTATCAACTTAAGGCTTCAAAAAAATCTGAGTTTGAAAGAAGTGAACTTGCAAAAGAAAAAACAGGTGTAGAAATTAAAGGGATTTCAGCAATTAATCCTGTTAATAATGAAAAAATATCTATATGGATTTCAGACTATGTTTTAATAACATATGGTACAGGTTCAATTATGGCTGTTCCAGGGCATGATACAAGAGACTTCGAGTTTGCTAAAAAATTCAACTTACCAATTAAGCAAGTAATATCTAAAGTAGGGGCGCATGATTGCGCCCGGGTTCAATCATGAACCCCTACAAGAAGCATATATAGATATAGAAGGTGGAAAATTAATCAATTCTGATTTCCTAAACGGCTTAGGAGTAAAAGAAGCTATAGAAAAAATGACTGACTATTTAGAAGAAAAAGGGATTGCTACAAGAAAAGTAAATTACAAACTTAGAGATTGGGTTTTTTCAAGACAAAGATATTGGGGAGAGCCAATACCTATGGTACATTGCGAAAAATGTGGATGGGTACCATTAGATGAAAAAGAACTTCCACTAATACTTCCAGAAGTAGAGAACTTTGAACCAGGAGAAAATGGAGAATCACCTCTAGCAAAATTAGAAGATTGGATAAATACAACATGTCCTACATGTGGACAAGATGCAAAACGTGAAACAGATACAATGCCTCAATGGGCAGGTTCTTCATGGTATTTCTTAAGATATATAGACCCACATAATAGTGAAGCATTAGCTTCAAAAGAAGCATTAGAATATTGGGATGCAATTGACTGGTATAACGGAGGGATGGAGCATACTACTCTTCACCTACTATATTCTCGTTTTTGGCATAAATTCTTATACGATATAGGAGTAGTGCCAACAAAAGAACCTTATGCAAAACGTACATCACAAGGGATGATTTTAGGTGAAAGTGGAGAAAAAATGTCTAAATCTAAAGGGAATGTTATAAACCCTGATGTTTTAGTAAAAGAATATGGAGCAGATACCTTTAGAACATACGAAATGTTCATGGGTCAATTTGACCAAGCAGCTCCATGGTCAGACCAATCAGTAAAAGGATGTTATAAGTTCTTAGAAAGAGTTTGGAATTTACAAAGTCTATTAGTAGATGACGAAAACTATTCTGAAGAGTTAGATAAACTAATGCACAAAACAATTAAAAAAGTGTCAGATGATATTGAAAACATGAAGTTTAATACTGCAATATCTGCATTAATGATAGCAACAAACAAGTTCTATGAAGCAAAAAAAGTAACAAAAGGTGAATTAAGAACATTTATAACACTATTAAACCCTTTTGCACCACATATTACTGAAGAGCTCAACCAAATAATTGGAGCTAAACAAGATATTGCTTCATCTACATGGCCAGCATACGACAAAAACAAAGTTATAGATGATGTAATTACTCTTCCAGTGCAAATGAATGGTAAGTTAAAAGTAACAGTAGAAATAGATAGAGATGAAGAAGAAGCATCTGTGGCAGGAAAGGTACATGAAGCATTGAAAGATAGACTTGAAGGTGTAAGTATCGTAAAAGAAGTGTATGTGAAAAATAAGATATATAATATTGTTGTAAATTAGGAGTAAATTATGAAAGTATCGATTCAAAATGAAATTGCAAAAAAGTATCCACAGTATAAAATGGGGCTTGTTAAAGTTGTGACTACAAATAAAGATTGGGAGAAGCTACAGACTTTAACTAAATATGAAAAATCTATTGCAAATGAAAATGCAGTAGAAAAAGAGTGGTTAGAAGTATTTGCTGACATGAAGGCAAGTGAACGTAGGCTTCCATCAGTTGTTGCATTATGGAATGTTATTGAAAGGTTTGGAGAACTTAAACCAATAGAATATTTTGTAGATACTTATAATTATATATCTGTTAAACACGGAATACCTATGGGTGGCTATGATATTAAAAAACTTCCAAGTACAGAATTGTTTTTGCAACATGCTGTTCAAGGAGGTATAAAATTCCAACCAATGGGATTAGTACGGACAATTCGAAAAACTCAAAGACCCTGCAGAAA
>Ga0123355_10016165_pt1 | contig 11750 bp, 10 predicted proteins | sample TergutEmb28metaG_3_FD_89872 | JGI IMG/M metagenome (GOLD analysis project Ga0123355, IMG submission 89872) | Embiratermes neotenicus P1 segment gut microbial communities from Petit-Saut dam, French Guiana - Emb289 P1 | ecosystem: Host-associated > Arthropoda: Insects > Digestive system > Gut ...
ATATCCATCATCAGGAGCTTGCGGCTATTCTGTTGAATTACCACATTGGTCGTATTGTTCTTGGTTCGATGTGTGTTGGAGTTTCGGTGTGGTTGGGTTGGAGTGGTATCCGTGTTGCAGGCTAAAGCACAGCTTCAGCCTGCAACACGGATAACATCCCAACCCAACCACACCGAAACTCCAACACACATCGAACCAAGAACAATACGACCAATGTGGTAATTAAACACAATAGCCGCAAGCTCCTGATGATGGATATATTAATGTCCGAAATATGTTGAGCACATAAGAAGTGAAATAAAATAGCAAGTGACATCAAGTTGGTCTTTTATTCTTCAACTCTAACTTTGTAACTTACCTGAGAAAAACTTTCAAATTCGTACTGTGATAAGGAATCTTATTGTGAATATTAATGTATTCTGGTACTGTAGGCGACACTTTTAGTCCGGCAGAAGTTCATAGATGTTGCGGAGGGCTTTTTTCCATAACCTCTGTAAATTTGTACAGACTACACGCTCTTGTATCACAGAAAGCCCCAACATAATCATTACATTCACTGCCCTGTTGATCTCAAATCGCGATTCGTGTTTTGGTACCTTGGCGTGCGACAACTTGCAGTTCGGCAGGCATTTGGAGATGTTCCGGAGGAAACTTTTGCACCTACACTCAAGGTGCCAAGTGGAGCTGTCATTCTCCCACGATACACTAGAACCAGATTACTTACATCGTAACCTAGAAGACCACGATATAGCAATTGCAGGAAATAATTTTATGAAAATACTTTCAGTGCAATGACACGCTTTTAGCTAACTCACAAGCAACTGGATCCAAATTATAGCTTGTAATTATGGACTGCTTATAACACATGTATTAACTACTCCTGATATGCGCCGCCTGACAAGTGCTGCTATCTGTTGAAAAGAAGTCCATTTTAAATATATATATATGTATGTGTGTGTGTGTGTGTTTGTGTGTGTGTGTGTGTGTGTGTGTGTGTGTTCGTGTGAGCGCTGTTTTATGCACTAAGGCTGTCATGCCGGACAAATGCTGCTATCACGTGTTCGATTAACCCTGTGCTTTCTGGGCTTTCGCCGGCGAATTTCTTCCTTCACTAAAGCTCTGTACTTTAGGTCTTAATCTTTGGAAATGTAAATATATTTGTGGTTTAGCTCTTCAATGTACAGTGGTTATTAACCATTTAAGGACGAAAGTGGTCAATTTTATTTTAAAGGCCCTTGTCTTACCGCGCAGTAAACACTTGCCTTCTCGGTTATAAAAGCCGGTCTTTGAGGGTTATATAGGGAATACATCGGTGTTTTTTCAGAGGCACGTACAAAAGATATAGATATTCTATGTGAAGAATGTAGAATTTTTTAATGTTTAGACTAATAGGTTGAAGAAATCCAACAAGATACAACAGTATGCAGATATTTATTATTTATTTACTGCTAAACTGCTCTACATGTTTCGGGCGTCCATCGCGCCCATCATCAGGAGTACAAAAAACTGTAGTTGCAGCCTCTGGTACAGATAATACTACCTGGGAAGCAAGCTTCTTCAAACGTGACCAAATAAGAACTCAAGTTTGAAGAAGCTTGCTCCCCGTATAGTATGATCTGTACCAGAGGCTGCAACTACAGTTTTTTGTACTCCTGATGAAGGGCGCGATGGACGCCCGAAACATGTAGAGTAATTTAGCAGTAAATAAATATCTGCATACTGTTGTGTCTTGTTGGATTTCTTCAACCTAGAATTACGATGCACGGAACTACAAGTATAAAGTTTAGACTAGTGGTACATACAGTAACCGCTATGCTTTAAAAGGTTAACCATAGGTTTGCCACTGTCGTTCAATTCGGGGACTCTAGATTTTTTATATTGATCGATATATTTGTAAGCTGCAATTGGGTTGACATCCGGTGGCAGTAGTACAGTACACATTTACACAAAAACAATACATAGAACAATACAATTAACAACTTTGGTTGGAAGGGTTTCTGGGATTCGAACCCAGAATGGTCAAACTAAAATTAACGATGAAGTACCGAGTAAAAATTATCGCCTACTGGGAAGAGTGCATGCCGTGCCACGTCTTTGCGAGTTATACTCTGGTATTTGCCTTACAAATGAGAAAAATCACGGAAAAAAACTTCAGTCAGAAGTCAGTGAAGAAGTTTTTTTAAGCACACTGGGATAAAAAAAAACCTCAAAGTCTCCACATTTTACCCAAGAATTTTATTTATCTGCTTTTTTGTGATTATCACAACAGACAACGATTATTTGTGAGCACGACCTTGACAAGTTAATCTTTGTAATGGAAGCGTATTGTGTTTATTGTGAATCAGGAATTGAGTCCCTATATATTATGTGGGTGAATTCTAGCTACACGTCGTTAGCTCTATTAAATCCTGCTTTATAATTCTTTGATGCGATGCAATATAACATATTCATTATTCACACACTGAAAATTAAAATGTATGTGACTTTTTTTATCTATTGCATTCACACGCTGTGACGTATGAACTAACTGAAATGTAGCTTAAGAAGTCCCACTGATTTTTATGATATCCGAAGTTGCTTTGAGTTTTCAGAAGTCCTCCAGTGGAACTTTCATTAAGCAGTTTAATCCAGACCACAGCCTATTAATTTGCGATCCATTTCAGTATTATTCATCGGTTTGTATTCATATATATCTTATAGCTTTCAGTTCTGTTGCATATCTCTCCGTTTGACGATTAAAATACTTTTATTCATTATTGAACAGAAATGCGCCTAAGAGGGACGAGGTAACAGGGGAGTGGAGAAAACTACATAGTGAGGAGCTTAATGACCTGTGCTCCTCACCAAATATTGTTCGGGTGATTAAATCGAGAAGAATGAGATGGGCGGAGCATATAGCACGTGTGGAGGAGAGGACAGGCGTATACAGGGCTTTGGTGGGGAAATCCGAGGGAAGGAGAACACTTGGATGACCCAGGCGTAGATGGGAGCATAATATTAAGCTGGATCTTCAGGAAGTGGGATGTGGGGGTATTGATTGGATCGATCTGGCTCAGGATAGGGATAGGTTGGGGCACTTATGGATGAAGTAATGAACCTTCAGTTTCCATAAAATGCGGGGAATTTCTTGACTTGCTGAGAAACGGTTAGCTTCTCAAGAAGAACTCTGCTCGATGGTGTAAGTAAGTATGGAACAGGAATATCTGTAATAATGTCGTCGAGTGGTTGTGAAAAGGACATGAATATTTGAACTTTAGTTTGTACGTGAGTCTTGAATATAGTGATTATTACTATCTGGGGAAATTTAATGTCTTAATATAAATCTATTTGCGTAACAGAACCTACAAGTTGCACTTTTCTTGTTGGTCCTTATTACGCAAATATCACAATGCACGGTCCACAGAATGTCAAAAATAAGTCTCTATGTAGAACTATTCAGGGTATTGAGGATAGCATTTGTCAAATAAAATGTGTTTTTCAATATTTATACGTTAAGATTTCTGCAGGCTGTGTGCTAATTCATACTTGTGTCTTTGACCCAACCGGACGCCATATTGAAATGCAAGACGGTAGATGGCACTGGCACATCCGTTATCTGCTTCAAAATTTCTTCTTGACTTACACCTTCTGTTATAATGTCATTATCGTTCTTGAAAAAAAAAAACCCGTGTGCATTAGAGTGCTCGCTTTCTTTTGTCTTGTGTGTTAGGAGCCGACATTAGTCACACTAGGGAAGAGGAATTTAATTTTTGTGACCAGGGGCAGCACAGTCGATGAAGTGATACTTATATTACGCACTCCAATTGTCTCCTCCCTCGTCCCTCTGAGATACCGAGACATCACTGACTTCTGTAATTATACAGGCGGAATATTGCAGCTGCTTCAATGAGCATGTCCTCAGGAGATTTCCACATTCCAGCCGACTCGAAAGAAAGTGAGAACACTATATACTATTTATTCACTAAAATCGTGTGGTTTTTATAAATGCCACCTGCTTTAACCCTTCAAAATACAGTCTTTGTTTTATCGTACCACATGTATTAATATTTTAAGATTGAATTTTTGTCACAGAAGTCATGTTGTTCATGTGCTTACAACAAAGAGCCATTATTTGTTTATTTTACTGATTTACCTTCATAATGGAGAAGTGGGATGTTGGCTGTGAGGTGGGAACTTAGTCTTTATAATGCTGATGAACCATTCGCCTCAACGTTTTAACCTTAAAGAACTCTGAATTTGGTGCACAAGATGTTAGTAGGTGTCGTATGGCACCGCGAACAAATAGCATTCGATAAATCTGATGCGGCGGCGATGCTGCCTGCTGGTCACCAGCAGACAGCATCGCCGTTTCATTATACCACAAGCTGTAAACACAGTCTAGTGCGCCTGAGGATGGGCGAAATTATCGCCCGAAACATGCTGAGCTGATTGTAATTATCAATAACATTTGTTATTGTTGTATCTAGTTGGCTGCTTATATTATTGTAACTTTTGATACATTTGGGCTTTTGATGGCAGTGATAAATGAACAGCCATCAACTAGGATGTGAAGCCATCTAGTTTGGTAGGTAGAGGCCAACGTTTTGGAGAAATCCACTGCCTCTATCTTCAGGAAAAAGACAGTGATTCTTCCCCTGTTAATAGACTATATTTCTACTGGAGATGCATTTTTTGTTCGTGGCTATAAACAGAAGTAACAGTTTTTGGATTAATTTTAGGTCTCAGAGGTGACGCCATATCGTCGCAATCAGCTTCAATGCACTTTGAACACTTTTAAATAAAGTTGTTAGCAGATTAATTAAATAAAAGTAATATCGGGGAACTAAATTCGAATCCTTTTGAAAACTGAGGTTTTTCTCCTGTGTTGTGACAACTTATAGTCTGGTACGCTGTTACGAACTTCTCAGAGGAACACGCTGCCTCCACCTTCTACTCTGAGGAATGAGTGTGTTCCGCTTGAATGTTGCTATGTGCTTGCCAGACTCTACCGTACAGTAAATGCAAAGGTAAAATATTAAGTTTGACTGAAGGGTATGTGGGGAGGGGTATCATTGCTTAAATAAACAGAAGATTAAATAGATCGTTGATCACAACTGTTTATCTGATAATAATCTTTATTTTCTAGCGTGCTACATGTTTCACCTTATTCTTAATCCGTCATCAGGCACAACTGTAAAAACATGTGCGAGAATAAATGCTTATGTACACATCATCAATTAAAATTAAATGATATCGCAGTTTTACAAACAATATTACGAGTTACACATTTGTGTTATTTTAGTTGAGTACGTGTTGTATGTAAGTATTTATTCTCGCATATATATTGTCTTACAATTGTGCCTCTGATGATGGTTTATGAATAAGTCCGAATATCTAAAACTCTAGACAATACAGATTGTTTCTGAGAAGCAGCTACAGTGGACGTCTCACGTTTTCTTTCGTTTACTTTCTGATCACATCGGGATCTCACACCCTGTGGTGGATGTAGTTTAGCTTAAGATGGGCACAGATAATATCTGTATTTATGTTGTCTTACGGATATTGTCCTGTAGAAGGAGGCAACATGTTCTTCCGAAACATGGGTGACAACCTATCAGAACACACGATGTCAGAAATCAGAAGCCCTGCGATTACCTAGCGTCGGGATAGCTAGGTCAGTATAGTGTCTAAGCTATGTGTTGGACTGCCGAGGAACCCTTTTTCCTTTCCGGTAGAGAGAAAAGAATTTTCGCTTCCCTGAAGCAGTCCCACTGGTTATGAGGCCCACGTATACCCCATATTCTATGGGTGTCAGAAGATTTTGTCTGCGGGAAGAAGGCTGCGCCTTGAGGCTGAACACTTAATTCCTTCTCGTGCTAAGGTTTCTTTTCTTGGAGACGTACATTACCTATAATTCCTCATGTGCCTTTATGAAATAGTACCTAACTAGACACAAGAACAAATAACTAATATCTTAAGTGACGTAATATCCTGAAATATCAAAAGGCTAGCCCTGGATTCCGCCTGTTATCTGAGGGAATATCAAATACTAAATAATTTTTTTTTTTTTTGGCGCAACAGCCTCCAGTGGGCCATGGTCTCCACATTCACGAGGTTTCTAGATCACACACAACGACGCACCACTGTCGGTAGGACTCCTCTGGAGGAGTGATTAACTCGTCGCACAGACCTCCAACTGACAACAAACAACAATCAAACAAGTCAGATTTCCATGCCCCCGGTGGGATTTGAACCCACAATCACAGCAGGCGGGCGGCCGCAGACCAACGCCTTACACCGTGCGGTCACTGGGATCGGCAAACATGTAGAAATAGGAAGCGATTGCATATATTTATTTATTTATTACGAACTGATGTATTAGTTGATGTTTAGGGAAGTAATTATTTTCTGAAAATCAAACGAAACACAATGAATATACCCTGTAAAATAAACACAGATTTTATAACTTTACTGAAAGTAGCGCATTTAATAATCAGTTTCCTTTGAAGGGTTAAAATTCGCATAAACTAGTAGATATCATATATTTTTAGATTGCAGACCTTAAACTGAAAAAAAACCAACATTTCGTTTTAGAAACATCGACGAAAATTAAACAAATTCGTATATGTCCCATCCGCTCTAACGTTCAAAACTCATTTTGTCCCCACCATGTTTTTAGGGTTACGATTTCTAATTTTCCGGACTTTGTTCAACGTTTCGTATTCGTGGGGCCAGTGACTGAAAACAGCGCTTTCTGCCGGACCGAAATCAATATATGCCCTCTCAAACTTTAACGCGAGGACAGCAAACAGTTCCGTTGTCCTAAAAGTTGTGTTTTATCATGAATAAGAGGTGTAGAAAGTGCAGAATTCTAAACGTCCGTGAATAGTGGTATTCCGTCGAAACGTCGGAAACCAAATACCCTGTGACACAGCGTCACGCCTTACAACAACGGATACCTCACCCACACCAATGTGAAAACCTGAAAACTCGCAACAAAATTGTTCTCTGTGAGGAAGGAGTTACAGGTTTAAGTGGTATTTAGGTTAACTGCTAGTCTTCAAGTCTAACGAATCATCTAGACCGTAGAATTATGAAGGTAATAAATTAGATAGTGAGAGTGTTGTTGTAATGGAGTGCCTCAATTTGGCTCTTGTTTTTGTAGGCGCTTCTGCTATCGCATTGCGTGATGCTGGGTTGGGAGCTCATTAACCGTTATGAGGCTCTTATCAGTGTCCCTAATACCGCAAGGGTGGAGAATGGTGCAAGCCGATATTTGTTCTTGGCTTCTTCTTTGTATACTGTGTGTTATATTGTGCATAGTTCAGATTCCACGTTTATGAATAGGGCCTGCCGGACACGCACAAACAAGCCACCGAACACAATGAAATGCACAATCAACAAAATCAATACTAGCTGCTGCCTAAACTGGATATACCGTGTCAGCAGTTTGAAGCCTGACATTCATATGAATAACATGTAGAAGCCTAGATCCAGCTTCACATAAAAGACCGTCTCTGTTACAAAATACGAAAAAGTTAATGATGTGTCGCGAAAGTTTTTTTTTCCTGAGAATCATAAAAAATTCATATGTAGACTCTGATTGCAAAATGCGCTTTTTTTTAAAGGTTAAAGAACACAGTACATATCGTAACCACCGTGCATTAAAATGCAAAGCACTGCCAAAGGCCCTGTTTCCAGAAAGTTGTAATTGTTTGACCTTTACATACATGGGTTATTTATTATGTTAAACAAACAGGACAGTGTAAGTACTGCAATATATTGTCGTCATCTGTGGCTGAAGTTTCTCTCTTAGCAGTGACGTCGCAAAATGTTGTCAGATAGTGTTTCCTAAAGTTTATTTTGCTCGCAGACCCCTTTTGGCTATGAAAAATAACCATGGATACTCAACATCCTTGTTCACACAAATATAGTGTCCGGATGATAGGTATCTAGAATTTGATATTTATATCTCAGAGCTGATTTTAGATACGTACGAATACATGTCAGTAGTACATGTAACAATGCATTGTATGGTTTTTATCTGAATTAAAAGGATTTCTTGGGTACAGGAAGTTTCATGATTAGATATTTTACTGGTAATACGAAATAAACATATTACCAATTAAAGACCTTCCTCGATTATTCGTAGCAAACCGTTACTCTTTTAATTAAAAAAATAAGCAAACTTCACATTAGCCATTAGAGAAATGCATCCACGTTTCCTCTGGGAACTGATTTAAGACGTCTGTCAAGTCACTCCATTCTTGTTACGTGGTACTTTGGTAGAACATCCCGTACTGATCGTAATACAGATAAAGAAGAAGAAAGAACTTCGAACACAAATTAAGCCTTGACAACAAATAATAGTTTGTCAAGAAAACGTACTACATTTTTCAGCCTATACAGCCGTCATCAGATATTCTTTTATAAAAGTGTCAAGGAACGATCGTGTAAATAGCATTAGAATTCTTTTATAATATAGAATGAAATTTGTAAATTTAAATTGAGATTAATATTATACTGAAGTTCAATTAGCCGAAATAAGCAATAAAAAATCTTATATTAAAAGTATAGTAATGCAAATTAATTTGGTAAAAATGTGCAGTACTCGTTTTTAATATACTCAGTAAAAGGTAAGCATTCCCTGTACAGCTCTGGACAGGCCCTGTGGGTTCCAGGAGGTTGAGGCTTCCAGATTTCAACACAATCTGCACATGAAGGTGGTAACGTTGTCTGCCGTACACACCCTTAACCTTTACCCCCCCCCCCCCAGGAAATGTTCCTGGTACTCATTTTTGTTAGAGGCTGAGTCGACTCCAGGACCATAATGAGGCCCGGACGGATTAAGTCACTGAAGAATCCCGGTAACACCTACGGGAATCAAACCCTCGACCTACCGCTTTGTAGCGCAGTGTCTCAACCAAGTGTGCAACTGCGTGTCGAAATGTACTCAGTACCTATTTTAAATACTGCGATTTTGAAGTACATAAGAACATGCTTGTTCTGAATACGAGTAATTCATAGAAGATGTGTGAGTAACAATTTTACACTTCGAAATGTATGAACGCAGTTAATCGGCGCATCTCTAGACCTACATTGCAAAGGCTGTTATCTGAATTTAAAAGCTTCAACTTTGGACACACTATTTTCCCCCGACACTTTTATAAATAGCACCTGACGATGGCTATGAAGGCAACAACATGGAGAACGTTTTTGAAAAGTAAGTTTTTTTTTTAAATTTGTATATATTGATCGAGGTCTTCCTTTTCCTCTGTTATACATTGTGTAAAGTCTGTGTTGGTAAACCTTTTGCTTAGATTAGGTGGATATTTCTTTACCTTGTCGGGTATCTGATCCCGTTTCCTTGGTCGTCCAGCTTACAGCCAATTCACTATACCAACTGAGCTAACTTGGCGCCCTTTTAAAATGTAATGTTCATGAAAAGCGGTCTCTTTATTGTTGTTTATAACAGCGTAAAATGATTTTCTTATGCGTACCTGCTCGAGTGAGCATAACAAGTCAGCGCCAGTGAGGTCTGAAAGCGTTGTGTAGAGAAAGGGTACAAAATTACATATTTACCAAGAACATAAACCCCGTAAATTGTTGCTTTTTTTATAATTCCCAAATGTACCGATCTTATGAGTTACTTCGGTCTTCAGGGTTCAGCCGAATCTTATTTGTATTCACTCTGTTCCCACATTTCGGTTTACATTGCAGTCGCCATCCTTGCGGTAGATATAGGCAGAAGGAATAAGTGCAGCGATGTGTGTTCATTGTAGTGGGTTTAGGAGACGGGTGTGAAACGTGGTGTTATACAGTAGGAAGGATTTATGAGTTCAGAAAGGAGGATTGGACGATAAATTACTGTGTTCTCTGATACGTCATTTTGAACTAACTGTATTCTTTATCTATTTAATATCAACTTATATATCATATATTGTTATACCGAGCACTTCGCTATTTATAGTGATCGCTGATTTGTGTTGTACAATATGTTGCATATGGAGGGACTCGTTCTTGCTCTGGTCTCATAGATGATTACCAGAAGAGGGTGTAAAACTTTTCCGTACCTGCTACGTGCTCTACATGCTAATAGGGAGATGGAGAAGTACTGGAATTGATTTACAATCACCAGCCATAGTCAGAGAGGATTTAGCTGACTGTTCCATCTCTGGCCCTCCGATCTTCCCACAATCAAATCCACAGCTACTATTTGTTCTCCTTGGTCATCATTCGTTTTCATTACGTAGAATATTGGCTGCACTGCTTGGCATACCGTCCGATGGGTATTCACTGCGGTCTTCAGCTGTGACTCACACACTGCAATAAAATTATGGAACACACAAATGAAAATAGTACTATTAAAGAAATACCAAATATTTGAGTGTTATATAAGAAATATGGGCTTTTGTGAAGAGTCCAATGAAAGGCTACGTATGTTTGCCTAATGGACAGTTAAGTTATTCGTATAATAGAAGCCAACAAGATGCACTATTTATTAATTTTATTTTGATAAACAAATCTACATGTTTCGGACAGACTTACAGTATATCATCAGGAATTTTAACACTGTATGCACAGCAACTGGTATTTGTCATACCATTTATTTTGACTGTCTGCTAGCGAGGTCAGAATGACCTCGCTAGCAGACATTCAACATAACTAGTATGACAAATACCTATTCCTGTTAATACAGTATTAAGATTCCTGATGATAGACAGTAAATCTGTCCGAAATATGTAGAGTTTTATACCAAAATAAAGTTGAGAAATATTGCATCTTGTTTGCTTCTATTATACGAATATATTGCGATGCACGGCCCTCAGAATGTCAAATTCACAAACAGTTAACTTTTGTGGTAATTGTGAATAAGACTGCCCGCCGTAAACACTAATATTCCGTGGGCTGACACAGGTTAAGCGAAATATGATGTACCCAGAGGCAGTGACTCTGTTATCTTCTGTTTCCTGTGGTGTGGCAATGAGATTCCTGCTGACTGCATTATCAGGATGGCCATGACGACTTTGAGACATCGATATACTGTTACCAGATTAAATGGTATCGTATCCCAAAAGACCGGAAAAACGGCTGGGCACATAACTGTTCATATTATTATCAGAATGTGGATAGAGGGTACGTGCTACGCCTTTTATTGTTACGTAGTTGCAATGTGAAACGTTAAATATTTGGTGACAGGAATTCTTCTGCATAGTGTTTAAAAGTTTTAAAGAACACTGCTTAATAAGGGTTTGGTTGATTTTTATTCTCACAGATATAAGCAGAAAGTTGAACTGAATAGGGATGCCTCTAGCGGAGTGTGTGACATGCAGAGGGAATATACATACGTGATTTCAATGGAAATTTCTGAAAGAAAAAAACCGTGTAGAGGACCGACATATAGATATAGCGGTGATGATAACGTGGGTCTTAAACAAACAGGGAGAAATTAGGGTATGCTGGATTCATCTAACGCAGGACGCGGACCTTAGCCTTAGTTGTATGAACATGGTACTGACCACCATATTCCATAAAACTCACGGAATTCTTGACTCACTGAACACATTTTAGCGTCTCAAAAGGAAATATAGTATACTGAGTCCGACACTTTTAAAACCTCAGATTTCACGTGTACTGGACAAGTTACACGGTGTGTTCTTCTAACGCGGGTCTTTTCTACTCTGAAACGAAACTTCGTTGCTGAATCACGACCGATTGCGCTGCCCGTTTTACAGTGCTCAGTTCTTCGTTAATATATATATATATATATA
>Ga0123355_10016167_pt1 | contig 11749 bp, 7 predicted proteins | sample TergutEmb28metaG_3_FD_89872 | JGI IMG/M metagenome (GOLD analysis project Ga0123355, IMG submission 89872) | Embiratermes neotenicus P1 segment gut microbial communities from Petit-Saut dam, French Guiana - Emb289 P1 | ecosystem: Host-associated > Arthropoda: Insects > Digestive system > Gut ...
ATTATGCTTCATGTATGGATAGGTGCCATCAGTCACAACTATTGAAGGTCTGTAACCCTACTCTAGCACATCTATATCATAGTGGGATATCCTTCTTACAGACAAAATAATTACAAAAGAAAGGGGGCCAATATTTGTGTCTATAAAGTTGATTGGTGACTATGAATAAAACACCACTTAATTAAATTCTAGTATACAGCTATGTGCATAAAGGTTTGGCCCAAGAACAGTAAAAATTACAATATGCAACCTCAATTTATGAAAAAATTGCTGAGCCTTGAAGTAACACAGAGTGCAGACACTTGCATCCAAGGTTTTGTCACTGGGCTGGTCTTCCATGATGCTACTGCACAGGTCATACTGTGTCATTTCTGCATTCAAATGAGCATTGCCTGTAACCACAACAGGCTCTCCCACAGTACATTATTTAAAAATTATAATGAAATACATAATGACAAAGAAATGTGCAAATATAAGTACACAATTCTGAAGTCACAGAAGTTAAGTCAGCATGCTGGTTAAGAGAAAACCAACAGCAGATACATATGAGATATCATCAAACCAAAATCTGAGGAATATCAAGAATAAGAAAATACTGTAATGTGAGGTTTGAGGTTCTCACAGCAGTGTTGCTGAAGATTAAAGTCTTCTTGGATGTGACACTGGGTGATTAGTTTCCCATGTTTTGAAAAAGGGTGGCACCTTCATCATGAGAGTCAAGCAGTCATCTTGGGATGCTTGACTCTTGAACCACTGCAAACCACTCACCCAGTGATGCAGAATCCTTCCCAGAAGACTCCAATGTTCAAAATGCTGTAAAAGGGCTTCATCAGAGTTGAAATAAAGCAAATTTGATATTACTCCTTCTGTGCCCTGTGTACTGTGCTTCAACTACTTACACATGCCAACATACGCACACAATACAAGTTATCCACAAACATGAATCATCCTGCATGTTTCAGTAATAATCACCATTCTTAGAGCGGTGATTTATCACTGAATTTTATTGTGTATCTGTCGGTAAGTATAAATGACCGAACACAGCAAATAAATGTGCACATAACAAAGGTGAGTGCAGAACAAGTTCTGCTGAAATTAACATGTACATGGCCAACAGGGCAAGAGGAGAAATGTAGCAAGGAATGGAGAGGGGTAGTGGGAGTAGCGGGAGGTCAGAAGGGAGAGGGGAACAAGAAGAAACAGACACTAAGCAGAAACACAAAAATAAACAATGAATAAAAAGGCAGGGAAACTGAGGTGAAAATACATATCTACATAATCAACATATATAATATTTTATTTCACATTTAAACTTAATTTGAGATGCATTCAGTACCACAGTAATACAAGACACCCAATCCTGGGCAATGCTTAAAGTATTGTTTGCTGCTTCTACCCGCATTTGGAGATGTAAATTGCATTCCAAATAATGGACCTAGACAACCACTATGGAGAAATCTACAGCAAAAGTTGAGAAGCACGCACAAAAGGGTCTTGCTGTTGGCATGACTGAACAATACACAACATGAAAAGAGGGTTACAAAATGTAACTGTAGGTGAGTAAGACACGAAAGGCACTCCAGTCATACTTTCTCTGTGCAAGAACATGAAATCTTCATGGCTCTTATATGAACACTTAGTAATTCACTTGAAAAAGCAAGTTTACAGTTGTAATAAATCACTGCAATTTATTTGGGAGTCTTACACACAGGCAAAAGTATGACTCATATCATGTGTCTAGTGATAACAGTGATACAGATACAGAAATATTAACTGCTGTCATGAGCCAGTGTAACTTGGGGTAGAGCATGTTCATTTTCACAGGATGGAATTCTTCTTTCTTTCTGGTCCTTGCTGAAGCAACAGACATTGTGGACGCTTAGGAATGCAACACTTAGACAACTGTATATGTGCATAGAACCTGTTCTGTCTATCACTTTGCAGCATCAATACATCTTTTGAGAATGCATATATCCCAGTTTCAGTCATTCATTTGTATATGAATAAACATTCATTTTGATGATTCTTGCTTTATATTTTGGAACAGATAGCGGTTCAGGTTGTTTGCAGTTCTTCACAAGTCACGTAACTGATTGTTTGTATGAATGTTGTCACAGGAGGTTGTTCCATCATGTCATAAAAATACCAATATGGCAGCCTTCAAGCCCGCCAAAGGTAGCCAGACATAAAATTATTTGCAGTTATAGATCTGACATAAACACACATAACTTCAAGTAATGGATGTGTACAAAGTAAAGTAACATAATGACACTAACAGTCAGTTTGGTAGGAATAACTGATGAACTACAATGGCAGGTTGATATTTCAAACACATTCTTGCACATATTTGTGGGTAATACAAGTTTACTGGAATAATCATTGACCTTCTACGCCTTGTAACCATTTGCCAGTCATGTTTCTCGATGTTTATTTAACGTCGCCACCAGTGACTATTTTATCTAGTTAATATACATAGAACGGCTTCAGCGGTCTAGCGGTAGCGTGCTGGCCTTTAGTACCCAAGTTTGCGGGTTCAAACCCGGCCGAAGCCGTCAGATTTTTAGGGCAAAAAAATCCTCAGCATGCCTTCCTTCGGAGGGGAAGTAAAGCCGTCGGTCCCATGTTGTAGATTTGTGGCATGTAAAAGATCCCTAAATTTATGTGGAAGTCGGAATTTAGGCAAAATTACTACCAGATATCTTTCTCACCCACAGTTCCACCTTTCGTTGCTAGGATCTCTCGCGTCATCATGGACGGAGGCACCTGGCGGCTAAAGTGGGAACATCTAAAGGTGGGGGAAAGCAATGGCAAACTACCCCTAAGAACTTGCCCAGCATGCAGTGTGCCAGAGCCATACCGGTCACATGACTGGGCTCTGGTTCCTGCCAAGCCCGGCCTTTAAGGCTGAATACTAATGAATGAATGAATATACATAGAGCAGTGTCATATTTCCATTACCAGTTTTATCTCTTCTCTACTCCCAATTTTGTGTGTGTGTGTGTTCATGTGTGTGTATGCCTTGGTACAGTATGTGTACTGCATCACGGCCTACACCATTCGCAGAGTTAACACATGCAAAGGTTTCTTCAATAATAAGTATGATTACTATACATAAAACTTGCACTTCACTGCCCCCAACCTAGCAAATCAAAGAGGCACGCCATTTTACGGTAAGCCCACATCTCTTCCAAAATAATTGGTTTAATGCTTAAACCTTTACTATCTATTTCTGCAGTTTTCAAATTTAGAACTAATCTCCTTCAACACTGTTCTCCAAAAGCTGTGCGCCTCTGGAAAAATTAAGTTCTTTTTTCAAAGTCACTAATAGAACTTTGAATTTTGGTATTTCTTTTATAACTGCATAAAAACTGCTATTTCCCTCATAACTCATAAAGTGACCAAGTTGGATTTTTTAAAATCAAGTCACACTTTTTACCATGCCTTTGGTTCCTCTGCTATTGCTTGCCATGTTAGCTTATTTTCGAATTTCACTATTCATGTGTTGTGATTTTATGGTAGTTACAGGGACACATTCTGCTGTATTTCAATTAGGGGTGGTGAAAATAAATGCAAGTTTTGGAGTGCTAAAATATGAACATGGTACAAGAGTATTACTGGCACAAAAATTTACTTCTACGATCAGTAACAAGATATGCGATTTTTGTGGCAGTCAGTATTCATATTGGGATAATATATGGTCCTGTTGGTGGACATGAATGCTTCATAAGAATACCCTGCCTCTGTCTTCAGGGTTGAAGTCAGATGGGTGAGGAGGTGGTCAAATTATAGGCAGGGTAACATGTGTGGTTCACTTAGAACATGGAGCAAAGCATCACCCTCCCATGTTCTGAGTGATCTGGCAATATTACTGTGCCTAATACATGATCTGAACACATATTCACCTTTCTTGCTTCAACCATGAAGATGGGTACCTGGTCATTATTCACCTGCAGGGCTATGTGGTGTCACAGCACAAAAGCCACAATATGAACAGTTCTGCAGCCCAGGACTTCAATCTTATGGGACATGATGCTGCGCTGCTGGGTGAGTAAGGCTAAGAACTGCAACAAGTTATGACACAGAGGGTGGAGTCCTCATCAACACCACTCTGATAACCTCAAATCTCACTTCTAGAGTAATTCTCAATTTTAAACACTTCTGAGTATAAATCTGCAAAATAAGCTGAAAGAACAGCAGTGATTCTTGCCAAAGTGACTTTACCTCATCACAATTATCATCACATAACCAAGAAAACCATAAGACAAACAATTTCACTCCTTATCCTCTGTTACAATATTCTATTGATATCTGCTTTTCAGAAGTTCTGTCATCAATGGCAGAAACTGGGAGAACAACCGTAAGTTCTCAATTGTAATACCAAACGGTTGGTTAGATGGTTGGTTAGTTACAAAGTTGACTAGTTTTACAGTTCATGATGAATGAAATAAATATTTAGATAGAAACTTGTGTAAACTACACAGTCGCAAAATGTTCTGTAGAAGTTGACAACATGCAAATCATGAAGTTAATATAGTTTCTTGATAAGAATGAAAATTAAAGTATTTACTCCACAGTATATTACAGCAGCCATCTGTAACTAGCCCACATTGGCCAATGAAGAGGCAAAGATGTTAATCATCATCATTATGAATCTTAAAGATGATCATCCTGCACAAAACTTCTACAGTGACACCAGCATGTGAATAATATTAACCATTTCCACATGACTGACTACCTACTACAAATTCAAGGACCCATATTTCTATAGTCCTTTTCAATAGCTTCCTTTATTCAGACAATTTCTGAAATACTTTGTCTAAAAAAAAAACACACAGAACTTTGCACTAATGTAAAATTACAATACTTTTTTTTTTTTTTTTCAATACAAGGCAGAAGAAACAACAATACACAAATAATTCTTCCTCTGATCAGCGAACAGAACACAGTAACCTAACAAAGGATGCCACACGTCCAAAATGTGTGTATGTGTACATTTCCATGTTGCACAACACAGTGCACACACAGGGGTCAGTAATGGTACAACGCATTTCATTTCTATAATGAACACTTATTAACATATGCTTGTACACAGCCCGTATTTTATTTGGCAACTGTCATGTCACTTCTTGCTGCTACTCCACCATGTGTGTGAATGGGCAACATTAATACAGCAAAATATCTAGCAGGAAGTGGCAACTGATGGTTGTCAGATAAAACACCTACATACAAATAGTGTTCAACTAACTAGCAATCTTCATACTTTCTGAGTGTCTTACAAACAAAAATCCAATAAAACCAAAAATATTAAAGCTGTGTGTATACAAATGTGATATAGCTATCAAGAAGGTAATATTCCATAAAGAATTTGTATCAACTCTTCATTTAAACTTCAGTGTTAAAATACACATTATCCAAAAATAGCACTTTATGAACATACACATTTTGATTCACACACGGACTAACACTAACACTAACACTTTATGGGAACAGCAAATGTTACTAAGAGTGCACAATCAGCACACTAGAAATATATCTCAAAATCTTCCACATTTCCCACCACATATGCTCCCAAATATACAAAATAATACTCAGCCTTAAATGTACATCCAGAGACATGCATGCAGCGGAAATCAGTGGGCTGTGTTGTGACGACTGCCGACTGTGATGCATCCTGTATAAATGGACAACAGAATGCAGTGACAGGCTCTTGTAATATAGTGACAAATATTCAGGTTCCATAAAATACAGGGACATTCTTGATTAGCTGAGGACCTGTTCACTGCTTGAGAACTCTCACTGCAAGGACTAGCATAACAGGAATTCTCTAGATCTGTATCCGAGAGACACGTGGTTTGAATCTTGGCAGGGTCATCATCTATCCTGATTATGGTCTTTGTTTTTTGTCATTTCCTACAGGCAAATGATGGGACAACACCTCGATCAGACAAGATCATTTCCTTCCCCATGTTTTCCAGTTCATTATTCATGAAACATCCAAGTATCCATTAGTATAACGTCTAATAGAAAAAACTGCTAAACAATCCACAAAATGAAGAAGGAAGTGGATTGTGTTGCATGGTGATAGTCTGTTATGGGTGCCATAAGGTCGTGTTTGGTGAGCTGCCTATTGACACTGAAAATGCATAAGGAAAGAAACGTTAAACTTTCTGTACACGGTGATGGACCTCAGTAATATGGCTTCTGCAACCCTCTTGGTGTAAAAATTAAATGTGTGTGTGTCCAGAATTTTATTACCATTCAGTGCAACAAGAATATTCACCCTACAGCATCCTTTTAGTGTGCCAGTTGGAATCATTAGAGTGACTTATCAGTAGCTGCTGCCATTGGAGAGCACAAGGAAAAACCTGATAACATGTAAGAGACAAACAATGCACAAGAACTTCACAAGAGTAACCAATACTATGTTAAGTCATATCAGCATCAGTTTTTGCAACAAATTACTATAGTAGTTCTTTTGACTTATTCAGAACCCTTTATGAAAAGCATTTTATCACCTTTTCTACATTTTTATGTATTTCACCTATTCCTCTCCATACAGCAAATAACATCAGAATGTTGTAGTCAGATATGGAAAATATAGCTACTAAAGATACTGGAAAAGCATTTGCAGAAGCTAATAATAACTTTAATTTTTTTGTGGAGAAATCACAATTGTTGGGGAACATCCTGCAATGTAATTATACAGAAAAATGGTTAAGGAATGGATGAAAGACACAGATTTATTGTCTTAAAGGATGTGAGGTACACTTTAATTTGCTCCTTGGTAAGTATCATGTTTTGGAGTTTCCAGTAACACAATTTCTTTCTAATCCAGAACTGAGTGCACATAAACTTTCTAATGTTCTCACCTTCTCCTAAACATCAAAACAACACTTGGCCACAGTGTCTCACTAATAATTATGTACGATTCAGAGGCTGTACCAAATCTGAACTGTAACAAATACTCAGGATATGCTGGACTCGCAATATACAGCCTTCAATTTCCAGTGACTGCTATCTCAGAATGCAACAACAAAAATAAACTGGCAAGCAATTTCCACATTTCCCTTAAATTTATGACCTCAGAAATTGTGCAATTTAAGTGACTGTTAACAATTTTCTTCAGAAGGTTGTGAAGTCATATCCAAATCATGAAGGTAGTTTCTCAATTCAGACAGGAAACCAAGGCCCTCAATTCATAAATTTACAATTACAATAGTAAAAACAAACATTTTTAATTTTCCTTAAGGTATGCATGCAAAATCAATGTTCCAGAACCATTACTTGAAAACAAATTCAGTAGTCTTCATCATGCAATAGCAAATGTAGTTAACAGATGTGGTGAAACTTTACAAGAAGGGTCCATCATACTTGCACTGCTGAAAACATCAACTGAAAACTATACATATTGTTAAGGAGGAGATAATTTGGGACCATATGCAGTGAATGTTTTGGAACAGAGACAACACATATCTCAAAGTGCTATCGTAGCCTAGCATTGCTCTGAAATCTAATCACCGTTAACCCACATTGACAGAGTGACAGACACACAAGATAAACTGATAAACACAGAGTAAATGAGGACACTTTTTCCATTTAAGTTATAAAAGAAATTAACACACAATGAAATTACAGCAAATCTGACATACAGCTGAATGAGGAAAGAAACGCTCTTGTTCTGTTGAATTTTAAACAGTTGCAAAGTAAAGGTTAAGAAAATGCCTCTTCAGATTGAATGTGGGTTTTGCCTTACAAATGTGGAGGTTTTCCACTCTAACAGCAACACTAATGTGAATTTCCCCCATAATATTTTTATGGAGGAAAGGAGATTAGTAGAACAGCAACAGATTCAGCACAACTCAGTTACGCACAGTGCAGCAATTCCATGAAAGTGTTGATTACGTGCAGTTTGTTACAGCAGCACAACGTAAGCCTATGACTTAAGTCATAAGTGAATGGAACGCTCATAGAAGTTCAAGAGAAAACAACAACCTCGTTTGAGCAACAGTTTTGCATTTTTCTAGTACATATGACTGAAAAATAATTACTTATAATTTCTGGAAAATACATCATTATATACAACAAATCACAGGTTAACAACCTTTTATATACAAATAATTAGAAGATAGCAGTTTGACTGATAAATCCAAATATTTTAAAAATATATATGTATGCATATTTATATATTTACAAACTATGTTCAGGCATCTTGATGTTAATTATCTAACAAGGATAAATGTCAACAATTATAAATGCACATCCAGTTTGTCATATTTTTGGACTTTTAGGTACAATCAACAATGTTTAAAGCAATATCAATTCCACCCCATCTTTGTTTCCATTCCTTTGTTTGTCATATGGCAGATGCACTATATAATCACTTAGTTCGATGCTTAAATAAATTTAACAACAAATAAATATTTTGTTAACAGTTAATTGTGACAACAAACTCTACCTACATTCTAATTTAAGCACATGTAAACCATGTTCATTAACATGGAAAGACAGGTACGGAGTGATATATGTGTATGTATGTATATATGCAGGAAAGCAGTTTTGTGCAAACTGTACAATCCTTTCCAATTACAGTTTGTGATTTACATACAGCACAACAACAACAACAACAACAACAACAATTCATATTTCACACAGCTGCTGTACACATGGAAGCAGAAGAAGAAAGATTTTCTACTTGAGTTATTCAAATTTAATATATTTTCAAAACATATAACACAAAGTTCTCAATTATGTTCAATAAGTAAGGTTTGCTTGGTCATAAAAATTAAATGGGTAGTCCTTACGAAGTTAAATATAGCACATTTATTGCATGGAAATATCATTTTTCAGCACAATCAGCAAGCACTACAATGTACATGTCCCACCTTGGAATGATTTTAAAAATTCTGACAGCAGAAATTTGTTTCGTGAAAGGTGATGACACATGGGTACACCATTTCACTATGCAAACAAAACACATGCGAATGCGAGTTTGGGCACTGACACAATCCTTCAGAGGTTGCTGATTTCACAACAGTGAGGAAGGAGAAATGGCTGTGTGTGAATGGTTCCAAATGCAGGAGCCAAATTTCAATTGTGTGAATTTTTAAACATGTGCCAAGGTGGGGAAAATGCATCAATGTGCTTGGGATTATGTGGAAATACAGTGATACTTCAGCAGAATACATGAACTACGTGTAACGTCGTAATGATTTCTGATTCAATTCCCATGACCTGGTGAACCTTACTGAACGAACACCCCTCACACAATGTCTCTGAATTCATTGTCGTGAAAGTGGGAGTGAGACAGTGAAACTTTGTTGGAAGTGCTGTGAATAAAGTCAAAAAAATAGTTCTTACATTTCTGTTACAACGTACTTACAAAATATGCGACAAATTGTTGCTGTATAAATTACAAATATTCCTGAATTGTAATGATAAATTATCATGGCCTCACTCCAAGTTCAAGTGCAGAAATCAGCCAAAATAAAAAACTTTTATTACACGTTTTCTGTGCAGGTCCCTTTTGAACACATATCTTAAAATTTAAACTTTTTAAAGTGACACACCATTCTTAGATGTCACACAAGTTCTTGCAGTGGTTAAGAACACAACTGACGTTCTGCGGTCTGGTTGGTAACAACCAATGTAGGGAGGAAAATACAGGCACACTGATGACCAAGTACCACTACACATTGTAATTATGCAGAATGCCAAAATATGAAAGTAAAAATCTAACTTATCAACTTCTTATGTTCTACAGATGTTCCCACTTTGTAAAGTAACTCTCACAACCAAATTGCTACATCCACCTGTCTTTCCAGAGCTCTTTCTCCTTGGTTTTTGCCCAAATTGAACAGATGTTTCCACTTTGTACAGGGAATTCCCACAACCAAGTTGCTCCATCTTCCTGTCTTTCCAGAGCTCTTTCTCCTCAATTTCTGTTCTTCTTCCATAATTCTGTAAGACATCTTTCCTAACAAGCGGTTCCCATTTTGAATGTGGTCTTCCTCTTGGGCATTTTCCTTGTAATTCTGTATTCACACCTTCCTTGCGATTAATCATATCTTCAGTTATTTTTAGATGTCACTTCCATCTGTTACTTTTTAGGTTAATTCCAAGGCCTTTATCTTTAAATCAGCTCCAATTTCTTCCTTGGTTTCAGACGTCCTGTTGTGTACGCACTGTAAGACACAAATAAAATGGATGTCAGTCTAACAAAACTCCTTTAATTCATGTAAGAAGAAGATTATTATTATTATTATTATTATTATTATAAAGCAGATTATTATGGAGGAAAGGGAGAAGGGGGGAGGAGGAGGAGAAAGAGAAGGAGAAGAAGAAGAACAACAACTTGGCAACACGTTTCTGCTTATATTAGCTGAAATATGCAGCCAAGTTTATTTTCATCTTAACGTCTATAAAAAAATGTTACATTAGACTGACAGCCATTTTATTTACCTCCAATTTATCTGTTTCTCACTCTATCCTCTCCTGTTTGCCCTTTTATACTTCTTAAAATCTCATCTCTGCTGCCATCTGAGTACTGATGTCTGCACCTCACAACACAAGCTGCAGCACTCATACCTTACATCCTATGCGTAGTAACTCTATTCCTTCAAACAAAATGAAACATGCATCTTCATATGTGTGACATATCCAGATAAGAAATTTACTACCTTTTGTAAAAATGTGTATGGCTGAGTTTTAGTTTTAAAATTAAAATGTTACATTTAAATATGAACATGAATTTTGAGTAGCAGTACACGTGGGATGTTCTATGGAATCAGATTCTAATGCTGTATGACCCAGACACTTCTGTGATATACTCACATATAGTATCATTCTCTGCTATAGTCAAGTCTACATTATACAATTCTATTACCATATTTCACTGTTGAAATAAAGCTAAAACAAAATCATCTAATGACAATCATAATTTTTTCTCAGACTGGGGAATATGAAACACCTAGTATTACAAGAGTCAATTCTTAAGCCCATATATTTCAGAATACAGTACAAGCTGCAATATCTGGCACCTACATGACTCACATGAAGATATCAGAGCACAGCACTTAGTGCAGTTAGCAACCTCAGGTACAGACCTAACCCTTTAATTTGTCACTTGATATCCTGTCCTGCTTTCCCCACTGCACTTTCTATGCCCTTATCATCACTATTTACATTATTCATAACAACACTGTAGTTAGGTCTATGTTTCACGTCAGCAACAATGACACTCTCAAAACAATTTATTTTGCTGATCTTGCTCCACAATAATATACAGAGTTTTCTGGGGGGAGGGGGGGTTATTCATCACACAATAAAAAATATTTACTCTACAAAAGAAAATTATTAGAATTATGGTTCATGCACAACCTAGAAATTCAAGCAGACTGCTCAAGTAGTTACAGATTGCACTGCTGCCATGTGAGTACACATTTTCATTGATGAACTTCACAGTTATGAGAGTATTAAGGAAAACCAACAGAAAAGTTCAGGTCTAACTTACATTACGGCTATTTCACTGCGTTTAGTAACCAGGAAAAGTGCCCATGCATTTCTCATATTTTTCTTTAAATAAAATTTATTGAGTATATAAAGTTGCTTATTTAGTAAGACAATATTATGCACACATATTCTCAGTGACAATGCCCCCCCCCACCCCCCCCCCCCCCCCCCCCACCCCCAAATCACCACCATCTCTTACTACTTTTTGTTGTTTTTATTATAATAAATTTAATATAAAAAC
>Ga0123355_10016168_pt1 | contig 11749 bp, 11 predicted proteins | sample TergutEmb28metaG_3_FD_89872 | JGI IMG/M metagenome (GOLD analysis project Ga0123355, IMG submission 89872) | Embiratermes neotenicus P1 segment gut microbial communities from Petit-Saut dam, French Guiana - Emb289 P1 | ecosystem: Host-associated > Arthropoda: Insects > Digestive system > Gut ...
AAATCGCTTTTGTCAGTAGCATCTAAACCGACATGGGAAGCCTTTTACAAAAGCATCAAAACCGGACGTGTTACTTTAGAGTCCATCAGCGTAAGTTCTTACGAAAAATATCCAAACTGTGGTGGCTTGCGCCTACCATGTCCGCCCTTTCGCATACGGCAAAGTGATAACGCAAGTACAGCGCAAAGCTTTCATCATCCATTGCGTCCACAGCATCGCGCATCCACAGGGTAAATAAATCCGTAGCTACATAGTTTAGCCGCTCAACATTGAAGGGTTCCATAATTTTATTTATATCCTCTTTGCGCACCAGCTCAAAGATGTCTTCCGGTTGTGACGTTGCCTCAAAAGTCGCGGGGTTGATTAAACCGCGCCGCACATATTCCTTCACATCGTAACGGTTGCGCCCAAAACCACTATCAGCAATAGCGGCATCGGTTAGGCAGTACGCCGCAAATACAACGCCGCCGGGCTTTGTCACCCGCAAGGCCTCGGCAATGGCACGGTGCTTGTCTGCGCCTGTGTACAGGTGGTACAGCGGCCCCAGCAAGAGGGTTATGTCAAAAGATTTATCCGCAAACATGGATAAATCCAGTGCATTGGCTTGGGTTATATTTATATCCCGGTTCGGCTTAAGATTTGCGCGAAACACATCTATGTTGGATGGGATGAGCTCCACAGCTTCAACTTTATGGCCCATATCCGCAAGCGTGCGGCTGTACCGGCCTGTGCCTGCACCTATCTCTATTACGCGCGCGGCGGGGGTGAGATAGCGCTCTACATAGCGCATAGTTGTAAGAAATTCCACAAGCCCGTGCCTTGATGTAAGCCTCGCGTCCTCGTTGTTGCGTACGGTGTAGAAGTTGCCGAGGTGGTCAAAGCCGGGCTCGGATTTATTTACCGGGGGCAGTGACGGTTCCGGGTTACCGTCTAGGCTAATCCAGTACCGCTCGTCTACTTCGGCACCGGTTATTGCCAGCCTTTCGAATTTACCGCCGCAAGCCTTAATCGCACCGCGGCTACCGGCATTGTCCAAGTCACAGCAAACCAATACCTTGTCCAGCCCCAGGGCGCGGGCTTCTTCAAGGCACAGCTTTAGCATGGTCTTGGCATATCCTTTTCGCCTTTCCAACGGGCGCACTCCGTAGCCTATATGGCCGCCGTGCTCGGCCAGGTAGCCGCCATTAAGGCTGTGACGGAGGCTTATCATGCCATATATGCGAGTTTCGCCCTCCCGCATTAGCATAAATTGACTGCCGGTTACGCGGCCGGGTTGGGGTAGCTTTTCACTCCTGTGGCATAAGTCTACCCAAGCTGGGGCATCCTCACATTTATATAGCCCGCTATCGCCATGGGAATGGGTGTCGTACGCGCGAAACTCGTCCCGGTAGGCTTGGATTTCGGTTATATGTTCCTCGCTTGGCCTTACTAAGATTAGGTTGCTCATGTGTGATTCTCTCCATTCTGAGGCTTCAGCACAACGGTGGCAGTGAAAATTGGCTACGCCAACTTTCACACTACCTCCTGTTGCGTTTTGGTAAGGATTATAACGGATTTTGAATTGGATTTGTGCAATAGCAGTTGACAACCCCCATATCCCGCATTATCCTCTTAGTGTTTTTATATCCACTAAGGAGGGCTTGATGAAACCACTGGTAGGTGTAATCATGGGTAGCATTTCGGATTTGGAAACAATGGACCACGCCTGCAAAGTGTTGGATGAGCTGGGGGTACCTTATGAAAAAAGGGTAGTTTCCGCTCACCGCACGCCGGAATATATGGTGGAGTATGCTTCCGTAGCCGCCGTCAATGGGCTAAAGGTGATTATTGCCGGGGCCGGGGGCGCGGCTCACCTGCCGGGGATGGTGGCATCTTGTACCAGTTTGCCGGTTATAGGCGTGCCGGTGCAGTCTAAGGCGCTAAACGGCCTGGATTCGCTACTTTCTATTGTACAAATGCCTGCGGCTGTGCCCGTGGCAACTATGGCAATAGGTGTAGCCGGGGCCGCAAACGCCGGGCTTATGGCAGCAAGGATACTGGCCGCCCATGATTGCACATTGTACGAGAAATTAGAAGCAAGACGCGCGGCTATACGCGACGGTATACGGCAATTGGAAATTAATAGTTAGAAATCTTGACCAACTTCGCGCGTGAGAAGAAACGCCAGCGAGGTTGGTCTTTTTTGTGTGTAAGACATGACAAATTTAACCTGACCCTCATTTAAAAGGAGCTTATTCCATGAAAAAAATCACTCCCTACAAAACCATAGGCATAATTGGCGGCGGGCAACTAGGCCGCATGATGTGCCTTGCGGCAAAGGCTATGGGCTACTTTGTCGCGGTACTTGACCCAACCCCTAACTGCCCCTGCGGCCAGGTAGCGGATATAGAAATCACAGCCGCATACAACGACATGGACGCGATAAAGCGCCTGGCAGAAATAAGCGATGTAATTACTTACGAATTTGAAAATATAGACTACGATGCTCTAACATGGCTGGAAACCAACGCGTATCTGCCACAAGGTAGCCAAGTACTTAAAACCACCCAGCACCGTTTCCGGGAAAAGTCGGCCATTGCCGATATGGGGATACCCGTCCCAAACTTTGTCCTAATAGACAGCGCGGAAACATTGGAGAAGAATGTCTACTACCCAAGCGTGTTAAAAACCACCACCGGCGGATACGACGGCAAGGGCCAAGTAGTGCTTAAGTCTGAAGCTGACCTACCCCGGGCAAAAGAGCTTGCCGCCGCAAACGAGTGCATACTTGAGCAATTTATGAACTTCTCGCTGGAAGTGTCGGTTATAGTGGCCAGAAGCACCGCGGGGGAAACCGCTGTTTTCCCGGTTGCGGAAAATATACACGTAAACAATATCTGCCATAAATGCATAGTCCCGGCCCGTATATCCAAAAAAGTTGAGGAAGAGGCTATTGCCCACGCAATAACAATAGCCAATACCCTGGATGCGATAGGGATACTGGCCATTGAAATGTTTGTTGTGGACGACACCGTTTATATTAACGAGCTGGCGCCAAGGCCCCATAACTCCGGCCACTATACGATGGACGCGTGTATTACCAGCCAGTTTGAGCAACATGTGCGCGCGGTTTGCGGGTTACCGCTTGGGGATACCGCGCAACACACGCCGGTTGTTATGGTTAATATCCTGGGCAACCATATGGATAAGGCAAACATGAGCAACCTAGAGCCTTATATGCCGCTAATCCAAAACGGCAAAATCCACCTATACGGGAAAGCCGAAGCGGTGGATAACCGCAAGATGGGGCATGTCAATGTGCTGGGTGACATCAACGAAGTGCTAAAGGCTATTGATGATACAAAGATATGGGGTTAAACATCATAACTGAGGCGTATGGTGAGGGCTTCCATGGCTTTCCCCGTGACTTTGCGGATTTTTTGTTCCGGCTTCAATTTAACAACACGATGTCCGGTTTGGAGGAAAATAAAATAAGCTATAAGCGGCTTATAACCGAGCCGCTTACGCAACTTTTCCACGCACTTATCCCGGCGGCTATGGCTGTCAGCGAGACAATTACAACAAAGCCGGGCAGATGCGTATCCACCATGTACAGCGACATGCGATTTTCACGGGATAAGCCAATGAAGGAATATATGTATATACGGTTCCGCGAGCCGGGCCGTGAGCGTGATATTCTTGGGCTTTATTTCGATATGGGGCGCGAGCGGTATTCATACGGTTTGCGGATATATAAGCAGACTGCCGCCGGTATGGGGCGAATACGGGATGGCATTCTCGCGAATATACCGTCTTTTTCGCGTGAGTTAAATGCTACTAAAGACATGGGCATGATAATTAACGGTGACATGTTTGCCAAAGACCGTTTCCCGGATGTCAAAGACAATGTGATAAAGAATCTGATAAACCGCAAGCATTTTTATATAAGCAAGGATCGCTCTATCAACGAGAACGTTTTTAACAGCGAGCTGGCCGAGGAAGTTTCCCGCGCTTTTATAGGGTTAAAGAGGCTATACCGGTTTATGCAAACAATAATGTTTTTGACATATTAAATATTAACAAACGGAGGCAAACCATGATAACCCCCAAGCAAATAGAAGAAACCCGTATCTACACCAAAATGGGCATGACAGACGATGAATACGCCCTGGTCAAAAAAATCCTAAACCGCCTGCCCAACTACACAGAGCTGGGCCTTTTCTCTGTAATGTGGTCCGAGCATTGCTCCTACAAAAACTCCAAGGTCGTACTGCGCAAATTCCCGACAAAGGGCCCGCGAGTGCTTCAAGGCCCTGGCGAGGGCGCGGGCGTTGTAGATATAGGCGACGGGCTTGCTGCGGTGTTTAAGCTGGAATCTCACAACCACCCATCGGCGCTGGAGCCCTTTGACGGCGCGGCTACCGGTGTTGGCGGGATAATAAGGGATGTATTTAGCATGGGGGCCAGGCCGATAGCGGCGGTAAACTCCCTGCGCTTTGGGGAGCTGGACAACCCCCGAACTAAGTTTTTGTTAAAGGAGTGCGTGGCCGGTATGGCCGAATATGGCAACGGCATGGGCATACCCACAGCCGCCGGGGAAATTCAGTTTGATAACTGCTACGCGTCCAACCCGCTGGTTAACGCCATGTGCGTAGGCATTGTGCGCCATGACGGCATTAAAAAAGGTGTTGCGGCAGGTGCTGGCAACGCGATTATATACGCCGGCGGTGATACGGGCCGGGACGGTGTACACGGCGCGAGCTTCGCCAGCAAAGAGCTTGCCGAGGAGCAACCGGAAGAAGAAAAGCCCATAATCCCAGCCGGTGACCCTATCTTGCAAAAGCGCTTGATGGAAGCCTGTCTGGAGCTGATGGACCACCCCGCACTTGTAGGTATCCAAGACATGGGCGCGGCGGGGCTTATTTCGTCTTCGTCTGAGATGGCTTCTAAGGGCGGTATGGGTGTTGAGCTTGACCTGGACAAAGTGCCCCAAAAAGAAGAAAACATGTCCCCATACGAGATGATGCTTAGCGAATCTCAAGAAAGAATGTTGCTTGTGGTAAAACACGACATGCAACAAGAAGTTATAGCCATATTTGCTAAACACGGCGTAAACGCCGTAACCATAGGCAAGGTGACAGACGACCGCCAAGTCCGCCTCTTTCACAAAGGCGAAGTATGCGCGGATGTCCCGGCAGATGCCCTTGCCAACGAGGCACCGGAGTATCACAAACCCTCCCGCGAGGCGGCGTATTACCAAGAGCTAAAAGCCAAAGACGCGTCCGTAAAAATAAGCGACCTGCAATGCAACGGATGCGCAATGGAAGAGTGCGACGAATACGCGTCAAAAGACGCCGCCGCCTACACCAAGGCCCTGCTAAAACTGCTGGCCCAGCCCACAATAGCAAGCAAGCACTGGGTATATTCCCAATTTAATAGCACAGAGGACACTCTTGTCCCACCCGGCTCCGACAGCGGTGTTGTGCGCGTACCCGGCACCAATAAGGCCCTTGCAATGACAGTAGACTGCAACAGCCGCTATGTATATCTTGACCCGTATCTTGGCGGCAAGATAGCCGTAGCCGAAGCGGCCCGCAACATAGTAGCCTCCGGCGCAACCCCTCTGGCCGTAACAGATAACCTAAACTTCGGCTCCCCGGAAAACCCGGAAATCTTTTGGCAATTAGAGCAATCCGCCGCCGGTATAAGCGAGGCTTGCATTGCCTTCGACACCCCGGTTATAGGCGGCAATGTATCCCTGTACAACGAGCGGGGTACCGTAGCCATTTACCCAACGCCAACTATAGGCATGGTTGGGCTTATAGACGACCTTTCTCATATAACCACGCAGGAATTTAAAAACGCCGGAGACGCCATTTATCTGATAGGCGCAACCCGCCACGAGTTTGGCGGCAGTGAGTTGCAAAAGCGGTTTATCTCCGGCGAAATCTTCGGCCCGGCCCCGTCAATTGACTTGGCGGAAGAAAAACGCAACCAGGATTTGGTGTTAACCGCAATAAGACAAGGGCTCGTCAACTCCGCCCATGATGTATCCGAAGGCGGCATTTCCGTGGCTATAGCGGAAAGCTTGATGGGAGCCGAGGGCCTGGGCGCAACCATACAAATCCCATGCGAGGACATAGTGGCATTCCTGTTTGCGGAAAGCCAGTCACGCTTCATAGTGAGCTGTTCCCGAGGCAACCAAGCCGCTTTCGAAAAGCTAACCGGGGCCAAACCGCTGGGCTATACAACGGCAGACGGCCAATTCAAGGTAGGCGAAATAATAAACCTACCGGTAGCCGAGATGAAAGCCGTCTGGAAAGGGGCCTTGGAAAAATGCCTGTAGATATAAGAGGCTTAAACGAGGCCTGCGGCGTTTTTGGGGTATGGGGGCATAAAGAAGCCGCCAATATGGTCTACTACGGCCTTCACGCCCTACAACACAGGGGCCAAGACGGCGCCGGCATGGTGGTTAAAAATGATGACCGGTTAATCCGCCACCGGGGCCCGGGGCTAGCCGCGGACGCCTTCCCCAAGGACACTCTTGAGGCCCTTCAGGGCACGGCGGCAATAGGCCATGTGCGCTATGTAATGTCTGGGATACACAGCCAGGACGGCTACCAGCCGAGGCTGTTCCATTTCGAAAGAAGCAGTTTGGCTATCTGCCACAATGGCAGTCTGGTAAACGCCCAAGAACTCAGGCATGATTTGGAATCCGAGGGCAGTATCTTTCAAACCACATCGGATTCGGAAACCTTGGCCCATCTAATCCGAAAAAGCCGACATTCCTTTATGCTGGACAAGCTAAAAGCGGCCCTTAGGAAGATAAAGGGCAGTTTTACATTCGTATTGCTTACCCAAAAGAAAATGATGGCCGCCCGCGACCCGCAAGGCATCCGCCCGCTTGTTATCGGCAAACTTGGCGAGACATTTATGGTGGCGTCGGAGACTTGTGCCTTTGATACCCTGGGCGCTACTTATATAAGAGACGTTGCACCAGGCGAGATAATAATAATAGACGACGACGGCTTAAAGTCAGAGTTTTTTACCGATAACACGGGCCTTGCCTCGTGCAGTATGGAGTTTATATACTTCGCCCGGCCGGACTCAAATATAGACGGCGTAAACGTACACACATCCCGCAAAAACGCCGGGCGCATACTTGCAAAGGAAGCGCCGACGCCCACGGCAGACGTGGTTGTGCCCTCCCCCGACTCCGGGATATCCGCGGCGATAGGCTATGCCGAGGAAAGCGGAATACCGTACGAAATTGGCCTGATAAAAAACCGCTACGCCAAGCGTACATTTATAACGCCATCACAGGAACTGCGTGAGCAAGGCGTAAAAATGAAACTGTCTGCCGTACGGGCCATAGTCGAGGGTAAATCCGTAGTGCTGGTAGAGGATTCTATCGTGCGCGGTACAACCAGCAGGCGCATTGTGACTTTGCTAAAAGAGGCCGGGGCAAGAGAGGTGCATATGAAGGTAGCCTCCCCGGTACTAATCCACGCGTGTTGCTACGGTATTGACTTACACACAACAACTGAGCTTATTGCCCATAATAATACCCCGGAAGAAATCTGCCGGATAATAGGCGCGGACTCTCTTTCCTATTTAAGCGAAGAAGGACTGATAAGGGCTGTGGGGCTACCCTGCAAAAACGGCGGGCTTTGCATGGCCTGTTTTAACGGGGTTTACCCAGCAGGGAGAGCGAATTAACTATGGAATATTTTACAACCGATAAACAGCATATAGACCTAAACAACATAGAAATACCCGGGCGGATACTTGATATAGGCGGCGGAGGCGAAGGGGTAATTTCCCGCCGCTATGGCGACAGAGTAGTGGCCATTGATAAGCGCAAAGATGAACTGGAAGAATCCCCTGATATTGGGCTTAAAATAATAATGGATGCCTGTGAGCTAAAGTTTTTGGACGGTAGCTTCAACAATATCACATGTTTTTACAGCCTTATGTACATGGGCGAAGGAGATATTGCCAAAGTTTTGGCCGAGGCTTACCGCGTACTGGCATTAAGAGGCTGCTTGTGGATATGGGATACTAATATGCCGGACCAAGCTACGGCGGATGTTTTCCTTGTGCCTCTGGAAGTAAAGCTCCCCGGCAAAACTATATCAAGCACATATGGTATATCGTGGCGCAAGGGTCAGTCTTTGGATACAGTTTCGCAAAAATGTGTAGCCGCTGGGTTTGAAGTTATCGAAAGCCATGTGGCCGGGCAAGGTTTCTTTTTGCGACTTGTGAAACAGATATTTTAACTTTTGTCAATTTTGCCGAAGGCGATCGTTAAATTTTTGAATGTTTTTACCGGTTTTATTATGTTTTCACAGCTATACTCGCCGTTTTGGCCTCATAAAGCGCAAGCAAAGGAGATATTTATGTCTGACCAGTACAAGCAAGCCGGCGTAAACCTGGAGGCCGGATACGAAGCCATTTCCCGCATAAAAAAACATGTGGAGCGCACCAAGATCCCCGGCGCGATTGGGAGCTTGGGCGGCTTTGGCGGGCTGTTTGAGCTTACAAAGCATATAGCCGGGATGGAAGAGCCGGTTACGGTAAGCGGCACGGACGGCGTAGGCACCAAACTGATGCTGGCCTTTGAAATGGGCAAGCACGATACAATAGGCATAGATGCCGTAGCCATGTGTGCAAACGATATCTTGGTTGTAGGGGCAAAGCCCTTGTTTTTCTTGGATTATATAGCCTGCGGCAAGCTTGACCCGGCTCAAGCAGAGGATATAGTAGCCGGGGTAAGCGAGGGTTGTGTGCAAGCCGGTTGCGCCCTTATAGGCGGCGAAATAGCCGAGCACCCAGGCATGATGCCGGCCGACGAGTACGACATAGCCGGCTTTGCGGTTGGGCTGGCAGATAAAAAGAAAATGATAACCGGCGAAAACATAGTAGCCGGGGATATACTGATTGGGCTGGCCTCTTCCGGGGTGCACAGCAACGGGTTTTCGCTTATACGCAAAATAATTGCGGACAAAGGGCTAGAGCTTGGCAATGCATACCCGATGCTTGACCCGAGCGATGATGTCGACGACTTCGGCTTCCACATGCCTAGCATCTTACACGAGCCGCCAACCTTAGGCGAAGTTCTTCTAACGCCCACCCGCATTTACGCAAAAGCAATCCTGGGTCTTATCGATGCCGTAGAAGTAAAAGGCATGGCCCATATTACCGGCGGCGGGTTTATAGAAAACATCCCGCGCATATTGCCAAAAGGCCTTGGCGCCTCAATAAGACTGGGCTCATGGAAAGTCCCGCATATTTTCAATTTCCTTAAACATCATGGCAACTTAAACGACAACGAAATGTTTAACCTATATAACATGGGCATAGGCATGGTAGTAGCCACCGCCGAAGAAAACGCCGACAATGCCCTGAGAGAATTAGCCTTGCTGGGAGAAGAAGCAAAGGTAATCGGTCAGGTTGTAACCGGGGAAGGCGTAACACTGGATGCTAAATAAAGCAATCACTCATAAATTATATCTGCTGTTCAGTGCAGGGCTGATTATGTACGGCGTTATCCTGGGCTTAACCGGGAGCGGTGAAATACAACTGCTCCCTGGTATGGCCGGTAGCGGGCGGTTTCACTTCCGCGCGCTTAAGACGTTTACATATCAAAGTAATCTGTTGCTGGTTGTTGGTTTTTTGACCATGCTGGCGCTTAAAAATAGCGGGCTAAGGCATTATATTTCCGTGTCTGTGATGCTGGCCACAACCGTTACCGGCTTGGTGTACAACTTTTTATTGGTGCCTTTTGCTGGGGCGCCTATGTTTTTTTCCGGTTATGTAAATTTCTCGACCCATGTACTTGCCACGGTGCTGGCGTTGGTTAATTATTTTGTTTTCGAGAGCAAAGGCTTTTTAAGGCGCAGGCATATCTTGGCGGGGATGATTTTCCCCGGTGTGTACTGGGCCGTTTTTGTGGCTATCGGCGAGCGGATAAATTTCTTCCCATATTTTTTTATGAACCCCAATGCAGTAGGCTGGCCAATGGTGCTTTTGTGGTTTGTAATATTGCTGGCCTTTTTTGCCGGGCTGGGGTTTTTGCTTATGCTGTATGATAAGAGCCGTGGCAACGCGGAAAGTAGCCTTGTGTGACATAGGCAATGCTGATACAATTTTTGTGCTATACATATCTTCTCAAATCAGTTTGAATGGAGGCAAGTGTGGAGCTATTTGATATCCTGGATAGAGACGGCAAGCTGACCGGCCTGACTGCAAGCAAGGGCACACAGCTACAGGATGGCCAATATTATCTTGGCGTTCATGCCTACATATTTAATTATTCCATGGAATTTTTATTGCAACAAAGGTCATATGACAAAGCATTTTTGCCCGGCGGGTGGGATGTTGTATTAGAGCATGTAGTAGCTGGCGAAACCTCAAAAGACGGCACGGTTAGAGGCATTAAAGAAGAGGTGGGCCTGGATGTAAACGAAAACGATGTGCGTTTCGTGGGCAGAATGATATGGGAAGAGTATCATCATATTGTGGACATATATTTCGTAAAAACGGACTTTGCTGCAAGTGAGTTGAATCTCCAGCGCGAGGAAGTTATAGGGTTAAAGACTGTATCAAAGGCGGAAATGCAAGAGTTTGTATCAAATATGCATTACAGGCCGGAAGAATACCGCCGGATTATGCAACACGAGATAGCTAAATTAACCTAGGCAGGCAATATCAAATCATCCCAAAACGGAAGTGATAAAGTGAAAAACATAGCTGTTTTCGCGTCGGGAAGCGGTTCTAACTTTGAGGCGATTGTTGCCTCGGTCAAAAGCGGCCGAGTTAACGCAAAAGTTTCCTTGCTCGTATGCGATAAACCCGATGCGAAAGTAATTTCCCGGGCAAAACGGCTTGGTGTGCCGGCGTTTGTGTGTTGCCCGCAAGATTACCCCAACCGTGCCGGCCACGAAAAGCGGATTTTGATCGAGCTTAAAAAAACCGGGGTAGAATTTATTGTATTGGCTGGGTATATGCGCATCATTGGTAAGACGCTGTTGGGCGCGTACTGTGGCAAGATTATTAATATCCATCCTTCAATGCTTCCGGATTTCCCCGGTATGGACGCGATTGCGCAAGCATTTGCGGCAGGAGTGAGTCATACGGGGGTTACGGTGCATTATATAGACGAAGGTGTGGACACCGGGCCTATTATCGCCCAGCGCAAGGTCGAAATTATGCCGGAGGATACCTTAGAAACCCTTGAAGAGCGTGTGCATCAGGTCGAACATGAATTGTATGTACAGGTTTTAAGCGGCCTGTGCAGTAATAGCAGTTAGATTGCCGGCATATCCGGGTTTGATGATATTGATAAAAGCTATTAAAACTTTAAAAAGGTTGCATAAATAGGAGGAAAACCATGAAAATCTATGATATCACCGCAGAAATTTGCGATAACCTGCCGGTCTTCGGCGGCGGGGAAAAGCCGGTAATAACTGCCCTTGCGTCACTGGCCAACGGCGATTCGTATCACTTTACGACGTTGTCATTTACGGCCCACACCGGCACCCACGCCGACATGCCTCTGCATTTTATCCCCGGCGGCTCAACTTGTACGGACACCGCGCTGGACTATTTCTATGGCGCGGCCAAAGTTATGCGCGTCAATGTAAGTAGCCATATACGCAAAGCCGACCTTGAGCCGCTGGATATCCAGGCCGGGGATATTATTTTGCTGGACACCGGCCAGTCCGGCTTTATGCGGCAGGGAGTTTTCAAGCAAGATTTCATAGCCCTA
>Ga0123355_10016169_pt1 | contig 11747 bp, 8 predicted proteins | sample TergutEmb28metaG_3_FD_89872 | JGI IMG/M metagenome (GOLD analysis project Ga0123355, IMG submission 89872) | Embiratermes neotenicus P1 segment gut microbial communities from Petit-Saut dam, French Guiana - Emb289 P1 | ecosystem: Host-associated > Arthropoda: Insects > Digestive system > Gut ...
TAATATAATATAATATAATATAATATAATATAATATAATATAATATAATATAATATAATATAATATAATATAATATAATATAATATAATATAATATAATATAATATATGTATTTCTAGTGTCGCTACATGGATTGAAGTTTATAAAAGGAAACATGGTGTATAAGTTCTTCCCGTATCTTCTTGTTTGCCATTCTTAATGTCTGCAATGTTAATCCGATAACATTAATCTGCCAGCATTCTAGCACGTAACGAGACCTTCTCTACTTTCGGAGGCAATGAAATCCCAGAACGATATGTGTGAACTTCCAACAGCAGCAACATTGTACTGCTACGAAAATTAAGAACCCCTTGGTTTGTGTCTGTATTCATTTTCAGGAACAACATGAAGCCCATTCGGCCATGGATTGGAGTTTTATACTCTTGCTTATAGTAGCTTTACTTGCTGCTGTGACAGCAATATGAAAGTTATTCCGTTTTCACGATTTACCTCAACAACATATATGGGAAGATAATAGGAAGGAAACTGTAGAGAGGAGGAATGAAATTATTTCCTGCAGGGAAGTCCCTTTCAACAGAATATTTATGGGGAAAGCGCTTTTTTGTAACTATTAAACAAAAGTAGACTTCTCTTATTTTTCTTTTAACTAAAAGGTACAGGGTCATTAGGCTCAAATTCGTTAAATACAAGGAAATGTCCCAATAATTCAAATGTGATTATGACAGTCACACTGACGTATAATACAAACACACATTGCAAGTTCGTTATTTAATGTAGGCTTAAGTCGCATTCTGTAGGTTGTATAAATAAAACACTTTTAGCAGTCTGTCAGTATACCTCACACAGGCCTGGTTTAACTTAAACCTGCAAGCAACAAGCAATCAATTTGTGGGGGGGAGTTCAGTTTAAAAAATTGTACGTTTTATTTCGAAAAATATTGTATAAATAACAGCACAGGAAGCTTGTAGAGCATATATGTCTGTTTGTATGCGTCATTTTCTACGTAAGTAGCAGCCATTTGAAATGAATGATACTAACTAAAGGAAACATATAGCATAGAAGAAAGAAACAAACAAACAAAAGAAAGACAATGGGCTGCAAAAAAAAAAAAGATTTTTAACGAACATCAGCAGGAGATGATTTACTCAGTGGCTGATGGATGAAGTTCTGATGGAGGTAGCCTGAAAATTCGCTCCAACAGGCAAGCCGAAGTAAAGATATCAGTTCATTGAGATGTTCTAGGGCGGACAGTCGCGTCAAGATGTGAAAGTTCTCCGACCTTTCGGGGTCGACTCCATTTCAACCTTCAGGATGCTGCTGATGGCTTGATAGAACAAGCCATCAGCTTGGTAGAATAAGACATCAGTTTAGTAGAACAAGATATCAGCTTGGTAGAACAAGTCATCAGCTTGTTCTACCAAACCGATGGCTTGTTTTACCAAGCCATCAGCAACACCCTGAAGATGGAGACGGAATCAGTCTCTGAAACGTCAAAGAACTTCCACATCTTGACCCGGCTGTCTGCCTGAGAACATTTTATTGAATTCTGTCGCCGCGAAAGCTTCAAAACTGATAAATATATCAGCTTTTTAACGTTCGTGTTTCCGTGCATCTTTAGTATAATTAGAATTGATAACCAACAAGATGCAACTCTTCCGGTTTATTTACGTCTAACCAGCTCTACATGTTTCGGGCGATGTTTTCGCCCGAAACATGTAGAGCTGGTTAGACGTAAATAAATCAGAATAGTTGCATCATGTTGGTTATCAACTGTAAAGATATAAGTGTTAATCTTGACTCAAAAATAATTGTATTTAAGAAAACTAATGGCTGGAAATTATAAGTCGTACACCTGTCTCAGAAACAAGTTGTTGCAATATTTTAAAGATCATAATATCACATTCCTTTGCGAATTGTACTGCCCCAGGATCAAAACCTATGAATATTGAAAGTAAGCCGTATCAAGTCGAAATATATTTTGTTTGTAGAAGATGGACTAGGAGTAAATTCTAGATTTTTTCTCAAGACATTTGTGGTTGGAATTCCGGTAAAAGCACCTGCTATCCTGAGGTTCTTCGCGGCTTCTCTCAGACTCTGCAGGGAAGGAACGAGTTATTATCTCTATTAGGCGTCGACTGATTTCTTCCAAGAACTTTTCATTTTATAATTCACTAACGGCCCTACCAGTCGTCGCTACACTTGTGTATTCTGCGACGCTGATAACGCAGTCGAATAAACCACAAAATAATCGTACAACGTAACTTGCATAAGCCATGTAACACGTGTCAATAAGAATGGCAGATCTTAGTAAGCGTTACATGTTATACCATACACGAATACTTTGTGCGAAGGACCGTTTGTACGGTTATTGATAGAGTTCAGTTTGGGCTTGATTTATTGTTTCGATTGGAATTAGACAAAATCTCTAACACTCTATCGGTTATATTTGGTCAGTGAGAACCGTAATGACGTTTCCTCACAATCTCTTACTGTAGCACATCAACCCAGCTTATTAAACGTTAATATCATTATTCGAAACCTTAAATATGAAGGGCAGACTGAAATGATCCTCGTTCATTTTATTTCCTCGCAAGGGTTCAAAAATGAAGAGTTGAAATACCCCTTTTTCGGCCGGCAACTTCTCATGCACTTTTGCGATGCGGATAATCTAAACGCTGAGATAAAGGCGAACTTGCCTCTTGATCCATCATATTTAATGACATCTAAAAAAGAAGGTAACAAACTCTATGATGACGAGAACTTTGTTCTGACTTCATTGTGTACATGGAACGTCTGTAGCAGATGGTATATATGAGACCTCCACCTATTGACCATTGACATTTAAGTATTTGTCCCACCGTGGCACTAGGACTTTTATTCTGACATAGAAGAAATCGGTGTCTCTAAGTAGGATGTGACAGATTACTTCACGTCGGGGTCTGTTGCAAATCGATTGGCTCCAGGCGTTTCTTAAGGGAACCAAAAGGATGAAAATAGCAGAATACAAGCTCAGGGCTTTAGGGAGGGTGGTCCATAACCTTCCAGACATAGCACTGCAAACATTCACAAGTATGGTTGGCAGTATTAGGCCCTGCGATTTATACCAGGATCTATTCTGTATTCGGAATTGTACGTTTGTCCTACGCATGTACAAATTTCATATAGTTACCAGGATGAGAAAAACTACACGTAGATCTATATCTTGGGCTGGGCGAATTTTGATTCGATTATCTGCCGTTCTTTAGAAATATATTTCTTTCATGGGATGGTTAAAGTGACTTGAAGTTTAATCGAACTTGATGTATGGTAATATAGCGAATTCTAAGCCTGTAGGTTCTGCAGAGCTGTATTACTTTTGCACATTTATTCCTGTGTTAGGGAGTGCTCATAGGACAATTGTCACAGCAACTCTACAAGATTTGATTACCGGTCATTATTACACACTCCCTGCTTCCGAACGATGCGATCCTGTACGTTATGGCAAAAGTTCGCCTCTGAAATTGAAGAACAGATGTTAGAGACAGGGGAGTAATATTGCGCCATTACATGGGTGAAGATTGTAGAACACGGATAAGGGTCGTATTACGGAAGAGAGTCGGCTTTCATTTGTGGGAGAAGGGGTGAGGACTGAAGTGTAGAGGTAAGGGGAGGATATAGTCCTGGAAGGGTATTATGTCCAGTGATGACCGGAAGTGTTGGTCATCCTCACCGCAGATATCTGGCTGGAAGGTTGGTTGAGGTTTCAGAAGGAGGCGGCGTGGAGGAAATGGGTTGATTGCCTGACTACTGCTTCGCCCTCATTTGCATCCCAAATCGACTAAAGCTACAACAAAGTGTATGTATACAACGCAGTGTACATGCGAAATAATTAAAGGAAGGTTGCAATATTGGACGGTCTATATGTATAAAACTTGTAAGAGCAAAACGTCAAGTACCAGTTAATATTTGCTGGGCGTACGAAAATTTTGTGCTTGTTAAAACTGCTGAAGTCAATTAAACACGGTTTGCAGAATCAGACAATTTTCTTGCAATTATCCCTGCAGCTATAAAACATCAAGAGATTACTGGATTTTACAACTTGTATTGTTCTAGGCTTCCTGCGGTAAAATCTAATATTAATTCCGGGTTTCTTTCCAAAATCTTTTTCTCAAGTTAATTACTTTCATTTGTAACTTGGATAAGACATTTCACCTAACGTCACAGCACGCTAACAGCAGGGAAAATGTCTACTCCAATTTAGAGGAGACGAAAACTCAGAATCCATTCTTTGTGATTTTCAGTAACTGTAGTCCTTGGTCACTTCAACTATTAACCAACTAATGCACCTATATAACTTTCACTTAAAACATTTTAAAACACTTAAAACCACTCCGACATGTTTCGATCTTTTCAGATCATAATCAGGGAGTTTCGTGAATATGTAATAACTTTAGCAAGGAACGACGAAACTCCTTGATGATGATCTGAAAAGATAGAAACATGTCGGAGTGGTTTTAAGTGTTTTAAAGTGTTTTAAGTGAAAGTTATATAGGTGCATTATTTGGTTAAGAGTTGAAGTGATTTTACGAAATGCACGTTGCAACGATGAGTTTCATTTATAGTCTTTGGTGTTTACGTACTGCAGATAAAAACCCAGTGTTGCAAGATTATTAATACTACAGTCGCCTGAAACTAAGAACCACTACATAGTTTTTGTTTTATTCATTCATTTAATCGAACAGCATATCGAAATGTATTTAAAAGCAAAACAATATAACGTTTGTCGTTCATTTCCGTCTAGTGTTGAGACACAGAATACGCGATTCTTCTCCTCGCCCAACCCCAGACATTTCCATCATACTGTTCTACACGATCACCCTTTGTAACTTTGTTGTCCCGACGCGCTCAGTCTGGTAGGTGACCCTCTTTCGGGAAACGGATGTTGTTCACCGAATCACATATAGTTTTAATTATTTCTTTTTTTACTTGTTTTATTTACTCATTTTATTCTTGATATAAAATAATGGAGCGCTATAGCCAGTAAAACAACTAGATCATTTCTAGGAAACTGACACAATCACATCTCTGTACACCTACTTACACCACACTCGTAAGCGACTGACTTCCTTGCTGGACTGCTAGCGTCCGTTATCAGTTGCTAACCTTTTCGGCGTTTAAATCTCTCCCCTCCTACCTATCACCAACAGTCCTGAATATACGTTGACAGATTAACCTACAACGCATGACCATGAACCGTCCGTAACTGACGCCAGCAAATATATTAAAAATGTTCGGCTACACTGTGTTTACTTTTATTAGCTCGAATGTTGTGGGCGTTGGTATGATGATAAGTTGTCATAAAACTCAGAATTACGGTCTTCGGAATTTGTCGCCACTTATTTTGACACTTAGGTACCAATATATTAGAGGAATGTGCTGCCTATGGTTTTCAAGGTAGAAGAGAAGGAGTTTTCCCAGAAGGTTGTTATCTGTTTACCAGATTACAAAATATTTCCTTCCCAGCACACAGTAACGTCCATAATGCACGCCGTGAGAAACTGTTAGGTCGCCTTTCTCTTTTCCAAAACCGTCCCGACCGTCTCTGGAGCCCACAAAGCCTTCTATTCATTAGAATCGGAGTTATTTCCCGGAAATAAAGTGGCGGGGAATGAAGTTGACCATTCGCCTCGACATAGTGTTGAGGTTAAGAATGAGAGGTGATATATCACTACTTCCTATATGACTTCACGCTGTTTACAGGGACATCATTACCTTTACATTTACCTTCAGGACCCACCCCACGTGAAGATGGGCGGGATAAATAATGTGCGTGGTTCAGACTATATGTTTCAACATTTCGATTGGTACACTTGTAGAAAAAGACTACGTGGGACATATAGCTGCGGGTAGAAAGTTAGGGTGTATTTTGGATTTAGCTTGCCAAGGGAGGGCATTTGGATTCCGTAAGAGGAGAGGGAATTTGTTCTACATCTATGAGAATATCATATTCAGGAAATACGCTTGTCACACACTTAGTTAATATAGTCTGCCCAGGAAAAACAAAAACCTTTGGAATTGACGCTTCTCTTGGCTTCTATCGGGGGACCTATGGTAGCTGAAGAAGTCAATACTTATCTTCCTCAAGGTACCTTACCAACCCCCTCTTTCTCCTGATTCACGACTACCCAGTGACAAGGCTCCATCAGCTACCAGGAACATTTCTATGCAAATTCTACAGCAGCTTCGTTTTGAGAAGTGTTTCCCTCCCCCAGCCACCACCCACCCTTTTTCGTCCAAAGCCCCTGACGATTAAACACCCCCACTCACAACAGTGCATAGAAAATAAATTTGTTCCTTCAAACCCCAGCTACTGTTTTATGATGGAGGAATTTTGGTTCGATTTCCGGCAGGACCAAGAGATTTTTTTTTTCTTGTTGGAAGCTTCCAGACCGGACCTGGGGTTCACTCAGCATCTTTTCGATGGCCAAAAGCAGCTTTTTTCCCCTGGAATAAAATGTCCAAAGCGTGAAGCTGACCACTCAAATCCGACTAGTGCCGTGTTTGAGAATCAATGCATTCAGTCACACACACACACAACTTCATGGTAGCACAGAGATAAATGTACCACTTTGTAACTTGCGGTTGGTGTAGGCATAACCCTACTTGCAATTACTTATGCCTATGCGTAGACTTAGCTGAAGAAGTGGAGATTACGTTTCTGGAAAGATATTTAAATAAGTTACATTCACTGAATAAGGTATTCTTGGCCACTGAAAAATTAAATAACACATGATAGCAACAAAAATGTGTTTCACAGTTTCCATTCCATGTATTAAAATGCAATTATTATAATGCAAGCCAACAAATGGAACTGTTTTATACAGTTTGTTGTACTCCCTTATGAAAGGCTAATAAGAAACTAAACATGTACGAGCTAGTGGTTTTTATAATATTATTGTAACTTTAATACAACTCTGTACATCAGTTGGCTTTATTCGTATTAACTAAATTTTAAAACAATGAAAAACTGAACTTCTTCAATGCCCAACAAACAAAAAAAATTACCCCTTCAAATATGTCAAAGAAAGGTTCCATAAAATAAATCAACAATTTAACACAATTTAATGTACTCTCTGATGATGGAAAAACAAGGTGCTAAACGAGTAGCAGTTAGTGTTTTTATAATATTATTGTACCTCTAATATAATTGAGTACGTAAGTTGGCTCATATCTTATTAATTGAAAGGGTGTTTATTTGTGTACATATGATGTCACACTATTCAGGTTAAGTACAGCACAAAATAAAATATTTGTTTACTAGGTCTGCTTAAAATATGGAAGTCTCAAAGAATTATGAGTTCCAGGTGGGCTTCAAATAAGTGCTATAAGGATATTAGACAATAATTTGGGGAAGCTAGTTCAACATTGGCATCAACAGGCAGTTCTTTAGATTATGGATCAAGAAATGTAATATTTGAGGCTCAGGAGATTTGAGCTTTCTTTTTGTAAGTTATCAACTTCCTAATCTAACTGTAGTTTCTTTCGAGAAAAGTAATAAATTCGTAGATGGGGACGTTCATAAGGAAAAGCTTGTGCAGGAAAAGCGTCAGCCGAAGAATCATAAAAAGCGCACATCCGACCGTCCTTATCTTCAACATTCTTCGTATAAGATGCAAATAGCGCCGGTTACATGGAGTTTGTATCTGTCTTCTCTGTTAATAGGCATTAATTATCTCCAGTCCTGAACATTAGGTTTGGATGAAACACGATAAGTTGTGCACTGGGAGTTGGACCCATACACAATCAATATAGAGTTTAAATCGAAATTAATAAATTCGTGTATAAATATAAATACCCACATGATGTAACTTATAACATATAAACAATTAAGATATAAAACACATCCATTGAACTGTTTTTGGAAGTCCGTGAATATTAGAGCACATTGAAGGAAAAAATGCAAACATTTATATTAGAATGGAAATATTATGCTTATGTCCTTCATTAGAGCTCTAGAAATAGAAATTTACGCGATTTTTGAGTTTTTCAGTCTGTGTGTCTGAGAATTAACATCTTCGGGCACATGACGCTTCGTCACTGGGTAATAGATTCCCGGCGTTTCGAAGGCATTACTTTCTTTCGAAACGTCGGAAGCCGACTACCTAGTGACTCAGCATCACAAGCAGAGGAACGGAATTCTCAATAGATATGTAGTTAAAATAATCGTCGAAGCTGGTGAGGTAAGCAAAATAGGAAAGGAGTCTTTTGAAAATATGTTTTGTATCCGTCAGTAAAATAGAGAGGAAGGGGTGACACCATGTATGGAGGAAAACACCTTCGAACAAAAGACTTTGCGCCATTTATAGAGGGAGCCTGAAGCCTGCGCTTTAGATGACTAACGTATATTAACAGAGTAGTTTGGTGCATGGCGCTTCAATCGTTTCGCTCCTCAATTGTCTAATTCACCAGCATTCTGTGCTGCAAAGTAGAAATTACGGAGACAATGGTATCCCATCTACCTTCTAATAGGCTTTACTACTCTTCCTATAGGGAGGAGACGAAACATAGAATAAATCTATTTGCGAGGGAAAGAGAACTGCGTATATGGGAGGTGGTCGGGTAGCTGTATATATATGGTATGATGGGGTGGATGCCAATAAATCCCTTCCTTTAATTAGGGCTGCTCTCGTAGCACCCAGCTGTCACGTCATGTGACCTGACACTTTTATGACGATTTACTGCATTTCCTCCACGTAGGGAAGAGACTGCTGCGGTAATGTCGACTTGACTGACGGACAGGCATGCATTCAAATGGCTTGCTTTGCTCCTTCACTCGATCGCTCAGAGCTCTGGGATGGGGGAAGTTGGAACCAAGACACATACCAATGTCTTGCCAAAATGTACATTCTAGCGAAAAAGTGTGTGCAAAGTATCTTTCCCGCCCAGGAACTGAATTAGATCCATTCAGACCTAACATTTTCATGTTGGCATATATTCTCATTCAGAAAGTGTAGTTATGTTTATTTCATGCTACTGACAGGTCGTAACCGGTTACATTTAACTATTAGGAGATGCGAAATATTTAATACACGTGGGAGACACGAGAAATTCGTAAGCAATTTGGCAGGAAAATTTAAACTGAAGAGACGATTTGGAAAACCAAATCATAGATGGCAGAACATTAATTCAGCTGGCAAGACATAGGATGGGACGGTGTGAACTGGATTCGTCTAGCGTGGTGTAAACAATCAAGATTTCTACAAAATTTGGTATTGGTGGTCTAAAATAATGTTGTCGGTTTAGTTCGTGTTTAGGTAGATTTCAGATTGAATGCCTGATGGTAAAATCGTTTCCTCAGTACTTAAACCACAGACAGCGCTACTCTGTTTACAAATGCCATCTGAAATAAATCCGTTAAGCTTTGTGTTCCTGTGACCGTGCATCGTGAGCAAAGCGTGAAGAAAGAATACCAACAAGATGCAACAATATAGATGATTTATTGTCAATCCGGTAAGTTTCCAATGTTTACTTGCAGTTTATTTGACGACTTTATTAATAACTGAGACTTCAGAGAATCAAATAATTAGAGCACAGTGACAAATTAAATAAAATGAAAACGACAGAAAACGACAGTGAACTAATTTCACGCTCTGTCCCGAATTTGCCTGAAGGGGGCCTGGCATAAGGAAGACAATCTTAGGCAGGTTAGTGGAATTTCCGGCCAGTTTGAGCCAGGTACATTCAAAACACATACAATTTTATCTTTTGCCATTTGGTTTCCATACTTGTCTTAGCGTAGGTACAATGGACCTGCACCCTTTACCTTATGTGCTGCTGTTGATAATAAATGTCGCCAGTCATTGTTTTGTACAGTGTACGTAAGAGAAAATGTATCATCCGGAGTTAGATATTTTAATAGGAACAGGTAAGGAGCTCCTGTGGGACGGTAGATGGAAGTCAGTAGCTGAGTGTTGTGAGCTGAGAGGTGCACAGGAAGCTGTCTCTTCGTTGGGCGTTAGTTGTTCGACAAATTATTAATCGTGAAAGGAAGAAACGGCAAGAAAGATAAAGTCAGGGAGAGAACCCAAGCTTCTTTAAGAAATATGCCATGCCAGTGGTAACATTTTAAAAAGCAAGCAGACGCCGTTCTGCACAAGAAAGTTAAATGTAGCCGAACCCCAGCCGTGTGCAAACATCAATGGCCCCTGGGCGCGCGTAAGTTATACCTTCCATAGTTCTGCCATCATAATATAGGAAGCACCACACAGCATAGAAAATATTCCGTTTCCTATCCGCCTCTCGCTTCCCCAAGAGAATGAAAAGTATCCGATATTTTTCGTAATGCACTTTTTGTCCTGCTCTTTAAAATGTGTGTAAATAGTTCAGCCACTGTGAAAAGGAAACGTAACTTTAAAATCTTTAGAGACAGCCTCCTAGGTGCTGCTGTCTAAATGTCATCCCTTCACGACCCGCGAGTTCAAAACCTACCTATAAAGGGGAAAGAAGTTTCCTCAAAGTCACACTTAGCCATACAATTTGTGTAATAATAAAATGTTTTAATTCCCCTTCCTTTCCAGGCAGAATGCTAAAACGGTAAGAATTATCGACGCTAAAGATTATTTTGCTGCCTCCTTTTCCAGAGCCGAAGACTGTTCGTTTTGCTGCCTCAGTATGGCGAAGTATCTTCGATTTTGGATTAAAATCCAGCCAGTTTCTCTGAAACGTCTAAATTTTTTAAACGTCCATGTGACAACACGATACCCTCTACAGTGAATTCAGAACGCAATGAGAGCACGAGATTTGATAAGGACAAAAACCCTCTTGAAGAAACCCGGAGGTTCAGCACCGCTGATAGTACAGTCCGGCATTGGACATAACGTAAGCCGCGTTTCTGATGAGTTATTACAAGCATCTCTTACGGAAATTATTTCTTCTATAATAATCTTGGGCTACAAAACATTGACCCATAAGCCTACATTCGGACTGCCCGGATATTTCTTAATGACACTGTATCAGCTACAGAAGCTACAATGCGTCCGAAGACACGTGAGAATGATTCTGTGATTGACTCCAGAAAGGAAGATTTATTGTCTTGTTCTAAGTACTTAAGAGGCATTTGTGTCAAAGGACTTGGGGAAACGGAGATAAAATCTATGATTAAAATTGGTAACAGTTCCGACAGGAAATGACTGCATTCTCACCAAACATGTGACCCTGCATGCTGTGCTAGTGTGTTGTGGATGTGTTTACTGGAGGATCTATTTTGGCGGTTATTCCAAAGATACCTAGAACGTGGAAAAAAAATCAAGTGGTCATAAATGATGAACAGGCAAGGAACCAGTCTTCGCCGTTTGCTAATGTATTATACCAGCATTTCCCTAGAAGTACTTAGCGAAAGGACTAAAATTCAGTCAAGATAGCAAGTCACGACTTGAATCTAGGACTTTCAGAATACAAAGCTTGGATACTATACTCAAGTACAACATTGGGTATAACCAAGAATTTTGATGGATATATCTTAATTAATCCTTTGTTGTCCGAGTAATTGTTGTGAATTCCAACCGTCTGGTCCACAATAATATTCCAGAAAATCTCTAATCTTCAAACTTTAGACACAGCGACTAGCAAATAGGAACCTAAAACACTTTAACCCTTTGACGCCTAAAGACCCCTATAGTGGTCGTGCCGCACCGCTAACCTCTAAACGTTGCATTTTATATATTTATTCAACAAATACAGGTACTGAATATTTTAAACACGGTATATACA
>Ga0123355_10016170_pt1 | contig 11747 bp, 11 predicted proteins | sample TergutEmb28metaG_3_FD_89872 | JGI IMG/M metagenome (GOLD analysis project Ga0123355, IMG submission 89872) | Embiratermes neotenicus P1 segment gut microbial communities from Petit-Saut dam, French Guiana - Emb289 P1 | ecosystem: Host-associated > Arthropoda: Insects > Digestive system > Gut ...
AGAAGGGTAACTCCTATCCAGTTACTATAATTTGATAAGTCTCCTATCTTCGGTATCTTGATAATTAATCCTTATTCCCAATCTTCAGGGATCTCCTCTTCCTTCTATATTTTCTCCAGTTGTGGATACAGCATTTTTACAGTTATTTCAGGATCAACTTCTAATATTTCCCAATTTATATTATCTAAATATGCTGCTTTTGCATTCCTTAACTGTGACAAGGCTAACTTTATTTCAATTTTTGTAGGAGGGTCCAAGTTTACTTCAATTTCATTTTCACTATTATCTTCTTCTTCTATGTTTCTCATTTCTTGCTTACTTCCTACTCTGTTATTGTCTTTGTTAAATATTTCGGAAAAATGTTCTTCCCATCCATTCCTGATTTAGTTTTCACTGGTCTATTCATCCTAAATTTTCTTTGAGACAGCTTTCTCGTAATACTATAAAGCTCCCTTACAGCTATAAAGCTCCCACCACTATGATTACATCCCTTTTTTAAATTGCGGTTCTTGTTTCATGCAGTTGATTGTAGAATTTCTCTTTCATGTCCTTGTTCTTCATTTCTGATGGGGCATAACACTGGATAATTGTTAAATTACGGATTTTTGTTTTAAATCGTCCTAATATTACCCTTTCTGAAATTTTTTACCATTCCATTAAGCTTCTTCGGTCTTCTTTGCTCATTAGGATGCACACTACGCTTCTATGATCTAAAACTTCACCAACGCCTCAGAATATCAGGCAGTTTCTATTTTGTGTTTTTATCTACCGTTTTCTTGTCACCGTATTTCACTCAGACCCGTAATATCAAATTTATATCTTGCCATTTCTTTCTCTGTTTGCTTTAATTTCCCTTACTCTCTCAATGGCCTTACACTCCAGAGCGCTATTCTCGTTTTCCATTTCATTCCAAAGATGTCACCTCATATATCACGCCGTTTACTTTTCATTTCATTTTCTTTAATTATAGTATTTAAGTTGTGCAGGTTATTAGCCAACAGCATCCGATCTTAGTGATGGGGCTGCCATCTAAGCCTCTGAACAGGCTGATTTTCTGTCGGGGTATTTTCCCCTAACCTTTGAAGGCCAACTTTCTCCACAAGGCAGTGGTTCTGGTTTTGGTCCACCCTGGGTATTTTATCACCCAGTACCCACCATATCTGGTGAGCTTTCCCCTATCCGCCACCTGGGGAGGCGCTCGATGGGAGACCAGCAACTCCACACGAGATATAATCAATAATAAAAGCATACCCCTTGCAATAGGTTGTGTACATTGTTATCAGTGTAAGTCTCCTATTAAAGATTTCGTTATGGAGCAGTGGATTCAAAAATGAAACTGAGGAAAATATTGACTTTAAATCCCTGAAACTTAATATTAAAGGATAAAAAAACTTAAATTGAAGATCAAATTGAGTTGCGTACATTTGGATCGAATTCGGATTTAATTATTCTTAATTCTAAATTCGCGTAATTTGGTTTAGGTTCAGGCAAGCTAACTTTGGCACTTTGAAATTATTTGACAGCTTATTTTTTCACTCCCACTGTATATATTGTGAAAGTAGTTATTTAGAATATATAATTAGATGATTTTACTATATTGTCTTAGAGTCCTTTTTATCAGATAAGTAACCTGATTGGTGGCAGCTTAAAACTACCCAGCGGAACGCTACACAATCCTTTACCCGTAGTATTTGTCGATATAAGATTTGGTGGAAGTCCAGCCCCATTCCGACATCAAAATGTCGAAGGCTGCAGAGTTTAAGAAATAGGGGCCTATAATCTGTCTTGACATTCAGGTCCGTTTATAATAAGGTTCTCATTTTCGTGATTGTGTTGTAGTGATACGAACCGAAATAGAAAGTGCAGATCCCGCAACTACTTCAGTAGACTCTTCTCAAGTCCTTACGGGGATTATAAGTAGAGATATTAAAACAGGCACAACGATCTCATAAAGTAATGTACTTTGTGCAAAGGAACTGTAACACGAACATTTCCGCGCAGTGTGTTCAAAGAGGAGTGCCTTATGTTTGTCGTCATTAACAGTCCTATATTCCGTCACCACCTTCGCTGTTGGGGGTCCAGCCCCATCCGTGCAGACGTTAATTAAATTACTTATGTGAAGCGATTGCAAGGCCAGTGATTAATTATGCTCAGCCTAATAAAGTCCGAGCAAGAGAGAGACAAAAATAAAGAATTAAGAGGAATTAAATATAAAAGGAAAGACAGAAAGAAATCTAGAAAGAATGGAGGTAAGGAGAAATGAGAAACTGAAAAAAGAAAGAAAAAACAAGGTACAGAAGAATGGAAGAAATGAAAACTAAAGGAATGGAAGGGCGACAGAAAAAAAAGGAAATAGCCAAGGGAAAAATGGAAGCACGTAAAGAAATAAAACTGGGATGAAAGGCAAAAAAGAAAGATTTAAAGAATGAAGAAAGGAAAATTCTCCTAATACTATCCAATGGTATTTAAATCTCACGGTTCTTTCTCTTATTTAAGTTTATTGAAATTCGAAGAAACGTTGATCTGAAACAATCTACTGTTTGCTCACTTGCTGGTGATTATTTTGGAAGTTCCGCTGTTTCAACTGAATATATCCCTGCTAGCGTCTGACTGACAGACAGCTACGAATGTGGTTTCGCAAGTGCTGAAATTCAATCACAGACGTTAATTTGTAAATCTAAAGAATGCACTGACCTTTCTGCTGTAGCAAAACCGTTTAACAACACTGCGTAAATCATGAAGAAAAGGGCAGCAAGTTGCGGAATGTATTTCATTATTTCCGCATACTTCACTATTGTAAATACTTTGGCGCATTAAATATAGGAACTTATTTCAATAATGGTGAAACATATTGTCCATTAGTTAATAGGTTTAGAGTTTAAAACGTCTAAATACGATTTTTTCTTCTCTGTTTTTGTAACTACCAAAATATAAAATGCATCCAAAATATTCATTCTTCTCTTTCAAGAAAATGAAAATTGGTTTTAAATGGCATTTTAAAAACAAAACCAATTAAAATAAAGAAAAGGCAATCATACTGAAGCAGATTACTTTTACGTCAAAAGTGGAAAGACACATTCAACATAGTGTGTTTGTTTAATTCGATTTGATATATTTTTTCCTTTTGGGGATCGTCTAACCAATGTAACCAATCACTTAATTAATAGTCTCTTTTATGATGAGCATATTTCAAAGACTAAGGGGTGGAAAATAAAATCTCTTGTGCCAAATCTGATAGAGAGTTTTGATCATTTTTATTTCAATAATTCAATTATTTCTGTCGCGTTTTACATCTTCACAATTTGAAGAATTGAGATACATTTACATGCACCGATAGAAGCTATGTTCTTGACTGGATGCCAGTGGTGCCATGTACTTTTTACCCTACCACGCTATTTGCATAAACAAATAGACAAACATACCTCATCTGTTGCAACCATGATCAAATGTTGATAACAGACGACAACTTGGAAACAAAGCGCTTTTATATACAGGGTGTTTCAGGAGGAATAGTAAACACTTTAGGAGGTGGTAGTATGGACTATTCCGAGTAAATAAGTTCACATAAGCATGTGTCCAATTTTCAATGGGAGTGATGATACAGCTGTTTGAAGTTGGCGCGTACAAATCACATTTTTTCTGTGGAGATGGATGAAAAGCGAAGCCTACAAAGCAAAATTAAACACAAGAGACGAATTTGTCACTCGCATTATGAATAGTGCTGCCCTCATAAAGAAAGAACGCCAAGATGACCTCAGGAAAGCTACACGTACTATTGCCAAGAGGGTTGAAAAGTGCATTGAAGTCGATGGTGGGATTTTTGAACACCTGCTTTGAACTGTTGCAATTTATTTATAACATTTACATAACCAATAAATGCAATCAATATGCCATTTGTCATTCTTTCATAACTTTTGTAAGGCTTTTTATGCGTAACATTCAAAGAGCTGTGTCTCCACGTCTATTGAAAATTGGACACATATTTATATGATCTTATTTACTCTGAATAGTCCATACTACCACCTTTTAAAATATTTACTATTCCTCCTGAAACACTCTGTATAAGCATGTGAGAATTATTCGTATAAGATGTAGTAGCCATAATATGTAAGAATATTTTTCAAACTGTAAATAATTTTACAGCACGTGTTTTCAATAATTCAACCATGAAGGCCTTTTGAAAATATTTCAGTACTGCATGCACATGGGGACCGCGGTGGTACAGTGGTTAAGAATGGTTAAGGTGTTGTGCTACAAATCGGAATGTCGCTGGTTCGTCCCAGCTGGTGTCACTGGAATTTTTCATTGATGTAAAGTCCTTCCGATCACATTATGGCCCTGGGGTCGACTTAGCCTCTAAGAGAAATGAGTACCAGGAGCATTTCCTAGGGGTAAAGGTGGCCGGTGTGTAAAGCTGACAACCTTACCACCATCCTGTGTCGTCGTCATGAAATCTGGGAACATTAAATTCCTGGAACCCTCTGGGCCAGACCAGGCCTGTAACGGGACTTTTATTTGTGAAGAGCAAGCATGAGTGATTATGAGAGAAAAAGAATATAAATTACCACATCCTGATTCCGACATTTTCTTCAGTGAAATGAGTAAGACTTCAAAAAGCTTGGTCACTTGAAGAGTCATAGGCGTATTAAAATGGGATATTTACCCACTACGAATACGAAGCGACAATTTGACCGCGTCTGTACTAAATGGTTTAATGTTACGACACTACGTCGAGCCAACACAAAAGTACTGACCTGCGCTAACTCCAACATACCAGTCATCCTCAGAACCCGAATATTTTCTCATGTCAAGAATTTACGTTTCCAAACTTCGCGTCAGCTACGTCTTCCACCAACCCATGAGTTATTAGAACTGAAGACGAAATCTGAACTCTATTTTTCGTTTTAGCATCCGCCGGCTCAATGCTCTGAAGCTGGAATTATGTCTTAACATATTTAAAAATTCAGTTCCTCCAACACGTACAATACACTGTATCTCCATTATGAAAAAGAATGTATTAATTCTTTTAGGGAAAAATAATCTCGGTTTATTTTCATAATCATGCAAAATAAATAAATACTGTGTCGACAAGATGCTGAATGCTGTAATGTTGAAGCTTACGTTATATATATATATATATATATATATATATACCACTGGGCTTTAGAACGTTAGTAATATTCGAACATCCACTTACAACCAAAAAGGTGACTGGGACCCAAATATCATGAACACTAAAAAGAGACCCAATTTAATACATTCTGAGGGTTTTGACAATGGTTCATTGTTTCCTGGTGTGGTTGTTCACAGACAATATTTTTTGTGTAGTCCCAAATTGCAACAACATATCGGACACTTTACCAGTTTTGCAGTCAGACTACATCTTGTTTTGTAGCAGGGAAGGGTGTTGTTCATACACTGAGTCCCTTCAATAAAGCTACTCCATATCACGAGCAGCATTCCCTGAAAACTTAGACTTAGCCACCCTCCGAAACGTCGTGCAAGTTTCCATACCTCACTACTGCTTTTATTTCGAACAACGGCGGTCGAAACAAAGTGGTGACGAGATTTTTCCTACTTGCCCTCCCCCCAGGCTCATCCAACATCTTGTCAAGTGCGTACGTGTTGAATTTCCCAGAAGTAAATCGGCCGGAGTGTGGGGTTTACCACTCACCCCTTCCATCGCCGAGATTGTGTATGGGTAGACAAATACCTGTACCTCCTCTCTGTGCTTTTGTGGCATGTTATATGGCGAACTTTGTCCTTTTTATTTTGACAGAAAGTAATGTCTATGAAGAACCTCCAACAGCAACATCCAGTTTGTTGGGTGAAGAGAGAGAAACCAACAAGATGCAACTAATCCGATGTTTATTATCAAACTTCTATCTCAAGATGTTTCGGGCACCATTATGCCCATCATCAGGAGAACAAGACAGTGTACTACTGCGTATGGTGTTCTGCACTGTAACAAGAGGGGGGAAAACGTAAGATGTGAGAGCTGTAGTATCTTTGTGTGGAGTAATGAGTAGTAAACATAGTTGGGAATTCGTATATATATATATATATATATATATATATATATATATATATTGCTTCAGGTCTGCTTGTCAAAAGGAAAAGGCAAAACTTGAGGGAAAACTTTCGCAGAGAACACGCGAAAATTTGAAACAGAATTGCAGGTAGTGAAGCTCTTGACGATTCCCCACTTTCTGCTTGGAAATACAGGGCTATTCGAAATGATTGTCGGGTTTTTAACAACTTGTCTTACACAATAGCCTTGATAAAGGAGTATGTATTTTTTTTATTTAATAGAATATATAGAGCACCTGTAAGGTATGTAAAAAATCTTCGAGTGTTCTTCCATTAAATTAAAGAACACATATACTCCTATCTCAAGTGTATTGTGTATGAAGTTGTTAAAACCCCGACAATCATTTCGAATAACCCTGTATTACAAACAGCTTTTGGTCCTGGTTGACATGTTTTCCTCTAGAAGACTGCAAACCAATATCCGTTCTGTGCCAAGCCAAGCTTCTGAGCCAGCTGAAGACAGTAATCAAGAAGATGAATACGGAATGGCAGATGATAGCATCATTGATGCTGACCTTGAGGTCAGCAACACCAGTGCTGATACACAAGAAGTAGAAGTCGTGGGTTCTGCTCAGAAAGATCCACCTGCAGGCACAAGTATGAACCCTTTAAGAAAACTAATGTATAAATGAAACGGAAAACTCTTAAATCAGATGCTATCAACCAGCTTCTTTCACTGGAGAAGAGGAAGATCGAGCAGTTTGAAAAAATGCATGAAAGCAAAAAGGCATGTGAAGAACGTGAGAAAGATGAAGACTATCATATCCTTATGAGTCTATTGCCTCGTTTTCGTGATGTCCCCAAACGGAGGAAGCTTGCAATCAGAACACGTTTACAACAAGTTATGATGGAAGAGGATATGAAAGCAGTAGTGCCAAGACCCACTTCAACAGGATCATATGATCATTATCAATCGTATCCTACAACTCCCTCACCGAACGCAACGCAAATGAGTCCAAGCCCAGCACCATATTCATTAAAGGCCTATCCCTCAGAGCCTTCATTGTGTGTATTGAAAACACCTAACAGTTTTCAGCAGTCTGTGAATCAATTTTACAACAGTAATAATTCTTGAACAAGTTTTAGTCACTATAATATCGACTTTAAGTGCTTAAATATATATTTTTAAATTTCTTATAAAAATAATAATAATAATTAAAGGCTGTTTTATGTCACAAAAAGAATTTTTCAGCAGACGTATCTTAATGTTACAGCGAGCCGTTCTTCTGGAGAAATACATTTCCTAAAATTACTTTGTTTTTCTATATATGGCCTAATATTATGTAGGATGTACCAGAACGTGTCGGGCCCCATTCTAAAATACTGAAAAAAGTGCTGCTTGCTCCAGCAACACTGGGAACAAAGTATGAAACTCGTCACACTTCTCTCTTTCGTCAAAAATTGGTTTCGTCCAATCGCTTCTCTCGTCCTCTAATAATAACATTAACAACAAAGGGTTTTCTAACAACAATAATTGTTCTTCCGTTTTAGTGCACTCCACACGAAGTCCCATTAAACACACGCTCGGTAGAGCGTGGTCGACCGATGGGTCCGCCGTGTACGCCAGTGTAAGAAATCGACCAAAAACGGATACATTGTGACCATTAGGTTACAGACATGGTGTCGTCAGTAGGGAGCTCTCAGAGGGACTTGTAGGACGTGGGCGGATTGGACGCTCAGACCGTACCGCGTTCGTGGGCACTAACAATCGACGACGCAGCCGACCACCTGCTTGCTGCTCACTTCACCACTAACACTCCAGCGCGATGTTGCGTCATAGTTCTCAACGTCCTCTCTTCGTTTCGTTTCGTAATTTTACGTCCGCTGATTACAAATAGTAAGTCTCTGAGTTACGGAATATTAATACGTGTGCAAGAAGAACTGTTTTATTATAATCAGGTGTTAGTACAGTTGTAGTTTCTCGATTTTAAGCATCTGAAAGACCATCAATGAAAACAACACAGCGAATTACTATGAACGAATGCACTGTATTACAACTCAGTACATTTCCAATTGTAATACTTCTAAATTCTCTGATATAATCTATATACTTGTACACAGAGAGAGTTTTGGAATAGTTGTTTACCGAAACATTTCCGTCTTAATTTCGGATGATCATGTAATGTAAACGTAGATTTTCGAATGAACTATGACTTATGTAACAATATAATCCAGTGAAGATACCAACCTCGTATTGAACAACTTAAATGCCAAGACATTTCTAACAAATTAAGTTTATGTAATTTATAGCGATGTGTGGTACAGCAGTATGCATCATGTTACGTCACGAGACACAAAGTGACATTAAATAGAATAAATAATTGATTCAGTTAATACGGTTTAAGACTGAAGGAAATGTAAGATATTTCACCAAAGATATTTCATTCTCAACAAACCATGTCAGATTGCTACAGGAACAGCAACTTAAAGTCGTGGATTTTGCTCTCGATTTTTACATTCTTCTGTCATCCCACAGGTGAGTAAATAGAGTTTTTTCTACTGATTTACAGGTTGAAGATTCGAGTATGGAACTTCGAACTGGGATTATTTATATATACGTGTTAAAGAACATGGGTTCGCTTTCTTTCCTATTGTTTAGCCAAGCTGTAGCCCCTACTGACAGCTGTTTCTTGAATAATCCAGAAGAAATTAAGGGTTTTCGCCAAACAAATCATGTAGGCTAGCGCCGAATACGCAGCTGTGTCAGAGTGATATTTAGTAATGTTTTACATCTAAAATCGTATAAATTCCGATTGCGATATGAGCGTACAAAAATATAATTAAGAAACTATTCAGAAAAAAATAAACCCATCGTAACTTATGTTGTGACTTTACGTATCAATGGTCCTCATATCTATTCGTGGCTTATTTAATAACGGTATCATTAACTTAAACATTGTAGCCTCTAATAATAAGTGACTATTGACTAATAAATTGGAAAGTGTTTTAAATGAAGTAGTTTTGTCCTAATGGCATCTAGTATCCCGTGTTAGGGGAGGGGCTGCAGAATACAACGAAAATCTTCCTCGAGTACAGCCTGTATTAACGTTGAAATTTGGACTCGAACCCGAAATAGACGTGCTAACCGCTCAAATGTGATTTTGTTTTTAAGATGCCGCTCATAAATTTGACACAACGGATTCTGGAGAACATGAAATATCTCAGAACAACATAATTATCGTCGAATCAGGTGCTGAATCAAGGAACTTCTGCTTACGCCTTAGACAAGGCAACGGTTAATCCCTTGCAGCAATCACTGTTTGGTTAAAAACGCTAAAACCACTGTATTCATTCACTTAGTTCATTGCTAATTCTAGCTACAATCTTCGCATATAAAATCCCTCTCACATACACCTTCCATTCTTCAATCTCACTAGTCTCCCAAAAATTCTCCTGTACTGAAGATTTTAAACATATATTTTTATTAATTTTTCACTTCCTGTGAGTTCGACGGGTTTCGGTAATCTCAGAGTTCTTTAACAAAGAATTTTTGTATATTACACATCCAGTCGAACACAACTATATTTCACCTAGTAGTACAGTAAGTATACAACTACCTACTGTACGACTAGGTGAAATATAGTTGTGTACGACTGTATGTGTAATACAAAAAAAAATTCTTTGATTTTGAACCAACACAACGGGGATGACGCACCTCAAAACTATAAACGCCAGTCGAGGCCCCATCCACAAGTAATAAGGCAATGTAGTGGTATACCTACTGCACTACTAGGTGCAATATAGTTGTGTTCGACTGTACGTGTAATACACAAAAATTCTTTGTTATAGATCCAACACAAAAGGGATGGTGTACCTCAAAACTCAGAGTTCTTGTTTTAATCAGACTAACAATGGCAGTACAACAGTAGCGTTACAGTCTTCATTTACTTTTAACTGTCTTGCAGCTTCCTATTTCTGGATTACATTAACACATTATAACATAAGCTACATTAACACTCTGTAGAATCGGGTTCCAGGTCCAATGTAAGTGTGAATCAGATACTGCATTTACAGTGCGCTCTAAACAGAAAGTCACGCAGATTGGACGAACGGAAATCCATTACAGAAAAGTGCATCAGTCTGAATTTAGAAAATAATATTGAAAAATGAATTTGGAAAAGACTTTTTTATCGCAAAAAAGAGAATTTAATAATTTCATCTGACTTGATAGGCGGTATTCAGAAATTCGACGCGAGGATCGATGTTACCAATATGGTTAGCGAGCACAGTGCAGTCCTAGCACGTATGTAGGTCAGACAACCTGCGAATAACGACTTCCTGGGGTCACTCCAGCATCCGCTAGAGGAAACGAGCAGGATATCAGACTGATACAGGTGTCCCAGAGGTAGTCTTCATATCGTAGGAAACACAATGCTTAAGAAAAGATGCCTGTGACAACAGCAGGGGAATACAAATTGTTCAAAAAGTAGAGACACGTTTTGAGAGAAGTTTCACAAATTACCTATCGTCTCCTTGGAGTGGGTGGCTTGCCTGTTTCGCACTTTGCGATCTCAGGTTCAGACCTCGGTCTAATGTTTGTCTATTCTGATTGAAGTGTTTCTTAATCTTCTTCAGTCCCTCAAAGAAAATTACAGGGAAAATCTTCATATTACACGACCGCTTACAATCACATCATTTTCAATTTATTACTGTACGTAAATATAATGAATATTAATCGGTATTCTGTTCGTTTTACCATTTGACAATATATACTTGAGCTACAAAGAGAAACAAACTACGCAGCGCCTTTAAACAAACCGTAAGCAATCAAAAAATTCCAAAGCCAAACTTTTGCTTGTTCTCTTCGCGCACTCACATGCCCAAAGTAAGAGATTCATAACGTAGACCAAAATTACTACCGCAGTGCACAAAACAATTTACCGGCCTCTTCATCCTTCGCGCTGATTGCTAAATATCAATCACGGAGTTTGAAACTTCTCTGAATCCGACAAAGTTAATCCTTTTAAATCAAAGAATAATTCAGTTAAAACAAAACTGTTAAAAATAGTTATTTAATAACCTTGTTACTCTAATTAAAAGAGTTTTAACTACGTTCTTCCAATGACATTCCTTAATATTTTGTAGTGAAATATATTAAAAGTTGCAAGTAAATGCATATCAACCATTAATCTCGAATCGGCCACTGCAGAATAAAGGCATAAGAAATGTTGAATAATAAAAAATGTAACTGGAGATGCAAATAACAGCGATGTTTACGAATCGGTAGAAGTATATTCGTCAGTCAAGCACTGTAATACGTTATATATATATATATATGTGTGTGTGTGTGTGTGTTTATTTATACTGACATTTATGGCCCTACTCCTGTGTGATCGAAGCACGGATGAAAGGTTGGGGAGAAAGTTCGCAGGTGTGACAAGACGAGAAATGCACAAAGACACGAAGACGAACACCTAAGTGGAGATGGCATTACACTTTTAAACTGAATTTTAATTTAGGATGTAAGAACTGGTCTGCGTAAAATGGGGCCATAATATGGTGCAGTACAGTAGCGAGCTGATGTACGTAAAGTAAAGAACAATCCGGTTCGGTAGTAAATAGGGAATTTTTTTTTAATGTTGAACGACTACCAGTTTTTCAAATAGGGCTGTTATCTCTGGATTTAGCTATGTACCATCGACTTCTCGAAGGCTAAA
>Ga0123355_10016171_pt1 | contig 11746 bp, 11 predicted proteins | sample TergutEmb28metaG_3_FD_89872 | JGI IMG/M metagenome (GOLD analysis project Ga0123355, IMG submission 89872) | Embiratermes neotenicus P1 segment gut microbial communities from Petit-Saut dam, French Guiana - Emb289 P1 | ecosystem: Host-associated > Arthropoda: Insects > Digestive system > Gut ...
AAGCGTTTGTGTTAAGAGAACTCGCTGAGTCAAAAGAAGAGGCACTGAATCCTGATAATATTATTGATGGACACGATGATTTTATGCACAAATGGGAACAACGCAGAAAGGCAAGACAAGATGCACTACAAGATTAAGAGATTAAAGTCTTTCGATTCGAGTGCATTTGAAGCAGATTCTTATTTGTATGCCCTAAGTCCAAATGTAGCAGATAAGTATTTTGATGACTATAGCTATAAGATAGGGTTAATTGAAGATAATCCATATATGTATCAAGAGTTTGACGATGATCCATATTTTCGGAGTGTCCCTTTAGTATATGGATATCGCCTTTTCTATCATATTGATGAGCATCGTAAATTTGTGATATTACATCGAATTATACATGGTGCAATGGATATAGAGCAGCAGTTGAGAAATTCTTGAAATTGCAGACATTCAACATTTACTGTTTTTGTAGAACTGATCCCGATTATGATGTACAATGCCGCTTGCCGTGCGAATATTTGAACACTGTGCAAATGTGGAGGTGTAAAAAGTGAATATCAAGATTAGAGAAGCGTATGAATCTGACAATCTCGAAATCCTATCTCTAATAAATAACGAGTTGGGATATCCTGGTGTAACTCTTGATGAATTATCGTTGAAGATAAATAAAATTAAATCAGCAGGAAATTACTATATATTTGTGGCGATTTCTTTAGACCGTATAGTGGGTTTTGCGGGAGTTACCAAAGAAATGGCACTTGAAATAGAAAAAGATTTTTTTCGTATCAGGGCAATGGCGGTATCAGAGGCACACCAAAGTAAAGGAGTAGGCAGTTCACTTTTGCGACATATTGAAGGTATTGCATCTGAACAAGGTGTTGAATTATTTGTTTTAAATAGTGGTTTTCATCGCACAGAAGCTCACAGATTTTATGAGCGTAATGGGTATATAAAAACATCGTTTTCGTTTAGTAAGGAAATCACGTAAAGCAAGTTAAGATAAGCACTTCCGAACATAGTGCTCTAAAATGGATTGTATCATAATAACCAAGATCTTGTCTTCCCGTCTTCGGGTTACTTCACAGACAACACGTCAAACCCTTTTGCGAGCTTGCGTGCATCGTCGTGCATTTTTGTCACTTGTTTTCCATCTAAATATTCGAGTATGGCGAGAGCATACTTTCTTGATGTTGCTAGCATATCGCGACACTCTGCCAGTGTGATCTCGTCGCTCTGGTTAAAATGTGCTTTTATCTGCTCGATTGCTTCGCCATATGCCGAACTATGCCAATATATCTGCGGTGTTACCATTGTTACCTCGCCGCTCGACACCATGCTTTCAAACACTTGCTCAAAGTCACGCTTCTCACTCTTTGAGAACATAAGTGAGAGTTCATCCGGCGATTTCACATCATACTTGCTGTCCAGTAACTCTGCATTTAATTTTTCGTGCATCATCTGTTGGGTTGGGCTATATTTAATCGAAAAGCTCGGCAATGCCGCTACTTTTTCGAACAGCTTAATTGTTCCGTCATTTTCCAGTGCTTTAATAACAGCAGTTGCTTCTGATGTGTCTGCATTTGAAATGAGCTTTTGGCGTAGCTCGGCAATATTCATCCCCGCTCTTAGAGGATGCTCCTTGTGGTAAAGCTCTAGGAGTCCTCTACATTCTTCAGTTAGCTTATCAAAGACTTTATGCGAAATATACTTGCCCGTCGTGAGTTCTATGAACTCGCGTTTTTCAACAAGTGATTCAATCGCTTCTTTACAGACTTTGACTTCAATATCCCCACGTGTGCATAGCTGCTTTTCTGAAAACACAGTGCCTAACTCATATGCCGCAAGCTTCGCAATGTCCTCTATGCTCCCCTGTTCGCGAGTTTTCAACGCGGCTATCGTTGTCTCGCTGTGGGATAGTTTGCCCTGGGGCTGTGAGTCGAGAATTACGCCACCGCCAATTGTTTCAAGGGGTGAATAGAATCTGACGACAAACCTGTCCCCACGCTTGCACGGTAGCGGTTCTTTAAGCTTCAATCTTGCGTAACAACTTTCACCATTTTGAAGCTCGTTTTTTTCAATTAGAAAGACTTTGGCAAGCATTGTTCTTGCACCATGATAAAGGTGGAGTTCTGATCTGTTTTTTATCGTGCGTGATGATTCCGGCAAGGCACTTAGTTTAACGTCAATCAAACTCGAAACAATGATAGCTCCCTCTGCAGTTATAACATCGCCGCGCTCTACTGTGCCACGCTTAACTCCGGCAAGACTTATTGCTGTCCTTTGTCCGGCAAAAGCTTCTTCAGCATTTTCGCCGTGGACTTGAATATTGCGGACGGGAGCTTTTTCACCTGATGGCAATATTATCGCTGTATCTCCAACTTTGACAGAACCCTCAATAAGTGTGCCTGTGACAACAATTCCAAATCCGTCTACTGGAAACACCCTGTCTATGGGCAGTCTGAATGGCTTGTCTGTGTCTTTTTCATTTGCGGTGCTTTGCATATGGTGCAGAGCGTTTTTTAGTTCCGGTATTCCCTCACCTGTGTGTGCTGACACTTGCATAAACTGCTTGCCTTCAAGGAATGTGCCTGATATCAGTTGCTCTATATCGTCTATGACAAGCTCCAGCCAGTCTGGTTCTGCTTTGTCTATTTTTGTGATTACTACAAGTCCGTCGCTTATACCGAGCTGAGTTAGAATCCCCAAGTGTTCGCGGGTTTGAGGCATGACACCCTCGTCTGCGGCCACAACCAGCATCGCCAAATCGACTCCACCCGCTCCTGCCAGCATATTGCGGATGAAACGTTCATGTCCGGGAACGTCAATTATTCCCGCTCGACCGCCATCGTCAAAGTCAATGTATGCAAATCCGGGCTCGATGGTAACACCGCGGCGTTTTTCCTCTTCCAGCCTGTCTGTGTCAACTCCGGTTAGTGCTTTTACGAGTGCAGTTTTCCCATGGTCAACATGTCCTGCTGTTCCGATTATTACGTGTTTCATTGAACTTTTGCCTTTCTGTTCGTGTCTGAACAATTCCGCCATGTTCACTAATTTTATCACATTCACTTCCATCTCACAACACGAATAATCTCATTGAAACATCTAACCTATTCTTTGTGTTTTGTACAAAGCGCCAATGTTTTTGTGCAATTTCACACAACACCCCTTAACATCATTGACTTCTCTCTCCATTTTTGATAAAGTCATTGTAAAGTATGTTCGACGAGGTAATTATGTGATTAACACTCGTTTTATTGATAAGCTCGGCAGGAAAATAATTGTGGTTGGGCATTATGGTAGCGGAAAAACTGAGTTTTCCGTTGCTCTTGCCATGCTTCTTTCCCCTGAAAGTATGCATAATTTGAAGAATATGCATAGCTCTTATGAATATTCTAATGAACTTGGCAACTACAGCGAATGTGCCATAGTCGATTTGGATATTATTAACCCATATTTTCGCTCACGTGAAGCAAGAGGAATCCTTAAACAGCACGGAGTCCAAGTTTTTGGCTCTGCATTTGATGCAGAAGTTACAGCGGAGTTACCTGCACTCAGTGCAGATATCCGCACTCCCCTTGAAAACAAATCCTGCCGTGTTATCGTTGATACCGGTGGTAACGACTCAGGCGCATTGCCATTGAATCAGTTTTCTAAATATTTTATGGATGACGATACAACTGTGCTTGCTGTAGTCAACGCAAATCGGCCAAGCACAAGTGACATTTGTGGTGCAATCGAACATATCAAAGCTATTGAGCAAATCACAAATCTCAGTATATCCGGCATCGTAAATAATACGCATCTAATGCATAATACGACGGCTGATGATGTTATTGAAGGCAACGGATTTTGCGAGAAAATCTGTGAGAAAATTAATACGGAACTTTATTTTAACTGTTATCCCGAGGGGCTTGTGAATCCGGAAAAGCTTATCCGACTTTCCGGTGATTTGATACCCCTCGGGTTAAATATGTACAAACAGTAGCTGATTACGAGGTCAGTGCATTCAATTCAATTTTCGACTTCTATAAGTCGAAAATATCAAGTTTTCAGAAGGAGATTGTACTCCTGCTGAAAGACATTCCGCCTTAAAGAGGCGAGGGTCTTAACCCACACCTTGACTTCGTCAAGACCCCCACTTCAAACGCCAAAGGCGTTAAGTGGCGGGTTAGATAAACCACCCCGCCCTTCGGGCACCCCTCCAAGGGGGAATATATAATAACAGGAGATGAGAAAATGGTGAAATTCGAAGTCTGTATTGACAGCAATTTCTGCAAAGGTTGTGACATGTGTCGTGTCTGTTGCCCCAAGGAAATCATAGTCTTGAGCAAACATATCAACGAAAGGGGCTACACCGCTGCAGAAGTCATCGACCAGGAAAAATGCATCGGATGCAAAGCTTGTGCGCTAATTTGTCCTGACTGCGCAATAACAATATACAAGGAGGATGCTGCTGTATGAGTAAAAAAGTATTGATGAAAGGCAACGAAGCCTTTTCCGAGGCAGCGATTCGCGGCGGTTGCAGGTATTATTTCGGTTATCCCATAACACCGCAAAATGAAATCCCTGAATACATGTCACATAAGCTTCCAAAAGTTGGTGGTAGCTTTATCCAGGCAGAGAGTGAGCTTGCCGCTGTGTACATGGCATATGGTGCCGGTGCTGCAGGAGGTAGAGTGTTCATCACATCATCTTCCCCCGGTATTGCTTTGATGCAGGAAGGGCTAAGCTTTTTGTGCTCTGCAGAAGTTCCCACAGTATGCTTGAATATATCACGTTGCGGACCCGGAATCGGCGGAATACAGCCCGGTCAAGCTGATTATCTCCAAGCCACACGAGGCGGTGGAAATGGTGACTATAAAATCCCTGTTTTTGCACCTGCAGACCTACAGGAAGGTGTAGATCTTGTATATGAAGCAATGGAGCTTTCCGATGAACTGCGAAATCCGGTATTCATATTTGCTGACGGCTTACTTGGGCAAATGATGGAGCCCGTAGTACTTCCTGAAGCAGTAGATGTTGTTGACCCAAGGAACGTCAGGTCACAAAAACCATGGGCACTCACAGGGTACGGCCCTGATGAATCTAAACGCAATAGAGTATTATCACTGCGTATGTATCCTGAAGAACTGGAACAACATGTAGAAAAGCTTTTCAAAAAATATGAAAAAGCTGAAAAAGAACTGGTCCGTTATGAGTCTGTCGGTGTTGAAGATGCAGATGTTGTCATCGTTGCATTCGGCTCGGTTGCTCGCATAGCAAAAGAAGCTATTGAAATGCTTGCAGAGCAGAACATAAAAGTCGGTCTTATCCGCCCAATATCTCTATGGCCTTATCCATATGAAGCATTTGAAAAAATTACTGATAAAACAAAGGTCGTTATCTCTGCAGAAATGTCTATGGGGCAAATGATGCAAGATGTAAATCTCGGAGTCAAAGGTCGCTTCCCTGTCAGGCTCATTCATCGCACAGGCGGTATGATTCCCACTTCAATCGAAATTGCTGAGAGAACAAAGAAGATTTTAGAAGAAACGGGGACAATTAATCGATGAAAAAACTAACGTCATTCTGCGCGAAGTCGCAGAATCCAGTATGTACAAATTTCATAGATTCTGCGGCTTCGCGCAGAATGACAGTACTGATGAAACAAGGGGACAACTAATATGAAACAACCTGTATTTGAAATAACAAAAGGAATTCTTCCCGTACAAACGATCTACTGTCCCGGCTGTACTCACGGCATATCCCACAGACTTGTCATGGAAGTGCTTGATGAGATGGATCGCCTCGGTGACACAATAGGTTGCGGATCAATAGGGTGTAGCGTTCTTGCACACAGGCATATGAACATCGATATGCTTGAGAGCCCTCACGGCAGAGCACCTGCAGTTGCTTCTGGAATCAAGCGCGTACATCCCGATAAATTAGTTTTCACATATCAGGGTGACGGCGACCTTGCATCAATAGGCATAGCCGAAGTAATTCACGCCGCGGCTCGTGGCGAGAAATTCACAACATTTTTCGTCAATAATGCCATTTACGGAATGACGGGAGGACAAATGGCGCCAACAACACTTGTTGGTCAAAAAGCCACGACATGTGTAGACGGTCGCACAGTGGAACAAGCTGGTGCGCCCATGCGAATCAGCGAGTTGCTGTCATCGCTTGACGGTGCTGTATACATTGAGCGTGTCGCCCTCAACTCCCCCGCCAACATTATTAAAGCAAAAAAGGCCGTGAGAAAGGCATTCGAAGTACAGGAAAAAGGTTTGGGCTTCTCATTTGTCGAGTTCGTATCAGCATGTCCTACCCACTGGGGCGTTTCTCCGGTAAAGGCTCTGGACCACCTAAAGGAGAAAATGCTGACATACTATCCTCTCGGCGTGTATAGATCTCCGGAAGGAGGCGAGCAATAATGGCTACAAATAAAATGTTTTTCGCCGGTTCAGGCGGTCAAGGAATACTGATGATGGGGCAAATTGTTTGCTCTGCTGCGTTGCTCGAGGATAAGGGTTCAACGTTTTTCCCGTCATACGGTCCTGAAATGCGCGGTGGTACGGCAAACTGCACTGTTATCGTTTCTGATAAGACTATTAGTAGTCCGGTTATCTTTGAATCTGATTGTGTAGTTGCCATGACGGCACCTTCTATGATAAAATTTGAACCAACACTAAAGCCCGGTGGAATTTTATTCCTGAACACTTCGCTGATTCATCAGGCTCCTAAGCGTAGCGACATCACTATTTACGAAGTTCCGGCAAGCGAAATCGCGAATGATATGGGCAATCCTCGTGTTGCAAATGTTATCATGCTCGGTGCGTTTGCTCGTAAGACAAATATCGTTGCCGCGAAGAGTGTTGAAAAAGTTCTTCACGATGCTTTCATAGCAAAAGGTGAAAAAATAGTTGACCTTAACCAAAAGGCACTTAATTATTGGAAATAGTGAGAAGTTTAGACAGCCACAGATTGTTGTCTCGACATTTTGAGGATATTCTGAATATACTGAATAAGTATCCGCCGGCTATGCCGGGGGATACTTATTCGCTCTATGTATATTCTCACAGCATCACATTGCTACGGGTAATGGAAAATTTCATAAATTGCGCAATGATTGTGAACTCGTAATTCCTTATACTTCGAAATCTAACAAATCTCTGATTTGTGTTTTTTCATCGATTCCGGGATATACTTCCAGTAGCTTTAACCCGTTCTCTGTAAGTTGGAATACGCATCGCTCTGTTATGTATAATACTCGTTGGCCACGTGATAGTGCTTGCTTTCCTGAAAAGCTGATTGCTGTTATTTCGTTTTTGAACTTCTTAATTGAGCCTTCGCTTTCAATGTTAATGTTTTCATTGTCTTTTATAACTCTAAGCCCTTTTGTACTGAAGCTCAAACAAAATACTATAGTTTTTGTGGCATATGTTATATTCGCAAATCCGCCAATACCTGAAAAATAGCCATCCATTTTATGAGCATTTACATTTCCGTGCTTATCCACTTCCAATCCGCCGAGGAAACAGATATCCAGACCGCCGCCATCATAAAAGTCGAACTGTGTTGCCATATCAGAGATCATGTCCGCACCAATCGTTGCTCCAAAAGCAAGACCGGGAGCCGCCAGGCCGCCGATACCGCCGGCTTCCACCGTGATGGTTATATCTTTCAGTTTCCCTTGATTTGATGCATGTTTTCCGACATTTTCAGGTATGCCTACGCCAATGTTTACAATATCCCCGGGCTTTAGCTCACGGGCTGCACGGTCACCGATTATATCGGCCGCTGTATCTCTATATTTGCCGTCAGATCCTGTTTTCTTTGTTTTTTCTAAGATCTTGTTTATGTAGTAGTCCATATGGGTTGTCGGCACATGTATATCCCCTGACAGCGCGGGGTTGTATTCCATTTTCTCTGTGCTTTTCTCGCATACGACAACTGCATCGACTAAAATGCCAGGTATTATTACATTTCTTGGTCGTGAAAATACGTGGCTGACACGCTCGACCTCGACTATGACTTTGCCTCCGTTGCGCTTAGTTGCTTGTGCAACGGCAAGAGCGTCTACCATCAGGTATTCTTTTTCGAATGATATGTTTCCGTTCGGATCGACTGTCGTTCCTTTGATAAAGGCAATGTCGATTTTTGGAGTGTCATATAACAAGTATTCTTTGCCTTCGATTTCTCTGAGCTTTACCAACTCTCTTTTTGATTTATCGTTAAGCGCATATTTGTCAACACGAGGGTCGCAGAATATGCCTAGACCAACCTGGCTTGCGTGCCAGTCTTTGCCTGATGCCGCCGCTCTGATTGTGTGTGACAATACACCGAGGGGCAGGCAGTACGCTTCAACCTCTCCTGCGAGCGCCATCTTTGTCGTTGCGGGCATACTTCCGAAGTGACCTGCTACGACTTCTTTGACTGCGCCCAGCTTAACATAGCGTTCGGCATATCTGTTCTCATCCCAGATGCCGAATCCCGCTGCACAGAATAGACGCAAATCTCTCGGCGAGCCTGTTTCGACGAATTTTTCGTAAAGTTCATCATGAAGTGATTCCGGATTTGACCATGCTAAAAATGAATTTATTCCGATGCAATCTCCATCCTTAATCATATCAACTGCTTCTCGTGTATTTATAATTCTGAACATACATTTTACCCCATTCAAATAAAAATATTAGAGTGGTTTCCGATGATGATGTACCGTTACTATTCTATCATTTATCTTTTTGTAATTCAACAAAATGTCGTTTGTTCGGCTAGGCCATAAAACGACATAAAAATAAAATCTAGAGTTTTCAATGCCCAAGTTATTGCTATCATTATAGCTGTAACGATGACTGTACTGGAGTATGTGCGAAAATCTAAAGTGGAGCATGAAATGTAAGATACATTGTGTGGCGGGAGCAGAAAGCTCCTGCATATTGAACTGATCCTTTGTGTCGTGCTTCGCCCTAGACTCTGCTAACACTGCTTGCGATATACTCATAATCGTCTTCAAATAGCGTCCGTACATCTAGTAAGTAGCGATCGTTTTCGATGCGTCCGATTATTGGGGTTGGCTGAGCACGGAGTGCTTGTTCTGTTTCGTCTGCACTTTTTGTTGTAATCGGTGCAACTGCGTATGAGTCCAGCTCCAATCCGGGGACTGATCCGCCGCCTGCAACGCTTTTCGTTTTTACTATTTCTACTACTCCGCCATGTTCGCTAATTTTGTCACACAGCATTTCTGCACGGTAACGTAGCATTTCGCCAGTCAGCGAGAGCATGGATAACACGGGGATTTCACGTTCTGCTACTTGCGGGTCTGCATACACTCTAAGGGTTGCTTCCAGAGCCGCGATTGTCATTTTATCTGCTCGGAGCGCACGGTATAGCGGATGCTGCTTCATCTTTGCTATATATTCTTTTCGTCCCAGAATGATCCCGCATTGTGGTCCGCCGAGAAGTTTGTCACCACTGAATGAGACAACATCTGCTCCTTTTTTAATGCTTTCTTTAGCGAGTGGCTCATCATATAGTCCATACTTTTCTACATTAACAAGAGCTCCGCTACCAATGTCTTCGATCACCGGTATATTATGTTTCTTACCAAGTGCAGAAAGTTCTTCTATTGGAGCTGACTCTGTGAATCCGACAATTTTGAAATTACTGGAGTGCACTTTGAGTATTGCCTTGGCCTTTTCATCGATTGCCGCTTCATAGTCGGCAGTTCTGGTCTTGTTAGTTGTTCCAACTTCAAGCAGATAGCATCCACATCTATCTATTATATCGGGCACGCGAAACTTCCCGCCGATTTCAACAAGCTCTCCACGAGAGACTATGACGTTGCCGTCACTTGCGATTGCAAACAGTATGAGTAGTACCGCTGCTGCATTGTTGTTCACAACTATCGCTGCTTCGCAACCGGTGATTTCTTGAAGATATTTCTCAACACTTTCTATTCGATTTCCACGCTTGCCCTTTTCTACATCATACTCAAGTGTACAATATGATGATGCTGTGTTGACCACAGCCTCGACCGCTACTTTTGATAGACAGGCTCTTCCAAGATTTGAGTGGAGAATAACTCCTGTTCCGTTTATAACAGAGCGAATTCCTTTGTTGGCTTGTTTCGCCGCAAGTTGCACAGCACTTTGTGCCAGTTCGGCAATATCAGGAATTTCTTCTGTCTTCCCTGTTCTAATGCCCTCTCGCAACTCATTGAGCACATCTCTCGCGGCATTTGCCACCTCATGACGATATATACTGCAATTGATAATATGTTCATGTTGCATGAGTTTATCAACTTGAGGTATTTGCCTTAATAAGTTTTCCATTTGTTGCATAATCCTGCACTTTCTCAGTAGTCTCGAACCGTCCCCTTGTCCTGAGCATTTTATCACAAACACATCCATCTCACAATACGAATAGTCCCGAATAATATATCAAATTGTTCACGGAATGTTTCTTGCAAAAAAGCCACAGCTTATATATAATAAGACATAGAATTTATCTTACGCGAAAGGGGTGACAATCCGATATGAGTAAAGTAGTATCTCTTTTTGACCACTGTAGCGGCGGTGGCTGAGGAACAAAGATAGCTCCGGGTGAGCTAAGTACAATATTAAGCGGCATCCCTAATGTCGCCGATGAGAATTTGCTTGTCGGATTCAACTCCTCTGACGATGCTGCGGTCTATCGGTTAGATGACAAACATTGCTTGCTTTCAACCACTGACTTTTTCCCACCAATGGTGGCAGACGCAAAGTCATTTGGTAAAATCGCTGCGGCAAATGCCCTTAGTGATATATATGCAATGGGTGGCAAGCCGCTCTATGCATTGAATATAGTGTGCTTTCCGCAAGATTTGGATAAAGGGATTTTGCAGGAAATTTTAGCAGGCGGTGCCGAGAAGTGCGCAGAAGCTGGAGCAACTCTCGCGGGTGGTCATTCGATTTATGATGATGGAATCAAGTATGGGCTCGCTGTAACGGGAATAGCCGACACAGATAGATTTCTACGTAACAACACTCCCCGAGTTGGTGACGAGCTGATACTTACAAAACCCCTTGGTGTTGGGGTTGTTACTTCTGCTTACCGTGACGGTGCAACCAGTTACGGAGATACAGTAGAGGTTATTGCATCAATGGAGCGTTTGAACAAATATGCCGCTGAAAAAATGGAGCATTACGATGTTAGTGCATGTACTGACATCACAGGTTTTGGACTCATTGCGCATATTTTAGAAATGACTGCAGGCAGTGTAGCAGCAGAAATTTACTGTGATAGTCTTCCACACCTTGAACGTGTAAAGTATTTTATCGAAGATGATTATATAACCGGCGGCGGAAAGCGCAACCGTGCTTTTGTTGGTACTCGTGCTGATACTAGCAAGCTTCCTGCTTGGATTTCTGAGCTGATGTTCGACCCGCAGACATCGGGCGGCTTGCTCATTGCTGTGGACTCGACACAGGCTGATGAGCTACTGGATAAAATTAAAGCTGATGATCCGCAGGCTGCGATTGTTGGTTGTATAAAAGAGCGTAAGGATAGTGAGATGACGTTTGTGTAAGTAGGCAGTTGTGTCTTTTGTAGTGTCAAATAGCTAACGTCATTCTGCATGAAGTTGCAAAATCCAGTAAGTACAGATAGCTTAGATTCTGCGACTTCGCGCAGACAATATGTAGTGACCCCGCATTTGTAAAACGTGGATTTACCTGTATACTTGAATTGTAAAATAAAGGTAACAGGGATTACCACATACAAAAGGAGATCACTA